>Ga0209225_1002562_pt1 | contig 16163 bp, 16 predicted proteins | sample WasSprMetagenome_FD_184732 | JGI IMG/M metagenome (GOLD analysis project Ga0209225, IMG submission 184732) | Sulfidic aquatic microbial communities from Washburn Spring, Yellowstone National Park, USA - WS (SPAdes) (version 3) | ecosystem: Environmental > Aquatic > Thermal springs > Hot (42-90C)...
TAATACCGTATCACTTCCTTTATATTTTTCATTTTATTCATAATATTTTTTCTTATTTTTATTCCTAATGGAGGTTTTCCAATTTTTCCATGAATTCTAATATAATTATAATCTATTTTAAAAGATTAGATTCTATCTATTAACGCAATTTTTGATTTAATATTTGGATTTATTATTTTAGAAATATTTATTAAATCTATAATACCAATTTCTAATAGTTTCATGGCTTCTATCTATTAAATGGTTTTAATATTTCAGAAACTAATCTAAAAGAATTAGATCTAGAATAAGTATAAATTCCATACTCTTTTAAAAAACATAAAAAAGAAAATTAAAAACTTATAAATATGGTATTACTTAACTTGACAGAGCCATTTGAAGGAAGGATAAAGAGATAAATAACAGAATTAACAAGCATATCCTTAGTAACCTGCTTTGTCTGTTTGAACCTAATTCTAAATTATTATCTTATACCAACAGCAATTGGCTTAATGAATAGCTTCAGGCGATGTCATGAAAATTCTATACATAGGAATAGCAACAGAAAAAACCATAACCCTTCTTAATGCTTCATCTGAATATTTTTCATTCAATCTTGAATATAAATGGCTTTCATGCTAATTTAAATCTAATTTAAATATAGTAGAATAAAAGTATTTATAGTATTTTATTCTAAAATTTAGTAGTGATTATAATGGCTTAAATACCTAAGCCTCTAAGAGAAAAGTATGCGATTAATGAAGGAGATAAAATCATATATGTAGATTTGGGTGATCATATAGCTATTTTGCCCGTGCCAAAGTATCCTATAAAGATTTTAGAGGACTTAAAAATCGAAGCTAAAGAATCTATATATGGAATGAGGAAAGAAGCTTTAGAAACTGCTCAAAGACTTGTTGACAAAAAGCTTAAAGGGTGATTTTGATTTTAATCGAATCCGATCTATTATTAGCTTTCATGAAAAAGGAGGATGCTCAAACCAATAGCTGAAAAGATTTTAAAGGAAATAGATTCAGGCAAGCTTAAGGGGATTTATGCTTCTATAGCTACAATACAAGAAATAATTTTCTGGTTTTATAACAGAAAAATGTTTAATGAGCTTGTTAAAGCAGTGAATGCGCTTATACTTGAAAAATATAGAATGGATTGAATTAACGCCTAAAATATGCTTGACAGCTTCTCTACTAATAAACGAGTATAGAATAAGCCCTTTTGATGCTTATCATATAGCAACAGCAATACTTAAAGATAGAGTAGCATTGAGTACAGAGCATGCTTACGATAAAATAAAAGGGATAAAAAGAATAGATCCCAGAGAATTTATTAAAAAGACTTAGGAAAATTTTAATTACAACGATAAAGTTTTATATTCAAATTCTAAAATTGTTAAAGAAATAAAGGAAGTATTTAAAAAATTAAATATGTTAATAAATTAAGAAATAATAAAGAGTATTTACTTATTTTTTAAGATAGAGTAAATAAGTGATATATTTTCTTCTAAACTATAGGTACTTCTTTAAATTCTTTATTGAAAACAACAAAACGCTTCAATTTTCTAAAAGTATTCATTGAAAGATATGAGACTTTTTATTATAAGCCTTCTATATTAGCATGTCTCTTTTTTAATTCTTCTTCTGTTATGTTTAATTCTTTCATAAGTTCAACTATAATAATATCTAAAAATATTAAACAATTTGTTTCAAATAATGTTCCAAGAGGCAAAAGAGGTTCATGAAATCCTAAAATTTGTCTTGAAAAATAATCTGTTTTGGATGAAGTTTTTGTCCTTCCTGGAAGAATGATCGTATGATCAGCTAATTGAACTAGAGGTGATTCTGGAAAAGATGTAATAGCAATAACTTTAGAACCAACTATTTTTGCTGCTTTAGCTGCTTCAACTACTAAAGTTGTAGTTCCTGACCCTGAAATAGCTATTAATATATCATCTTTTTCAAGAGAAGGAGTAATGGTTTCTCCAACAACATATACAAGATAACCTAAGTGCATTAAACGCATTGCAAAAGCTCTTGCAACAAGTCCAGTTCTACCAGCTCCACTAACAAGTATTTTTTTCCCTCTAGCATTAACTAACATATCAATAAATTTTTCTATTTGTTCTTTGTCTACTTTATTCAATGACTCTCTTATTTGAGATAATATTTCTTCTACCACTTTATCTAAATCTAATGTTTCCATATCACTTCATCGACCTAAAGGTATTAATAGTTAATTTTTTAAACTTATTATTATACATTTATATTAAAACTTTTTTCGCATTATTGGTTGTAATTTTAATAATTTTTTATAGGTAAATTCCTTATTTCAGCTATTTTATTTATGAAAAAATTATATTTTTTGGCTCATTTATTTCATTTGCAATTGGTCCTAAAACTGGAGAATCGCTTTCAAGCATTAAAAAATCTATTGGGAGAACTTTAGCTAGATTTTTTGGTTTTGATCTAACGATGAATGGTGGAATTGAAAAATAATATCCATACTCGATTCCTTTTCAAAGAATATTTTACTTTTCTATCAAAAAGCATGTAGAATAATTTTTTTAGTTCTTTCATTATATTTTTCATAAGCAATAAATTATAAGTATAAAAAATAGACTTAACTTTAATCAAATAATTATGAAAGTCTTCTAAGAATATATGTTTATGCCTTTACTGAAAATTTTAAAATTAAATGGGAGCTTATTTCTATATTTTTTTAAAAAATAATGATTATAAAAGAATATTTTAATAAGAATCAAACTAAAAAAGGAGGAGAGATTAAATTGCTTTGAGTAATCTTCGTTGTTTTCGCCTTATCGTAAATCCTATATGCTTATAAAAATCAAATAGACTTTTTGCACGAATGTAGAGATAGTAGCAATTTTTAGTAGATTTATATACACCATTTGGACAATAGGTAATATTACCTTTCCTTGTTGCTAAGTGTAGTGTAGAATCAATATCAAAGAATCTCTTTAGTAAATATTGGATATAACTCAATAGTTTTTCATCTGTATTATAAAGATGAAGTTGTCGTCTTCTTTTTCTTCCTTTAATTTTTACATATATTGAACCTTCTCCATCAAAGATTGCTCTTAGAAAAGAAGCTGCAGTCTCTTTTGAATATTCAATGTATGGTTTTAATTCTTCAAGTGATTTGTTTAAGAACTTGAAAAGTTGAATACTACATGCTACTACTATCCATTGCTTTCGTTTCTCATTCCAAAATGGTTTATATGAGTCTTTCTTTCCTAATATCTTTGCTATACATCTTCCAAACTCTTCAGCGTATTCCTTATCATTGACTCGCAACCATAGAAGATAGTCTTCACCATTAAAGTATAAGCAACCATCACTAAGCATTGCTCCTATAACATATCCAAGTTCTGGTGAAGGTTTTTCATCGAATTTATTGACTTTTCCAAGTGGATGATGTTCTCTATTAACCCAATAGCTAATCAATGGTTGAGATATTCGCTTTCCATATTTTTCATAGATTCTTCTTTGTATTTCTTTATGTTTTAATCCTTGTTTTCTTAGTTTAAGAACATCATCATACATCTTTGCTCTTATCTCCAATGGCAAGTATTTTCTTCCCTCCCCCCTCTTGCTTATAATATCTACACCAACTACACTCATGATATCACCCCCATGATATTTTTTAAAAAGGGGGTGTCGGCATTTCTGCCGAGATGAGAGTAGTTGGCATAGATATTATAAACAAGAGGAGGAAGAGATGGCATTCTTCAAAGTAATCAGCGTGGCATACCTTCTATTCTTTCTCTTAGAGGGGGGAACCTCATGAGAGTTCGCAATATGCTTAGCTCTCACTCATTGCACTCATCATTGAGAAAGAAATAGAAGGATGCCCATTCTCCCCCTTTTTCCCCTTCTTATACAGGAAATTCATTCCTGTATTAAGGGGAAAAGCATAATCATTCTTCCTAAAGTTTAACTTCTTTAGATATCCCTCAGGCATATCAAAAAAAGGTCTAACCTTAAATATTTTAGAGCTTCCGCTAAGCTTTCCTAAAGGGGCTAAAAATATATAATATTAAGTAATATATAAACTTTTCAATTATTTCTTTAATATTGTAAACTTAAGACTTAGAAACCAGTATTTATCTAATTTATAATTATTTTAAAAACAATACAAATTTTGATTTTAAAATTATAACAAAAGAGAGCGTGTCTAAAAATTATTATAAAAATAGCTCTTATATAAATTCTTATTAAATTAAGATATAATTCTTACTCCTATTCTTGTTATTGTAGTAGATATTGAGATTGTTTTTAGTTTATCGATAGTGTCCGGATAAGGATATATTTAAAAGCAGGAAAGCCCTTTTTAATTGCATGGATATCGTGACTCTTATTTCAAGTTGTTTTAAACGTAATAAAAAAAGCGCGAATTAAAGGTTCTAGCTATTTTAGAATATATGTTCCATGGCAGCTGTAGGAAAGTCTCTAAAGTTCTCAGCCTAGCTATTGAGCCAATAAGTAAAATCAACAATTCATGACTTAGTTAGAAAAGTTTCTACTATTAAAGTTTCATTAGAGCCTAAGCATAGAAGATGCATAGCTATTGATGAAACTAAGCTATGCATAAAGAAAAACTTGGTATACGTGGTCTGCAATAGATGTTGATTCAAAAGGATTATTAGCATTAGAAGTTTCTTATGGAGGAGGTTGTTTGAGTGCATTAATATTTCTAAAGAAAGTTCTTAGGCTATGCATTAATAAACCAAAATAATTGCAAACAAAGACCCTTGGTATCCATGGGCTTTATAAAGGCTTGGACTGGAATATGAATATCAAACATTTGGAATGCACAATAGAGTAGAAAGATTCTTTAGATATTTAAAAGAAAGAACTGTGTTTTTCATCATAAGCTAAGTGCTAGAGATCATATACAAGGAATAAATAATCTCAATCTATTCCTAAACCTTTTCATGTTATATTATCAAACTATAATGATAGAGGAAAAATGAAAATGCTTATCCAGACACTATCTCTGGTAAAATATTATACCATTCTTTAGGTAATTCTTCAATATCTAAAATAATTTCAATTTTCATATAGTTCTTAAGAAAAATCGAATTTAAAAACTTTATATTTAATTTTTTATTTCTGCTTTAAATTCTAAATACTGGAAAATAAAAGAGTTTATTAAAAATTAAACATTTAAATTACTAATTTATTTATTTTCCATTTTTTATTAATAATTGCTAATAGCATACGCATTGGTTCTAGTCTCCTTTTAAATGGATTAAAGACTAAACCTAGTATTTCTAAAGTAACAACTCCTAAAAGAGCTTCATCATCAGCCTCTCCTAGTATAACTGGAGTATGCGCTTCTCCATATGGTAATATAATATAGCACTCTGAAACTTTACGAGTAATTGTTCTTCCATCTGCAAGAGTGAAAACATGTTCACGCATTGGTGAAAGTTCTATAGCTTTCCATACTTTTTCTGGAAGAAGCGTATAAGTTGCTCCACTATCAATAAGAAAACGTACTTTTTCTTCTTTACCAGTTGGCCCTCTTACTTTACCTTCAATATATGTAATACCCATTTTTAATCTCCTATAATAAATTGATTTTCCATTATTATATTTTATTTTTTCTTTTTAAAAATATTCTTAGTTTTCTTAAATTTAAGCTTTTCATTATCCAAGCTAAAATTTATTTTATGCATTTATTGATTAATCTTTAGAAGATTAAAAATTTAAAAAATTACTCTTTTAATTTTTTGCCAAGTTCTTCTGCCCATGCTTTAATTTTATCATATTAAAATTATTTGCAATATTAAAACCTATTATTCTTATTCTTCCTCCAAAAGCTTCAGTAGCAATAGGCTTTATATGAGGATATTTTTCTAAAATATTTTTAATATATTTTTTAATAGCATTTTCATAACTTTTAGGAAATCCAGCTTCAAGAGATAAAATAAATATTGCTACTTTTTTATCTTTAAGATCATTCCTCTTAAGAAAATTTAAAGCTTCTTTATATACTCTTTGTGCTCTAACTCCACTTCCAATTATAATATTTTTATATGATGTAATATCAGGATTTGGATTTTTCTTAAGATTAATTAAATCTACTTTAAATCCATATTTCTCTTGTAAAATATTTGCAATAATGTGAGCAGCTTCTTCTGTTGCTCCTCCTTTTGTTACATAAGTAATAAGAATTTCATTATTAGACATTTTTTAATAAAATCTAAACTTTATTTTAATAATTCTTCTAATCTTTTATTTACTTCATTCCAATTTACAATATTCCATAAAGCATTAATGAATTTTGCTCTATCATTTCTATAATCAATATAATATGCATGTTCAAAAACATCAAAAACCATAAGAATCCTAAAAGTAGGATAAACATTAACATTGTGTTTCTCTATTTGCATAATTATTGGTCTACTAGTTTGTTTACAAAAAGCTAATGCTCCCCATCCCGAACCTTCTACACTAAGAGTAGTTTGAGTAAATTCTTTCTTAAATCTTCCAAAACTACCAAATTCTTTATTTAAAATATCATTTAAAGTTCCTTCTGGTTTTTCGCTACTTTCACTAGCTGGTGCTAAATTATTCCAAAAGAGTGAGTGTAATAAATGTCCTCCTATATTAAATGAAAGTTCTTTTAAAGTAGATTTCATATCTATATCAATATTATTTTTTCTCGCATCATCTATTCTTTGAAGAATTGAATTAGCAGTATTAACATAGCTTTGATGATGTTTTTCATAATGTATTTTTAATTGTTCTTCAGAAATATATGGTTCTAAATCTGAATATTTATAAGGCAATTTTGGTAAAACATAAAATTTATTTCTCTCCATATATCATCAATTTTTTATTGCTTTTTAAGTATATATATTTTTAGAAAAACAAAAATTAAATTTCTATTCCTAATAAAATTCTTACTAGAAAGCCTATCAAGAAAGATAAAGTAGCAATTCCTAAACTAATAGAAATCATTTCTAAAAATCTTTTCTTAAATGAAATATCTTTTGCTATAGAAATATAAAAAGTAAAAATAAAAATAACTATTACAGCATTGAAAATTGTAAAAATAAGAGAAAAATATGGATTTATGAAAATTAAATATGGAAAAATTAAAAATAAAACTGTAAATATATAAGCTATTCCTGTATAAATTGATGCTTTTAAAGGTTCTCTAGATCCTTCTTCTGCTTTTGTAGATAAATATTCAGATGCAGCCATAGAAAAAGAAGCTGCAATTCCAGCAATTAAACCAGCCATAGCAATTAAGCTTGTATTTTGAAGAGCAAAAGTTAATCCAGCAAGTGTGCCAGTAAATTCTACAAGCGCATCATTTAATCCAAGAACCATGGAACCAACATACTTAAGCTTTTCTTCTTCAATTAAATTTAAAATTTGTTTTTCATGTTCATTTTCATCTTTTTCAATATTTTCAGCAATTGGTACATATTTAGAAATTTCTTTATATTTTATTTGGGCTTTTTCCTCCCCTTTCTCCATTAATTTTAATCCAAAAGTTATTCCAAAAATTTTTGATATTATAAAATATTTCCATATTTTCAATTTATCTGGTTTTACTTCTTCTTTACTATATTCTTTCCATAAATTATAATGCTTCAATTCTTCATTTGATATATTTTCTAATATTTTTTTATTATTAGCATCTTTAATTGAATTTGATAGCTTTTTATAAATAAAATATTCACTAATTTCACTTTTTTGAATATTAATTATTTCTTTATTTATTTTATCATTCAATATCATTTAAAGCCACTTTTTTAAATATTAATTTTTTATAATTATTTATATATTTAAATTTATTTTAATTTATGAAAATGCTACATCAAGAGCCATCATTATTATAAAACCAAAAATTGCGCTCATAGTAGCAAAATCTGTATTTCCATGCATTTGAGATTCTGGAATTAATTCTTCAACTACAACAAATATCATAGCTCCTGCTGCAAAACTTAATGCATATGGAAGTATAGCTCTAGAAAGTAAAACAATTGAAGCACCAATAATACTTGCAATAGGTTCAACTATTCCAGATAATTGACCATACCAGAAACTCTTCAATTTAGACATACCTTCTCCTCTTAAAGGCATTGATACTGCTATTCCTTCAGGGAAATTTTGAAGACCTATACCAATAGTTAATGCAATAGCCCCTGATAAACTAGCATTTGGAATACCATATTCAATAGCACCAAAAGCAACTCCAATTGCAAGTCCTTCAGGTATATTATGTAATGTTACTGCAAGAATTAAAAGCATAGTTTTTTGCCAAGTAGTTTTAATTCCTTCAGCTTTATCAATTTTATTATATAAATGTAAGTGAGGGATTATTTTATCTAAAAACCATAAGAAAATTGACCCTATTAAAAATCCTATTACTGATGGAAACCAAGTAAAGTTTGTATAAATTTCTTTTGATAATTCAATTGATGGAGCAAGCAAAGACCAATAACTAGCAGAAATCATAACACCAGCTGCAAATCCAAGCATTCCATCAAGAATTTTTCTATTAATATTTTTTATTGCAAACACAATAGCTGCACCTAAAGCTGTAACAAACCATGTGAATAATGTTGCAAGGAATGCTTGTAAAATTGGATTAAAATTCTCTATCAAAAATTTATCACTTCATATTCATTCTCAATTTCTTAAATTTATTTTATTAAAATCATATTAAAAACTATTTTTATTAGATTAGAAATTAAAAAAAAAGACTTATTAGGAATTTATTATATAACTATAAATCAAGATTGAGCTTAAATAAATATTGGGAAAAGAGAAATTTTGAAAAAACATCGGAACCAAAAGGAGAAATAAAATCTGAAGAGAAAAGAATTTATGTAATTCAAAAACATGCTGCTAGACGTTTACATTATGATTTACGTCTTGAAATGGATGGTGTTTTAAAAAGTTGGGCTATTCCTAAAGAACCTCCTACTTCAATAGGTATTAAAAGATTAGCTATAGAAGTTGAAGATCATCCAATTGAATATGCAAATTTTGAAGGTTGTTTTGAATTTTATACAAAAGTTATAACAGAAGAAGGCAATTTAAACATAGGCAATATAGTTAATGAAAAAAAGAAGGTAAAATGTCTTTCTTATAATTTTAAAACGCATCGATTAGAATGGAAACCTATTATAGGCTGGTTTTGTAATGGCAAAACAATCAATTTCTTAAGAATAAGAGTACCTGGTCAATATGGTGGAAGACGTATAATTACAGTTACACCTAATCATAAAATATTTACTCCTAATGGTATTAAATTCGCTAAAGAATTAAAAGTTGGAGATAGTATTTTTATTCCTGGGATAAAGTGGAGTGATGAACAATTTCAAGTTTTAATAGGGACTTTGCTAGGAGATGCGCATCTTGAACTTTCAAAGGAAACAAAAATCCCTTGCTATCAACTCACCCATAGTAGTAAGCAAAAAAGCTATTTAGAATTTGTAAGGGATATACTTGCTCCTCATGCAAAAATCCATAAAAGAAAAAACTCTAATTCATGGACTTTTCGCTTTACTCATATTGGTCTAGTTGATATTTATCCTAAATTTTATAGAAATAAAGTGAAGATAGTAAGTGAAGAAGTACTTTCGCTCTTAGATGAACGTGGATTAGCAATTTGGTATATGGATAATGGATATCTTTTGAATAAATATGTCGAATTTTCTACACAGGGCTTTACAAAAGAGGAGAATAATCTTATTGTAGAATTCCTAAGAAAGAAATGGCAAATAAATGCTAAAGTTTATTATAAAAAAAGAAAAAAAGGCGATTATATACACTTCATTCATTTAGATAAAATAAGTTCTATGAGATTTCTTACATTAGTAAATCCTTATATTTTGCCAGAACTTCGATATAAAACATATCTTAAACCATGTAAATTAAAATGGAAATTTGAAAAAGGTAAAGAAGATATAATACCAGTAAAAATAGTTTCAATTGAAAAAGCTCCAAGACAAAAAATTCGAAGTCAAAAAATGTACGACATACAAGTGGAAGGAAATAATAACTATTTTGCTGGTTCTATGCTAGTATCCAATTCGATACCAGAAGGAGAATATGGTGCTGGAACTGTAGAAATTTGGGATAAAGGAAATTATAAATTAATAGAAAGAAAAGAAGATAAAATTGTTATAGAAATAAATGGTAAAAAATTAAATGGACTATATGTACTTATTAGAATGAAAAAATCGAAAAATTGGCTTTTCTTTAAAAAGAAATAATTTAAATATTTTAAAAATTAAAGTTTTCAAAAAATAGTAAAGCTAGGAGAAAATTATACTTTAATATGAATTTCAACTTCTAATTCTTTTGCAACTCCTAATGATTTTTCATCAGCATATGGAGTTATTATAATTAATCTTGAGGGTTTTCTCCCAGCTATTTTTTCATAAAGCATAGCTTTTTTCTTAAAATTTTCCACATCTAAAGCTTCTACATATGGTAAAAATTCCATTAAAAGTATATTTTTATTGTATGAAACAATATTCGCTTCTATTTGACTTGGATAGCCATATACTATACCTTCACTATCATAATAAACCCATTTCTCAATTTTTAAACCAATTTCTTTATCAAGAATTTCCCTTAATTTTTCTTTTAAAGCTTTTTCACTTATTAAATCCCAATACATGTTTAAAATTGATAAATTTCTTCTAAAACTTTCAAATTCTTTATCGTATTTCTCAAAGCTTTTAATAGTATTAATTGTATCTTTTCTAATTCTTTCAAATTCTATATCATATCTTTTAAGACTCTTACTTATTTCTTCCCTAAGTTGTTTTAAATTATTATCATTATTCTCAAAATTCTTAATTATTTCTTCTCTTAATTTCACAAGTATTTCTCCATGTTTATCAAGTCTTCTCATTATTTCTTCTAAACCTATAAGTCCAGTAACAGCATGACGAAATTCAATATCTTCTTTAAGTAATCTTAATAATCTTTCTTTAAATTCAGTATCCCTTAACATGTCTATATTATATCATTAAAAAAGTATTATATAAAGTTATCTTATTTTAAAAAAATTAAAGTTTTATAATTAATTTTATTAAGAGCTTTTAATATATTAAATTTTTAAAAGCAACCTTAAAATTTTTATTAAAAAGAATATTACTATTTGGTGAATAAAACCATTGAAATACTATATAGAAACTTATGGCTGCACTTCCAATAAATCTGATTCAGAAATAATGGAAGGAATTTTATTGGAAAATGGTTTTCAAAAATCCAATATTGAAGAAGCAGAAATAATAATTATTAATACATGCGGTGTAAAAAAGCCTACTGAAGATAAAATATTGAATAGAATAAAAAAATTATCTTCATTAGAAAAAAAGTTAATTATTGCAGGATGTTTACCAAAAATTGTTTTTGAAAAAGTAGTTAAAGCAGCTCCAAATTTTTCAGCAATGATAGATCCTTTTTCAATAGATAAAATTTCTGAAATTTGCTTAAGAGTTTTAAATGGAGAAAAAGGAATAATTGTTTTTTCAAATAAATCTCCTATAAAACCTTGTTTACCAAAAAAACCCTCAAGTAAAGTAATAGGAATAATTCAAATAGCTGAAGGATGCACGTCTGCTTGTAGTTATTGTTGTGTTAGATTTGCAAGAGGGAGATTGCAAAGCTATCCTTATGAAAAAATATTAGAAGATTTAAAGAATTTTATTAATAATGGATTTAAAGAAATATGGCTTACATCTCAAGATTTATCTGCATATAATTATAATGGATATAAGCTTCCAAATCTTTTAAATGAAATAAATAAAATTCCTGGAGAATTTTTTATAAGAGTTGGAATGATGAATCCAAGAACAGTTTTACCAATTTATAAAGAATTAGCTATTTCTTTTAAAAATGAAAAAATATTCAAATTCTTGCATTTACCAATTCAATCAGGTTCAAATAAAGTTTTAAAAGATATGAATAGAGGATATACAGTTGAAGATTTTAAAAAAATAGTTAATGAATTTAAAAAAGAGAATAATAATTTAACTCTTTCAACAGATATAATAGTTGGATTTCCAACAGAAGATGAAGATGATTTTGAAAAAACAATAGAATTAATTAAAGAAATAAAACCAGATATAATAAATATTTCAAAATTTTTTCCAAGACCAAAAACTCCTTTAGAAGGAAAACCTACTTTACCATTTGAAATAATAAAAAAAAGAGTTAAAGAAATTTTTGAATTATCAAAAAAGATTTCATATGAAAAAAATATGAAATATATTGGATGGATTGGAAAAGTATTGATTGATGAAAAAGGTTGTGGAAATACTTGGATAGGTAGAAATATTTCTTATAAGCCAATAGTAGTAGAATCAAATAAAAATTTATTGGGAAAAATAATAGAAGTTGAAATAGAATCTGCTAAAGCAACATATTTATTAGGGAAAATTTTATAAATGGCGTATTTAAGAATAACTTCTTACTATAGTTTAGCTTCTCTTTCTGGAACCAGTTTGCATTCATGTTGAATGAATGCAAACTAGCACTCCTCCCATCAGGAGGCACCAGCAGAGTAGCAAAATGCTACTCAACCCTTATTGCTAATTTGTTGAAAATTAGCTCATCAAGGGCTTCTCCATCAAGCGGGGGCACCGTCTCATTTCTATCTTTATAGAAAATAAAGATATATGGGTTACACCAAGTCTTCCATTAATTGTTTTTCTATATTTGAATATATTATTAGTATTTTATATGGAGATATTTTAAAAATATTTTTAAAAATTATGAAGTAAAAATCTTTATAATAAAATTTTATGAAAAATTAAATAATTGGACACACTTCTATAATAAAAACTTTATTAAGTAGTAGATACTAGCTAAGTCAAGTTAATAGGTGTATTCATGATTCATGAAAGAAGAAAGCGTGTATATACCAGATATTTCAGCTATAGAGACAAATATATTGTCTCGTTTGATTAGTGATAATAAGGTTCATGGAAAAATTCTAATTCATAAAGCAATTCTTTCAGAATTTGAGAAAAAAGCTGCTAGTGGTGATGATTTAGGTTTAAAAGCTTTAAAAAAGCTTAGAGAAATAGCTAAAGAAAAAGGAATAGAAATAGAATTTGTAGATAATAAAGAAAAAGAAATAGATTTTAAATCAGCTATTAGAGAATTGGCATTAGAGAAAGATGGGTATCTTATTTCTTGCGATCCAATAACTTTAAAAGTAGCTGAAGCAATGGGTATAAAAGTTCTTTTTGAATTGCCTGAAGCAAAATTGAAACTTGAAGAATTCTTTACTGAAAATGTTATGTCGGTACATTTAAAAGAAGGTGTAGTGCCACGTGTAAAAAGAGGAGTTCCAGGAAGATGGATTTTCGAACAAGTTGGAGAAAAAGAAATAACAAGAGAAGAGTTAGAATCAATAATAGCAAATATATTAGAAAAAGTACAAGTTTCTCAAACTGGAAGTGGCTTTATAGAAATTAATAAAGGCGGAACAATGATTATACAATTGAATGATATTAGAATTGTAATAACTAGACCCCCATTTTCTGATGGATTAGAACTTACAGCTGTAAAACCTATTGCTAAACTTAATTTAGAAGATTATGGTTTACCAACAAAACTTATTGAAAGATTCGAAAAACAAGCTGAAGGAATTCTTATTGCAGGTGCACCTGGAATGGGAAAAACAACATTAGCTCAAGCATTAGCAGAATTTTATAGAAGTAAAGGTAAAATTGTTAAAACTGTTGAAAGTCCAAGAGATTTACAATTACCATTGGATATAACACAATATTCTAAAAGTGCAGCAACTTCAAGCGAAATACATGATGTTTTATTATTAAGTAGACCAGATTATACAATTTTTGATGAATTAAGAAATGATGAAGATTTTAATATATTTATGGATTTAAGACTTGCTGGAATAGGAGCTATTGGAGTAGTACATGCTACTTCTCCAATAGATGCAATACAAAGATTTGCAAATAGAGCAGAATTAGGAGTAATTCCATCAATAATAGATACAGTAGTATTTATGAATATGGGAATAGTAACTAAGGTTTATACAATTGAAACAACTGTTAAAATTCCACATGGATTAAAGAAATACGATTTAGCTAGACCAGTAGTTGTTGTAAAAGATTTCTTATCAGGAATGCCAGAATATGAATTATATGTTTTTGGTGAAAAATCTTTTGTTGTTCCAGTAAAAGAGAAAGAAAAAGAGAAAGTACCAAGAATAAAATTTTTCATAGAGAAAACGATTGAAAAATACATACCTGATTATGAAGTAGAAATAAAGGAAGATGTAGTAACAATATATATTCCACCAGAATATTTCTCTATTTTTTTAAAGAAAATTAAGAAAAAGCTTGAAAAAATAAGGAAAAGATATGAAATAGCATTTATAGATGTTAGACCAATACAATAGTAATGAATAAAAATAATTTTTATTCTAAAATAAAGCTAAACAATTCAGTATAAGCTAATTTTTATATATCTTATTAATCATAATCTTTATAAATAAGTACTTTTTATAATATTTACTGTATGTCTATTAAAAATACAAGACCTTATGTTGGTAGAATTAAAGTTAGAAGTATTGCACGTATTGGAAGAATTAAGGTAATTGATTATGGCAGTAAGACTAAAAATAAGAATAAAAGTAAATGATAAAATTATTGAAACAATAGCATTATTAAATAGTGGCTATGAAGCACCAGTTCCACAATTACTTATACCTATAAATATTGCAAAAGATTTAAGAATTTGGCCTCCTGAAGAAACTATTGAAGTAACATTGGATACTGCTGGTGGACCTTTAAAAGCATGGCATTATACAAAGAAAGCATTAGTTAAAATAATAGCTGAAGATATAGAATCTAAGGAAGTATTAACAGATTTAATAATATCTCCTTTAGCTGATGAAGCACTTATTAATGATATGTTAGCTGAAGAATTAGAAATAGCAGTAGAATCTTTTGGTAAAGGATTATGGAGATTTAGATGGGAACCTAAAGAAAAACTTAGAAAAACAGAAAGAAAATAAATGTAATTTTTATCATTGCTTTTTATTAAAAAATTTTTATTTAATAATGTTTTTTATTAAATTTTAATCAATAAAGAATATTTAAGAAATTTCTTCAATAGTAGCTCCTTTTTTAATAATTTGCAATGAAATTTCTTCAATAGCTTTATTTATAATCTTTTCCCCTTCATTAATTTCTTCTTTCATTGTTGAAAAATGAAGTTCTATTAATGATGTACCTTCTCCATGTTTTGGATGAGATTTTATATATATTCCAGGATTGTTCTTCATAGCTTGTTCAATTATAGGAGATAAATCTGATTCTGCTATACCAATTAATCTTAAGCTTTTCTCAATAAATTTAAATTTAGATTTTTCTTTAATTTTTGGAAGTATACTTTCTTCAAAAATTGCTTTCATTTCATCCGGTACTCCTGGTAAAATGTATATTTCACAATTATTTAAAAAAAGATATACTCCTGGAGCAGTTCCAACAGGATTTGGTAAAGGCTTACTTCCTTTTGGAAGAGTAGCCATTTTAATTCTGTAAGGAGTTAATTCTTTATGTTTAATAACCCCTTTTTTAGCTAATTCTTCAATTTTTAAAGATACCATTTTTAATGCTTCTTCATTTAAAATTAATTCAAGATTAAATGCATTAGAAAATGCTTTAAGAGTCATATCATCAAAAGTAGGACCAAGCCCGCCTGTTGTAAAAATATAATTTGGTTTTCTTAAAATTGCTTCATTTAAACAATTTGAAATTTCATTTATATCGTCTGGCACAACTGTAACTCTTCTAACATTAATTCCTAAACTAGTTAAACGTCTACAAAGCCAATGAGCATTAGTATTTAATACTTTACCTATTAAAAGTTCATTTCCTATTGAAATAATTTCAGCAATCATCCTATACACTTTAATTAAAATAAATTAAAGATAAAAATAAGTTTTTAAATTATCTTTTTTTTAAAAAAAGGATAGTGAAAATTAATATACTAATCTTCTTAAAATTATAATTCCAATAAAATATGAAACATATAAATCAATTATGCTTTGAATTGTATTCCAAAATGTTATTTCAATAAAATATGCTCCAAAACCAATTAAGCCAAATAAATGTCCAATAAAACTTT
>Ga0209225_1002565_pt1 | contig 16160 bp, 17 predicted proteins | sample WasSprMetagenome_FD_184732 | JGI IMG/M metagenome (GOLD analysis project Ga0209225, IMG submission 184732) | Sulfidic aquatic microbial communities from Washburn Spring, Yellowstone National Park, USA - WS (SPAdes) (version 3) | ecosystem: Environmental > Aquatic > Thermal springs > Hot (42-90C)...
CGATCAATCTTTGGTAGATATATTCTCAAAACTAAAAAAATTATCAAAAGCTAGTTTCTTTAAAATGATAGAAGCTACAATTTTCACTTTTAAAGCTTTGAGTATTATCGAAAAATTAGAAAGAAAAGCTTGGTATTTGAGACCAAGAGAAATCGAAAAAGGGGATGCAGATAGAGTTTTACTTTCTACTTTCAAAAGAATGAGAGAAATTAAAAGCTTTTCTGAACTTTTGAGATTTGAAAGAGAAGTTTTAAAAGAATTAGATCAAATCAGAATTGAAAGAAAAAAAGTTCCAAAAGTGGGAATTGTTGGAGAAATTTATACAGTTTCAGATCATGCAGTAAATTTTGAAATTGAAAAAAAATTGGGAAATTTGGGAGTTGAAGTTCACCGGGAAATGAGTTTGCTTTATCATTTAAAAAAGAAAATATTTTTTAAAGATTTTTTCATTCAAAAAAAAATAAAACCTTATTTAGAATCGACTGTTGGAGGTCACGGGAGAGATGCAATTTATGAAATGTTAAAATATGTAAAAGAAGGATTTGACGGAGTAATTCAATTACTCCCAGCATATTGTATGCCTGAGTCAACTGTCAGACCCATTTTAGAAAAGATTCATCAAGAAACTGGAATTCCTTTTTTGTCGCTTTCTTTAGATGAACAAGTTGGGGAAGCAGGGATTGATACAAGAATTGAGGCTTTCGTGGACGTTGTAGAAAATTATTTCAAGCGTCGTCAACCTCATAAAAACCATGAAAACGTATTTGGGAATTGATATAGGATCTTTAACTATAAAATTCGTTTTAATAAATGAAAAATCAGAAGTTTTGTATTGGACTTACGAAAGAACAGAAGGAAGATTAATTGAAGCAATTAAACGAGGTATAAAGAAATTAAAAGAGTGGATCGACAATCAAAACGTTGAAATTGAAATTGCAGGAGTGGGAACGACAGGATCTGCAAGGTATTTGGCAGGAAAGTTTGTGGGAGCTGATGTGATAAAGAACGAAATTACGGCTCACGCAAAAGGAGCTGCTTTTTTGGTTCCAGAAGTAAGAACGATTATTGATATTGGAGGCCAAGATTCGAAAATAATTATTTTAGAAAACGGAGTGGCAGTAGATTTTGCAATGAACCTCTTGTGCGCTGGGGGAACAGGCAGCTTTTTAGATGCTCAAGCTTTTAGGTTAGGAATTCCAGTTGAAAAATTTGGAGAATTAGCACTTCAATCTAAAAATCCGACGACCATCGCTTCAAGATGCACTGTTTTTGCGGAATCTGACATGATTCACAAACAGCAAGTTGGACATAAAATTGAAGATATTGTAGCTGGACTTTGTGAAGGACTTGTTAGAAATTATTTGGGGGGAGTGGCGAAAGGAAAAAAAATTTTCCCTCCAATAGTTTTTGTTGGTGGAGTTTCAGAAAATGTTGGAATGAGATGGGCTTTTGAGAAAGCTTTAGGTACAAAAATTATCGTTCCAGAATATAATAAAGTTACAGGAGCTTTAGGTTGTGCCCTTTTGGCAAAAGAAGTTAATCCAGAAAAAACAAAATTCAGAGGTTTTGAAATTTCTGATATGGATATTCAATGCGATTCTTTTCAATGTAAAGGTTGTCCAAATCAGTGCGAAGTGATTGAAGCTAAAATAGAAGGGAAAGTTATTGCGAGATGGGGAGACAGATGCGGAAGGTGGTCAAATTTAAAATATGATTGAAGAATTAATTTCAATTATTAATAAGGCAAAAATAGACAACGAGTTAAAAGAAATTTGGAAACAAAGTTTAAAGTATCTTTCATTAGAAGACTATTTAATGTTAACAGCGTGTTTAAAATCTTTAAGCGAAGAAGAAATAAAGGAACTCTCGCTTATTTTAAAAGAAAAAATAGAATTTTTTAAAACGGAAAACGCATCTCTTTTATACGAGATTTTAGTTAGAGAAAAAAAGTTTTTATGAAAGAAAATTTTTTTGAAAGCTTTAAAAATGTTCAACAAGAATCAAAAGAAAGAAAAATTGAAAACTTAAATCCTGCAGAGTTTTTCTTTAAAAAAGAAAATGAATTTTTTGACAGGGCAGAAGAAAAAATATTAAAAATACCAGATTCAAAAGAAAAAATATCAAAATTTCAAAAATTAAAAACCCTTGCTTTAACTACTACAATTGCTCTTGGAATTGTTTTTGGAAGAGAAGAATTAGTTTTTGGAGAAAAGTTAATCGAAAAATCAAAAGATCAAACTGCTGAAGTAATTAAACAAAAAGAAATTGAAAAAAGTTATGAAACTTATTTAAAAATCAAGGAAATTCTAACGTCAGAAAGAATAAAAGATCTAAAAGAAAAAATAGAATTTTTAAAAGAGGCGTATAAAGGGCAGACAGATTTTCCAGATTATTCTCGCGACCTTGAAAAAATACAATCTCTTCCAATCATAGTAGATAATTTATTTAAGTCGGGAAAAGGAAAGGAAGAGATATTCACATCAGAATTCGTAAAAAGTCTTATTAAGGAAGCAGAAGAATGGATTCCATTGGCGAAAGAGGAAAAATTAAAAAGAGCAAAAAAGCATAAAGTTAATTTGAAATTAGAAGGAAAAAATGATAAACTGAAAGAAATACTTGAGGAATTGCTTTCAAAGGAAGATTTAATTACGCTTTTAATTTCAGTAGACGAAATTAGAGTTGTTGATATACCTCCAAAGCCTTTTGGAAGTCCACTAGGAGGAGCATTTGAACCAAAAAAATGTTTTAACGAAGAAAAAGGGTTCGCTTGTCAAAACAACACCATTACTATTTATCCACCCTTAGCTTCATTATTTCTAGGAGGAGAACGGGAAATTATAATTCATGAAATTGGCCATGCTAACGATTGGATATATTCTAGAATTTTATCAATTCCAGAAAAAATTGATCTTTTTTATGAAGCCACTAAAATGGTTGAAAATCATCCTCCTTATTTTCTTCGAACCTCATTTGAATTTTGGTCCCAGATAGAAAAATTTTTTAAAAATGTTTTAAAGATGGACAACATTGAAGATTGTAAAAAGGATGAATCTTGTTTAGAATTTTTGAAAAAAGGAGTAAGAGAATTAAAAGAAATAGGAGAAGAAAAAGATGTTGATACTGTAATGATAGAATTTGTCCGAAAACACGTTCAAAGTTCTCAAAATGTTGAAAAGTTTTTTGAAAAATTAGAAATTAACCCCAAAAAACGTGATTCCAAAAAAATCGAAAGCGCAAAAAAATCTCTTGAAAATTTGAAAGAAATTTTCAAAAATGATAAATACATTGAAAAATTAAGCAAAGAAGAAAAAGATTTTTTAATCAATTTGGGTTTTAAAGTTTTTCAAACAGAAGTAGTTTATTCTTTCTTTTTAACAATTAAAAATATTAAAGTTAAAGAGTATTGGGCAGAAGGTTTAGTAATTTATCTTAACCCAGAAAGAAAAAAGAATCTTCCAAAAACCCATCGAGAATTTTTTGAAAAATGGTACAAAAAAATAGTAGAGTAAAAAATTTTTACAACAAATTTTATGCGACAATCACAATTGTTTACTAAAACTTCAAAAACAATTCCAAAAGAAGAATCAAAAAGCGCTCAGTTATTAATTCGAGGAGGTTTTATTGATAAATTAATGGCAGGGGTTTATTCTTTTTTACCTTTGGGGTTTTTAGTCTTGAAAAAAATCGAAAACATTATTCGAGAAGAAATGATAAAAATTGGGGCCCAAGAAGTTTTACTTCCTGCGTTACACCCAAAAGAAATTTGGGAGAAAACTGATAGATGGAAATATCCGGAAATGTTCAAATTAAAAGATAGAAGAGAGAAAGAATATTCTTTAGGATGGACCCACGAAGAAATAATTTCTTTTGTCCTTTCAAAGTTTGTTCACTCTGTCAAAGACCTTCCAGTGGCGGTTTTTCAAATTCAAACTAAATTTAGAGATGAGTTAAGATCTAAGGGGGGGTTGCTAAGAACGAAAGAATTTATTATGAAAGATCTTTATTCTTTCCATGAAACAGACGAAGATTTAGACAGATATTATGAAATAGTAAAAGAAGCTTATTTTAAAATTTTTGAAAGATGCCAAATAAAAGAAAAAACTTTTTTGTGTTTGGCGTCAGGAGGTGCTTTTTCAGAATATTCTCATGAATTTCAGACAGAAACAGAAAGCGGAGAAGATCTAATTTATCTTTGTGAAAATTGTAAGTTAGGAGTTAATAAAGAAATAATTCAAAAAGAAAAATATCAATGTCCACAGTGCAAAAGAAAAATTTCAAAAACTTTAAAAACTATTGAAGTAGGAAATATTTTTAAATTGGGAGACAGGTTTACGAAACCCTTTAATTTGAAAATTAAAAATAAAGAAGGCAAAGAAAAATTTATTGTTGAAGGATGCTATGGAATTGGTCTTCCGAGATTGATGGCAGCTATAGTAGAAGTCCATCATGATGAAAGGGGAATTTTATGGCCAAAAGAAGTCGCTCCTTTTTTAGTGCACTTAATTCCTATTGAAATGACAGAGAAAAAAATAATAAATAGCGCAGAAAAAATTTACAAAAATCTTTTGAGAAAAAATTTTGAAGTTTTATACGATGATAGAAAAGAAAAAAGCGTTGGAGAAAGATTTTACGATGCAGATTTAATCGGAATACCTTATCGCGTAGTAGTGAGTAAAAAAACTTTACAAAAAGAATGCGTGGGGGTAAAAAGAAGAGATTCAAAACAAGAAAAATTAATAAAAATTAAGGACTTGATAAAATTTTTAAAAAGTGGAAAAATATAAAATAAAAAAAGCGGGCGTAGTATAACGGCTATTACGCTACCTTGCCAAGGTAGAGAAGGGGGTTCAATTCCCCTCGCCCGCTCAAAAACTCCTTGTTTTTTTATTCTTTTTTTGATTAAATTTTTGAGATGGAAATTCAGGTCTTAATTTTGTTTTTGATTTTTTTAAGTTTCATTTTTTGGTTTGAAGATAAAAGAAAAAAAGAGCAAAGAGAAAGAGAGGAAATTTTAAAAAAAGAAATTCAAGAGATAAAGGAAAAAATTTTAGTTCAAAGTGCCTTACAAGAGAGTTTGGAAAAAACAACGAAAGAAATGCACAATTTAAGCAGGGATCTTTTAGAGGAGGTGAGAAAAAGAGACGAAATGCGTAAAGAAAAAGAAAAGGAATTTTTTGAAAGAATCAAGAGGTTGGATCAGATTTTAACTGGTACTACAAGCAAAGGAAGCTCTGGAGAAGAAATTTTGAGAGAGGCGTTTAAAAAACTTCCACCTGAAATGATCGAAACTAATTTTAGAGTGGGAGGTAAAGTAGTAGAGTTTGCTTTACTTTTACCAAACGGGAAAAGATTGCCTATTGATTCTAAATGGCCTGCTTCAAAGTTAATTTTAGAATTAGAAAAAGAGGAGAATGTTGAAAAGAAAAAAGAAATAATTGATGAAATTGAAAAAGAAGTGATAAAAAAAATAAAAGAAGTAAAACAATATATCGATCCTGACCTTACTTGGTCTCAAGCTATTGCAGCAATTCCAGATTCAGTCTACAATCTTTGCTATAACGTTCATTCTTTTGCACGAAAAGAAAACGTTATTTTAATGCCGTATTCGTGGGTTTTACCGCTGCTTTTATACATGTATAGATTACATTTACAATATGCGGTTTCAATCGATTTTGAAAACCTTAAAAATTATTTAATGTTGATTTCAAAAAACTTAGAGGAAATGGAATCAATTTTAGAGAATAAAATTTACAAAAGTTCTCAAATGATTTCCAATGCGTATTTAGAATACAAAACAAAAATTTCCCAAATCCGAAATTTTGTAAATCAAATTTCTTTAAAAGAAGGTCAAAAAGAAAAAATGCCAAAATTAAAAATATGAAAGCAGTAATCAAAACAGGAGGAAAACAATATTTGGTCAAAGAAGGCGACAAAATAAAAATCGAAAAAATTGACAAAGAAGTTGGCGCAGAAATTGTATTCGACCAAGTTTTACTTTTGGAAAAGAAGGAAGGCGAAATCAAGATAGGGCAACCAATTTTACCAAATATGAAAGTTTTGGGAAAAGTAATTTCTCAGGGGAAAGGAGAAAAAATTACAGTATTAAAATATAAGCCAAAAAGGAGATATAGAGTTAAAAGGGGACATCGGCAAAGATACACTGAGGTAGAAATTGTAAAAATTGAAGGTTAAAATTCTCGGCTATGAAAAAATTTTTTGTTTTGACGACCCTTCTTTTTAGTGGCTTTCTTTTTTTAAATTTTTTACCAAAAGAAATTTTAATCAAGGATTCAAAAAATTTAACCTCTTTTGCGCAAAAGAGATTAAAAGGTTTTATAAAAAAAGAAAATTCACATTTCTTATCTTCTTTTTTGTCGGAAACAGAAAAAGAATTAATTGCAGAGAAGCTAAATTTTATTAAAGTTGATCTAAAAGAATTTCAAATTTATCTTTATAAAGATGGAGAAATTTTTAAAAAATTTCCTATTTTATCAATTGGAGAAAAAGGAACTTGGGGACAAACTCCTGTAGGATTTTTTAAAGTTTTATCGAAAACCGATCTTGCTTTCTCTCAATCTGAAGGACTTTTTATGCCTTATGCTATTAACTTTTGGGGGAAATATTTCATTCACGGACCTCCCTATTTTCCAGACAAAACTCCTTTTAATTCTCAATTTTCTGCAGGCTGTATAAGACTAAATTTGGAAGATGCAAAATTTGTTTTTTCTTTTGCAGAAATTGGAATGCCAGTTTTAATAGTGGATAAAGAATTCGAAAAAGATAGCTTTTCTTATCGAATAAAAAATCAACCAAATTTGGATCTTTCAGCTCAAAGCTATTTGGTGGCAGATTTAGAAAACAATTTTGTGTTTTTACAAAAGGATATTGATAAAAAAATGCCCATAGCTTCCGTAATAAAATTGCTTACAGCTTTGACGATAGTAGAGAACGTAAATTTAAAGAAAAAAACGTACCCTTATTTTCCTTACAAAGAAAAATTAGAAAAAGAAGGATGGTTCACACCTCATTTAAAAGAAAACCAAAAATATTCTGTGATCGAACTTTTGTATTTAGCTTTAATTCCTTCTGCAAACGATGCTGCTTTCACTTTAACTCAATTTTTAGGAAAGGAAAGGATGATCGAACTTATGAAAGAAAGAGCGATTTCTTTGGGCATGGAAAATACAGAAGTTTTTGAACCTTCAGGCTTGGGGGAGCTTATAAATTCCAATGAAAATTTATTTTCTGCGAAAGATCTTTTTTATCTAATCCAATACATTGCTTTCGTCCGGCCTTTATTACTTGAAATTACAAAAGGAAAAGAAGCTCAAAGTTTTGGGAAAATTTCTTTTGATATTTCGAAATTAAAAAATAAAAACATGTTTGAAAAAGAAGAAAATTTTTTGGGCGGGAAAACAGGGTACACAAAAGAAGCTAAAGATTGCGGAGTTTTTATTTTCAAAATCAAAAACAAAGAAGGAAAAGAAAGAAAAATTGCTATAATTTTGTTGAAAGCTACATCATTAAAGGGCGATGTAGAAAAAATTTTGAGTTATTTGAGAAAAGAGTATTTTGAATAATCTTTTGAAAAATGATAAAATTTAAATAAAAAATGTTGACCAAAGAAGAAATCAAAAAAATTATTCCTTACCAAGAACCTTTTTTGTTTGTGGATCAAGTTTTAGAAATTAAAGAAAACGAAATTTCAGGTTTTTATCAAACTTCTCCTGAGGATTATTATTTCAAAGGACATTTTGTTGATTTCAAAATTATGCCAGGAGTTTTAGTAGTGGAGGCTATGGCGCAATTATCAACGATTCTTTTAAGAAAAAAAATTGGAGAAGATCATAAAGATTATCATTTTTTAGCCTACGATGTAAAATCGGTCCAATTTTTAAAGCCAATTTTTCCAGGAAACAGGATTGACATAAAAGCTGAAGTTCTGGCGATTTATCAAGTTCCAGATTCTGAAACAAAAATTGCAAGAATAAAATCTCAAGCTTTTGTTAATGATGATTTAAAGGTTGAGGCAAGGTTTTCAGTTGTAATTATTAAAAAAGAAAAATTTGCTAAAAAATATGAAATTTGAAGAAAATAGAATTTGCCAACTTTTAGGTATTAAATATCCAATAATCCAAGGGGGAATGGCAGGAATTTCAGAATCTAGTTTAGTTTCTGCAGTTTCTAACGCAGGAGGTTTAGGGGTAATTGGTTCTGGTTTAATGCCTCCTTCTTGGTTAGAAAGAGAAATTAAATTGACAAAAGAAAAAACAAAAAATCCTTTTGGAGTGAATTTGTTTATGCAAAATCCAAAAGTTGAAGAATTGGTAAGAGTTTTAATGAAAGAAAAACCGCCGGTTGTTTTTACGGGGGGAGGAAATCCTTTGCCAGTTTTTCCTTACTTGAAAATGGCAGGAATAAAAGTAATTCCAGTGGTACCTTCGCCAAGATTAGCAAAAAAAATGGAGGATAACGGTGCCGATGCAGTAGTTATTTCTGGATGGGAAGCAGGGGGGCACGTGGGAAAGAATACGTTGTTTTCGCTTTTAATTGAGACAAAAAAGATTGTGAAAATTCCAGTGATTGTTGCAGGAGGAATTTATGATGGAAAAACGGCAAAGTCTGCATTTTTGTTGGGAACAGAAGGAATCCAAATAGGAACTAGGTTTTTGGCGTCGAAAGAATGCATTGCTTCGGAAGCTTACAAGAAAAAAATTGTCGAGGCGACAATGGACGATATTGAAGTGATTTTGTGGAATACAGGGCATCCAATAAGAGTGATAAAGAATAATTGGTCAGAAAAAGTTAAAAAAATCGAAGAAAAAATTTTTCCAGAAGAAATTAGAGCTGAAAAAATTGCTGGATCTTTAGGAGGGCAAAACGTTGATGATATTCCGCTTTTGGCAGGTCTGTCTGCTGCAGGAATTTCAGAGATAAAAAGTTGTGCAGAGATTATTGAAGAAATAGTAAAAGAACTAGAAAATTTGTAAAAAGTTACTCTTTTTAGTTTAAAAATTCTCAGTTTTGAGAAAAAATTTTTTAATTTGCGGAGGGGGTGGGATTCGAACCCACGCGGGGAAAATCCCCACCTCATTAGCAGTGAGGCGCAATAGCCACTATGCGACCCCTCCTTGTCGCCTCGCTTTCGCTCGGCGACCTAAGGGGAAACCGAGGTTTCCCCCTCTGGCGTTCGGTTTTCTCCGCTTTAGCTACGAAAACCTCGCTGTACCCCTTTCCTATAAGGTAATTCCTTCTATAGCGTTCAACTATTTTGTAAACAAAATCGACTCGCTGTCACCCTTTCTCTTTTAACTTTTACTCTTGCGACCCAGAAGGGAGACACCTTCGGTTTCTCCCCTCTGGCGATCCCCCAGATGTATATCTGGGGGGATTCGCTGTCACCCCTCTTCCAGCTTCCATCTTCCTATTTTTCAATTTCTAATTCCATCAAATAAGCGTTCTCGCCAGTAGAATAAAATTTCTTCTCCAATCTAACAATATTAAACCCAAATTTTTGATAAAAAGCAATAGCTTTAAAATTGGTTTCTCTAGTGTGCAAGTAAATTTTTTTCAAATTTTCCTTTTTAGCTATTTCAATCAATCTTTTCATAATTTCTTTTCCAATTCCTCGATTTTGCATTTCTGGTGAAACTGCAAGAGAAAAAATCAAGCCTTGTTCTTTTTCTTTTTTTAAAATTCCGTATCCCAAAATTTTTTCTCTTTCTTTTGCTACAACGAATCCTCCCGGAAACTCTCGCCACAAATTAAAAAGAGAATTCTTTGAAAACCTCTGTTTATTCTCAAAACATCTTTCTTGAACCTCCATTACTTCCTCGATTTCCTTTTCTTCTTTTAAGTTTCCAATTTCAATCATTTTAAACCTGGTGCGGACGGTGGGATTCGCACCCACACGGGGTTTGATCCCCACAAGCCCCTCAAGCTTGCGCGTCTTCTAATTCCGCCACGTCCGCTCCTATACTTTTTATAGTTTAATGATTTCAAAAAATCAATACCTTAATAAAATCAGATCGTTTTTTAATTTCAACCCTTTTTCGGTAATTTTGTAATTTTCATCACAAAAACCATTACTTTTGAGCCAAGATTTTATTCCGGAAGTAGGATAATAATTCTCTATTAAAAATTTAACCGTCTTAACTGTTTTTAATCTTTGAAATAGCGCTTTCCTTCTTTTAGGATAGAGGATAAAAATTTTATCTCTTAGGTAAGAAAAATTCTTTAAAATCTCTAAAACACCAATCCTTAAAGAATGTTTATTTTTACTTTCTTTCGTAAGTTTAAAATTTATGGGAATAATTTTTAAAATGCTTTCTAGGATAGAAACGTCTTTCTCATTGGTAGAAATAATTATGTGTCCACGCCCCTTAGCTGATGGACTGTCGTCTCCTTCCATTACTCCACAGATGAAATCTATTGCTAAATTTTTATCTCTTTTAGCCAAAATTTCTTTTACCAATAAACTCAATAAAGAGTTATAAACATCTAATAAAATTTGCCTATGTTCTTTAATAACTAAAGTACCGTATTCGTTCCATTTTAACTTTGATTTACCACTTGATTTTCTTATCCTGAATTTATTTACTTTTACACCAACTTCTTTTTGCCAAACATTAGCTAAATTAGTTTTCACTTCGTTTTCTTCAAGATTGTGAATATTGGTGTAAGAAATCGTAAATTCTGGTTTCGCATCTTTAATCAAAAAATTATGCATTTTCAAATAATACTTTGCTTGTTCAAAAGTGGAAGCACAAATTGCCCAACTATTTCCTTTTCTTGTACCATCGGCAAAATAAGCTCCCAAGTAAAATGCTAAATCCGATAATTTAAAATTTGTATTAATAATAGCTGAGAGCTTGTTTCCTTTGAAAATTATTGTTGAGTTTTTATCAAGAAAAGCATAGTGCATTCCGCAGAAAAGTTGAGCTATTAAAGGATTCATCTTTCCTTTTTGAGGTTTAACTGGAAGAGTTTCAATATTGAAGATTAAATTTTTACCATGGAGCTTTTTATCTACATAACACATAAATTCTTTCTTTTTTCTATTTGGCCTTGAATAAAGATAAATTTTAACATACTTTTTGTAAACAACTTTACCATTCTCAAAAGCTTTAATAAAAATAATACTATTATCTTGAAGGAATTTACTTTTTGCAATTTCACCGGGAATGTAGACTCTTCCATTGGAGCCAACCGGAGCGTAAAACCCTTCGATTTTATTCAATTGAACTTTTATTTTTTTATTTAACAAATCGTTCTCTTCCATTATACGCCGAGGAATGTATATTCCTAATCTTTCGTTATGTTTCACTACCTGAGAGAAAAAATAGATCCGAGGATATATTTTAACTTTTACTTTTGTTTTTAAATTAATCAAAAGAGATTTATCTTTTGGTATGTAGAAAAAACCGGCTCCTCTTTTATTTCCTTTTCTAACACGGGAAATAAATTTAATCTCCATATTTTCTAATTTATTTTACTCCACCGTGACCGATTTTGCCAAATTACGACAAAAATCGGGATCTCTGTCAAGTAGAACCGCCATATAATAAGCAAACAAATGCAAAGGAATTACAGAAAGTATTGGGGTTAACATTTCTAAAGTTTTAGGAATGTAAATTACATCATCGACTAGATTTTTGATTTCTTCGTTCCCTTCTGTTGCTATCGCGATTACAGGACCTTTCCTTGCTTTGATTTCTTGAATGTTTGAAACCATTTTATCGTAAACTGAATCTGAAGGACAAATAGCAACAGTAGGAATGTTTTCGTCAATTAATGCCAAAGGACCGTGTTTTAATTCTCCTCCAGGATAAGCTTCAGCATGCAAATAAGAAACTTCTTTTAGTTTTAGAGCACCCTCGAGAGCTATTGGGAAATTGTATTTTCTTCCAATGAAAAAGAAATTTTTAAGGTCCTTGTATTTTTTTGCTAATTTTTCAATTTCTTGAGCTTTCTTTAAAGTTTTTCTTGTCAAGTTTGGAATTTCCGCTAATTCAGAGACAATCCTTTTTCCCATTACCAAGCTCATTTCCCTTTGCCTTCCAAAAAATACTGTTATCATTACTAAAACCGCTAATTGTCCCAAAAAAGCTTTTGTTGAAGCTACTGCTACTTCAGGGCCAGACCTTGTGTAAACTCCAGCGTCAGTTTCTCTTGCTTGAGAAGAGCCAACGACGTTTGTAATTCCCAAACACAAAATTCCCTTTTTCTTTAATTCTCTCAAGGCTCCTAAGGTATCTGCAGTTTCTCCTGATTGAGAAATAAAAATTGCGCAAGTTTTTTCATCTAAAACTTGTTTTTGATACTTGAATTCAGAAGCAATCTCTGCCTTAGCTTCAATTTGAGCGTATTCTTTAAACATTATTTCTCCAACTTTTGCTGCATAAAACGAAGTTCCGCAGGCTACTAAAATTATTTTTTCTATTTTTTTTAATTTTTCTTTTACGCTTTCTAATCCTCCCAATTTCACGTTTCCTTCTTCTGGTATTAATCTTCCTCTGATTGCGTTCTCTACTGCTTCTGGTTCTTCAAAAATTTCCTTTAGCATAAAATGCGGATATCCTCCTTTTTCTGCTTGCTCTGGCGCCCACTCAATCAACTGAATTGGCTTTTCCTTTAGAATGAAAAAGTCATCAGGTTTTAATACCGCAATTTCTCCATCGTCTAAATTTATAACTTGTCTTGTTCTAATTAAAATTGCGTTCGGGTCTGAAGCTACTAAAAATTCGTCTTTGTTTATTCCCAAAAGCAAAGGAGAAGAAAATCTTGCCGCAACGATTTTTTGAGGGTCTTTTTTTGAAATCACTGCGATGGCATAAGCTCCCCTAATGTCTTTGATCATTTTTCTCACCGCTTCTTCTAAATTTCCATTAAAATATTTTTCGATTAAATGCACCATAACCTCGGTATCTGTTTCAGAACTGAATTTATGCCCCTCTTTAATTAGCTTTTCCTTCAATTCTTTATAATTTTCAATTATTCCGTTATGGACTAAAAAAATTTCCTTTTTACAATCAAATTGGGGATGGGCGTTTTCAATTGTCACTCTTCCATGACTTGCCCATCTTATGTGTCCTAATCCAATGTTTCCTTCTATTTTTTGACCTGCCAATTTTTTCTCAAGATTTTCCAACTTTCCTATTTCCTTAATTAAAAAAACTTTTTCTCCTTTAAAAACGACAACTCCACTTGAATCGTATCCGCGATAGCTTTCTCTCCTCAATCCTTCAATTAAAATCGAAAAGGCTTCCTTTTTCCCAATATACCCAACAATTCCGCACATTTTAAATTAATTTTTTGATTTCTTTTACAATTTTTTCAAACTTTATTTCTTTTTGCTTTCCAGTTTCCATATCTCTCAAAATCGCAATTTTTTCCAAGGCCTCTTTTTGTCCTATTAAAATTACATACTTTGCTTTGATTTTATCTGCCAATTTCAATTGAGCTTTTAAAGAATCCTTTCCCAAACTTTCAAAAACTTCAATTTTATTTTCTCTTAATTGTTGGCAAATTTTTAAAGCCCACTTTTTGCCTAGTTCTCCAATTTGAGCGACAAAAATTTTTGGAAATTTTTCTTTTGGAACAAAAATTCTTTTTTCTTTCAAAATCTCAACAATTCTTTCTACTCCTCCTGCTGCTCCTACTGCTGGCAAATCTTTGTTAGCCAAAATTTTTCCCAAACTATCGTACCTTCCACCAGAAATTAAGGCCAAACCAGTTTCTTTATCTTGAATTTCAAAAATAGTGTTAGTATAGTAATCTATCCCTCTTACCAAAAAAGGATCCAACTCAAAAGGAATTTCTAAAAATTCTAAAGTATCCAAAACTTTAAAAAAGTGGCTTTTGCATTCTTCACAAAGATAATCTAAAATCTGAGGAGCTTGAGAAACAATTTGTTTGCATTTTTCGTCTTTGCAATCTAAAATTCTTAAAGGATTCCTTTCCAACCTTGTTTTGCAATTTTGGCAAAGTCCTTTTTTTCTTTTTTTCAAATAATAAACTAAACTTTTTTTGTAATATCCTCTACAGCAGCTGTTTCCAATCGAGTTTATTTTCAGAACAAAGTTTTCAATTTTTAATTCTTTTAAAATTTCCAAAGAAATTAAAATTACTTGAGCGTCTAAAATGTAATCTTTTTCGCCCAAAATCTCGAAACCAAACTGCCAAAATTGGCGATACCTTCCTGCTTGAGGGGTTTCGTGGCGAAAAAAAGGACCAAAGTACCAAAGTTTAACAGGTTGAGGTAATTCTGAAAGTCCATTTTCAAAATAGACTCTTACTACAGGTGCTGTTCCTTCTGGTCTCAAACAAAGATCATCCCCGCCTTTCGTTTTAAAACAATACATTTCTTTTTCTACAATATCGGTGTTTTCACCTATTCCTCTTTCAAAAAGTTCTCTTTTCTCTAAAATTGGAGTTTCTATTCTTTCAAAATTATTCAATTTTGCGATCGCAGATACTACATTAAAAACTTTTTGAAAATACTCCCAATCTTGATCCAAAAGATCGTGCATTCCCTTGGGTCTTTGAAATTTTAAATCTGCCATTTATTTTTTATTGAAAGAAAAAGGCTTCAATTCTTTGTGGGGGGAAAAGTCGTAAAACTACCCTTCCTATAATTTCTCTTTTTTTAACTTTTCCAAAGTATCTTGAATCTAAAGAATGGGCTCTGTTGTCGCCCAAAACGAAAAATTCTCCTTTTTCGAGTTTAATTTTCAAATCGCCAAAAATTGAATTTGAAGAATTTTTTTCAGAATAAACTATTTCTCCTTTTTCATTTTTCACCAGCAATTCTTCTTCTTTAATTTCGACTTCTTCTCCTGGCAAAGCAATCACTCTTTTTATGAATTTTTGTTTTTCATTTTGAGGATATTTAAACACGATTATTTCTCCTCTTTTTGGGTCCCTGAATCGATAGGTTATTTCGTCTACTATTAAATAATCCCCAGTATAAAAAGAAGGTTCCATCGATTGGCCTTTAACTAAAAAAGGTTGAAACAAAAAAGCTCTAATAGGAATAACGACAATTAAAGCTAACAAAAAAGTTATCAAAAGCTCTTTAATAAAATCCAAAACCATGAAAAATTTTTTTATTTTATCAAATTTTGAGTAAAATTTCAATAATGAAGGTAATTTGTGGACTAGGAAACCCGGGAAAAGAATTTAAATTTACAAGGCACAATTTAGGATTTTTAGTTTTAGATAATTTTCAAAAGGAAAATTCGTTTCCTGATTTTAAATTTTCAGAAAAATTTTTAGCTGAAATTTCGAGAAAAAAAATCAAAGAAACAGAAATTTTACTTTTGAAACCTCAAACTTTCATGAACAATTCTGGTAAAGCAATCAAAAAAATTTTCTCAAATTATAAAATCGAACCTCAAAACCTTTGTGTAATTCATGATGATCTAGATTTGCCATTTGGAAAAATAAAAATTTCTTTTAAAAGAAACTCTGGAGGGCATAAAGGAGTTCAATCTATTATCGATGAAATTTTAACGAAAGATTTTTGGAGAATAAGAATTGGAATAGGAAAGCCAAAAAACAAAAAAATAAAAGAGTTTGTTTTAGAGAAAATTGAAAAAAAAGAAAGAGAAAAATTAAAAGAAATTTTAAAATTTACCAACGAATTAATAAAAATTTGGATTGAAAATCCTCAAAAAGCTCAAGCCTTGGTTCCTTCTTTTTCTTTCTCTGGTGATTTTAAAAACCCTTCTAAAAATTCCCAATAGTGCGGAACAATTCTCAAAATTTTATCAATGATTCTTTGTCGCTCTTCTTTAGTTTGAGCTTTTTTTAACCTTTCTTTTAATTTTTTAATTTTTTCTCTCCTTTTTTGTTTTTGTCTAATTTTAAATCTTCTTCTTTTTGGCGATTCCTTCCCCATAAATTAAATTTTAAAAATTTTAATAAGTTTTTCAACTGGAGAAAATAAATTCTTCTTAGTAGAATGATTATAAAAATAAATATTGAAAAAATTAAAAATGAAAAAACTTTTGGATTCAAAATAGTTTCTTTCAAGCTTGCAAGGAATAAAGAGGGGAAATTTTGAGAGAAAATTTTTTGTTCTGGTTTTTTCTCTTTTTCTTTTCTTTCATTTTCTTTTGATGGTGCGCTTTCTTTTGCGGGTTCTTTTTCTTTTTCTG
>Ga0209225_1002571_pt1 | contig 16147 bp, 16 predicted proteins | sample WasSprMetagenome_FD_184732 | JGI IMG/M metagenome (GOLD analysis project Ga0209225, IMG submission 184732) | Sulfidic aquatic microbial communities from Washburn Spring, Yellowstone National Park, USA - WS (SPAdes) (version 3) | ecosystem: Environmental > Aquatic > Thermal springs > Hot (42-90C)...
GTTGTGAAATGTAAATATACAAGTAGCGAAGCTGCTGAGCTAACCTTTAAGCTAGCTAAAAAACTTGGGAAGGAGCCTATAATCGTTAATAAGGATATAAGGGGGTTCATAGCTAATAGAGTTTATAGAGCAATTAGATATGAAGCATACGCAATGATCCAGAGGGGGGAGGCTAAACCGGTAGAGATAGATTCAGCATTCAGATACAAGCTCAACATACCTATGGGTCCTCTTGAACTAGTGGATTTTACTGGAGCAATAGATATAGAGATCGGTGAAGATCTATACTTTAAGGATATTATTAGTAAATGCCCCGAATGGGAGCCTCACGAGGGATACGTTAGAATACGTGAGTATGCATTAAGGCTTTCAAGAGAATACCATAGTAGGGGATGGCTTGGAGTTAAGACAGGTAGAGGATTCTACAGCTATCCTAAACCGGGTCAATGGGTTAAGGTAGATATACCTAAGGAGGCGGGTGAAAAAATAAATCCAATAGATGTACTGGCTCCAGCAGTTAACCTATCCTCCTGGCTAATTAGAAACAACGTAGCTACAGCTAGGGAAATAGATCTCTCCCTAAAGCTTGGATACAATTTCCCAAAGGGAATACTGGAGATAGCTGACGAGTACGGCTTAGAAAACATTGTAAATGTCTTAATGGATAAGAGGGGGAAGGTAGCTGAGGACTATAACATATTCTACGAGCCCGACCAACTACTTCTAGAGCTTATTAAAAATGGGAAAACAGGTAGAAAAGCTGGGGAAGGATTCTATAAATGGTGAATGTATGAGTGGGTTTAAGCGTATAATCTATGAGAAGAAGGATAATGTTGCATGGATAACTCTAAACAATCCTGAAAGATATAATGCTTTAGATTATGAGATGCGTAGAGAGCTGAAGGAGGCTCTTGAGGATGCCGGTAGAGATGGAAGTATAAGAGCAGTTGTTGTAAAAGGGTCCGGTAAAGCATTTAGTGCAGGAGCTGATATTAGAGCTTTCCTTGAATGGACCCCCCTCAAGGTAATGGAGGTATTTAAGGATGTTGGAACCTCCTTCGTAATATCAAGGATAATAAGGGAGATGCCTAAACCAGTTATCGCAGCAGTTCACGGATACTGTTTAGGAGGTGGATTTGAGCTTGCACAGGCATGCGATATCATTATAGCTTCCGAGGATGCCGTATTTGGACAGCCTGAAGTAAATGTTGGGGTTATACCTGGAGGTGGAGGTACCCAAAGACTACCTAGAATTATAGGGGAGAAGAAAGCTAAAGAACTAATATTTACAGGTGATAGAGTATCAGCAAGGGAGATGGCTGATCTCGGATTAGTAAATAGAGTAGTTCCCCCAGATAAGCTTATAGATACAGTTAATGAGCTTCTAGAGAAGATTAAGAGTAAAAGCCCAGTTATAATTGCTGCCGCAAAAGAATCCATCAATGCATCCATGGAGACAAGCTTAACAGAAGGTCTTAAATATGAGTCTCAAATATTTGCAAATCTATTCAGCACTGAAGACCAGAAGGAGGGGGCGAAAGCATTCCTGGAGAAGAGGAAGCCAGAATGGAAGGGGCGATAGTTTTAAATACTTAAGGTACTGGGTGTTGTTATGGATTTCCTCCTATCTACAGAGCAGAAGCTCCTCATCAACAGCATTCATGAATTCTGCTTGAAAAACATAGATCCAAACTGGGTTAAAATAGATGATGAGGCTAGATTTCCACCCGAAATAATTAAGGAGCTTTCCAGACTTGGAGTTCATGGAGGAGTATTATCTGAGGAGTTCGGAGGCTCAGATATGTCATTTCTAGATGTAGCATTGGTTCAGGAGGAGCTATCATCACATGACCCCACCCTTGTTACTGCAGGAGTTGTTGGGCTTTCAAACTCCTGGCCCTACATAGTTCAAACATATGGGAGTAGTGAAGCTAAAGGTGAGCTTCTCCCAAAAATAACTTCGGGAGATGCTATTCTAGGAATAGCCTCCACAGAGGCTCAGGGTGGAACAGACCTAGCTGGAATACAGAGAGTACAAGCTAGGAAGATTAGTGAGGATAGATGGATTGTTGAGGGGGAGAAAAGCATAGTTAGTGGAGGAGCCTTAATGGATAGTATGCCGTGGGGTGGTGGATGGTTCCTAATATCAAGAACAGCCCCTATAGAAACAAGACATAAAGGACTTACAAACTTCATAATATACCGTAAAAAGGATGGAAGGATAGTTGGTGGTGTAAGCTATAGTAGATATAAGCATATGGGTAGACATGCATTAGATAGCGATATTCTTAATATAAAGGTTGAGGTTGATGATAAGTATAGGGTTGGAGGTGTTAATGATGGTTTTAGGGTTGCTGTTGAAGGATTCAATCTTGGAAGAACATTTATTGGAGGATCGATTCTTGGAGGGGTTAAATGGCTTATAAATCAGGGGCTGCAGTGGATTAGGGAGAGGAAGCTTTTCGGTCAGCCCCTATCATCGTATCAGGGGGTAAGCTTCGAGCTCGCTAAAATATATGAGGAGCTTGAAGCTGCTAGACTATTAGTATATAGGGCTGCATGGCTTGCAGATAGATACTACAAGAAGAAGGATCCGACAGTAAAGCCTATAGATATAGGTGTTGCGGGAGCAGCAGCTAAAACAAAAGCAACTGAAGTAGCCTTAAGAGCATCGGAGGAAATCATGCAGTGGTTCGGGGGAATGGCATACTTCACAGAGCTACCAATATTTAGAGCATTACTAGGAGCATTTGCATACATTCAGGGAGCTGAGGGAGCCCCGAAGGCATTAAGAGACCTCATAGCTAGAAGCATAGTTGAGGGGAGGGTAAGAATTGAGTGAGGTAAAGCCCCCGGAGGAATGGTCTACCGAGAGAAAATGGAAGGCTACAGGTAGGACTAGATGCTGGTATATGGCTGAGCTTGAAAAAGCAGTCTATAATAGATTTGGGGAGGAAGGACTTGAAGTAATCAAGCAGGTATGGAGGAGGGGTGCTGAAAACTTCTTCCTAAGAGGGTTGAAAAGATTTAACATAGAGGGGAACGATGCTAAAGCATTTGTATCCTACTTTAAGATAGCTCAGGAAATAATGGGATATAGGATGGAGATCGTGGAGGCATCTGAGAAAAGGGCAGTCTTAAGATATCATACATGCCACTTCTTCGAGAAGCCTGATCCAGTAGCAGCTAAGCTATGTAGTGAAGGACATTTCGAGTTTGAGAAGAGAGCAGCTGAACTACTTAACCCTAAACTAAAGGTAAGATTTGAAAAGCTCCGCTCAGCAGGAGATCCATACTGCGAAATGATTGTTGAACTGGAAGACTAACCATACTTAAATATCCATTTTGATTATTTAGCTTTGCGACTAAATTTCTGGCTTTGTAAACTTAAGCATGAATCCATATTAAAGCTTCTAGGTGAAATATTTCCTCATCAGCTATTTGTATAAGTCTTAGACATTTGACATATTGAAGAATATGAATGAAATATATATAAGCACCATAAACAATTAAGATAAAGGGTTTCCCTCCCTAATAAACCTAACAGCTTTAGACGTGGAGTCACCATAGGTAAAGGAGAGAAAACCCAGATAAGCCTAAGTTTACAGGGCGCCCTAATTATGCATTAGGTTTAAATACAGCTATTTCTGATATTGTTATGCGTTCTCCTTCTGATTATGTTGAGAAGCTGTTAAGTATGAAGCCTAACATTTATATAGGGGGTAAAAGGGTTGGAAGGGATTTTAAGGCTTTTCAGCCCGGTATTAAGACTATCTCTATGACTTACCAGCTTGTGGAAAGTAGTGGGTTTAAGGATCTTATGACTGCTGAATCCCACCTTACTGGGGAGAGGATTAACAGGTTTACACATATATGTCAGAATTCTGATGATCTTTTAAAGAAGCAGGAAATGATAAGGAGGACGTGTCAAATCGTTGGTAGATGTATTCAGAGATGTATGGGATGTGATGCTATAAATGCTCTTTCAGTTGTTACTAGGGAGGTTGATGATAAGTATGGAACAGACTACTATAAGAGGTTTCTAAAGTACTTATACGTTTTCCAAAAGGAGGATTTAACTGCTGCCTGTGCTCAGACAGATGTGAAGGGGGATAGAAGCTTAAGGCCATTTCAACAACATGATCCAGACCTATACTTAAGAGTTGTAAAGAGGATGGAGGATGGAATTATTGTAAGAGGGGCTAAAACCCATATTACTATTGCGCCCTACGCTGATGAAATCATAGCTTTACCTACGAGAGCGATGACTGAGAAGGATGTTGAGTATGCTGTTGCATTCGCTATCCCAGCTGACTGGGATGGTGTTAAGCTAATAACGGTTTCCCATGGCCATAGGGAGAGGAAGGAGTTGAAGGCTCCTATAACTGAGTATTCAGCATCTCATTCAATGGTTGTTTTTGATGATGTATTTGTTCCATGGGATAGGGTTTTCATGTGTGGTGAATGGGAGTTTGCAGGTAGATTAGCTATGTTGTTTGCTACGTATCATAGACATAGCTATACTGGATGTAAGCCGGCTATGACGGATATATTGATGGGGGCTGCTGCATTAGCTGCTGAATATAATGGTATTGAGGGGGCGCACCATGTTAGAGATAAACTGGCAGATATGGTTGCAACAGCTGAGCTTGTTTACGCTGCTGGAATAGCTTCAGCAGTAAAGGGTGTTAAGGCATCTTCAGGAACATTTATTCCTAACATAGTATATGCAAATGTTGGAAGATACTATGCAGGAGTAAAAATATATAGCGAGTTTGAAGTTGTTGCTGATATTGCAGGCGGAATTGCAGCCACAGTACCGTATGAGGAGGATTACCTAAACCCTGAGATAAGGAAATACATCGAGAAATACATAGCTAGGAAAAAGGGTATACCCCCGGAGCATATATATCGCTGCTTTAAATTCATTCAGGACCTAATATGCTCCGCACCAGCAGCAGCTTCACAAATTAGTGGAATTCATGGAGGAGGCTCACCCATAATGGAGAGAATCACGATAATGGCTAATTACGACATAGAGTCCAAGAAGAAAATAGCAAAATACCTAGCTGGAATTGAGGAGAAGTTTTAGCTCCTAAAGGGTCAAACAATAGTAGGAATTAACAATCTACGTAGGTGTATACGTATACTGTGCCTTAAATGCTTGTAGCAGTATTTATAAAGCTTACGGAAGAGATGGAGGACGTGGCAACTTAAGAAGTTGGATACAATATGTTAAGTTGCTGGGTTCAAGATAGATCAATACACCACTATGAGCTCCCTATACTCATTAAAGAGGTGTACAGATAAGGGAGAATATGTATTATGGATGGCTCCGCGCTCACTGCTTAAGACACGTATACGGCATTAAGGAGGAACGTACGTCAAATATACCTTCCAAAATACTTGCCTGAGCTAAACATTGTTGAAGAAGTATTTAGGAGCTAAAGCAAGCTAAGCAATAAGCTATTCATAGCTAAGCTAACTTAGGGAGGCGGTAGAGAATTCTTAAAGAGAAACTACAAATTCAATATAAAACAAATATCTAACATGGAAACATGCGGAAAACCTTAGCGAAATACTATGGTCAAACAGGAGAATTAAGCCACTCAGGTTTACAAGGCAGTTCAGTTGGCTCTGTAAACTTAGCATTGCTGATTAACCTCCAGGTAAAGCTTAGGTTTACAGGATGGCTCAGTTATTAGCAAAGTTTATATTCTAGAGGTTATTAACTATTAGGGTATTATGATTAAGAGAAGGATTTTAGTTAAGGGGCCTAAGGTTCAGGATGTTGGTTACCGCTTGTTTCTATATTATGAAGCTGAAAGCCTAGGTTTAGCTGGACTTCAAGCCAGGAATGTAGGTAAAGATGTAGAAATTCTAGCTGAGGGAGAAGAGAATTGTATGGATGAATTTGTAAAGTTCATAAAGGAAAACTATCCAAAACATGCTGAAGTTGAAAAAATAGAGATTTACGACTATAATGGCGGGGTCATGGATATAGAAAGATACTATAGAAGCTTAACCGTAGAGCAACTATCAAAGATAGTTGATGCAGGACTTGGACTAGTAGGAGGGCAAAGTAAAATGCTGGAGAAACAGGACTCAATGCTAGAGAAGCAGGATCTAATGATTCAAAAACAGGATTTAATGATTCAAAAACAGGACAAAATGCTGGAGAAGCAGGATGAAATGCTGAAGAAGCAAGATCTAATGATTCAAAAACAGGATGAAATACTGAAGAAGCAAGATGAAATGCTGAAGAAACAAGATGAAATGCTAAAGAAACAGGATTTAATGATTCAAAAACAAGATCTAATGATTCAAAAACAGGATTTAATGATTCAAAAACAGGACAAAATGCTGGAGAAGCAGGATGAAATGCTGAAGAAGCAAGATCTAATGATTCAAAAACAGGATGAAATACTGAATGAGTTAAGGGAGCTTAGAAAGGATTTAAAGGCTTTTATTGATGAGAGGTTTAAGAGGATTGAGGAGGAGATAAAGATTATAAAGGAGAAGATAGGGCTTAGATAAGTTTGTGGCTTAATTCTCGATAATCATACAGTTTTAGGTCGGTATGAAATGGTATTGAGGATTTCCGTATTGTTGTATGGATTACGAGATTCGAGATTGAGGCTGTAAAGCTCTTAGATGATCTATTATTTAGTAAATGTGAAGATCGGAGCTAGTTAAAACTTATAGGCCCAGATATGCTCTTTTAACTATTGGGTTGTTAGCTAGCTCCTCAGCTTTACCCTCTCCTACAGTAGTTCCGCCTTCTATCAGGTAGCCGTAATCCATGATTTTAAGCGTTAGATGTATGTTTTGCTCTACTAGAAGTATTGTAATTCCTTCGTTTCTAAGTTTTTCAATAGTGTTGATTATTTGCTGTGTTATTTTTGGCGCTAATCCTAGGCTTGGCTCATCAAACATTAGTAGTTTAGGTCTGGTTATAAGAGCTCTAGCAATAGCTAGCATTTGCTGCTCGCCACCACTTAGAGTTTCAGCTTTCTGATTTTTCCTCTCCTTCAGTATTGGGAATAATGTGTATATCCACTCTACACTATCCCTAAATTTTTTTCTAGCATCTTTAATATATGCTCCCATTTCTAGGTTTTCGTAAACAGTCATATTTCCAAATATTCTTCTACCTTCTGGAACAAGTCCTATACCAAGCTTTACTACTTCACTAGGTTGTTTACCAGCAATATTAACTCCATTAAACTCTATTAATCCACCCCAAGGCTTTAATAGTCCGATTATGGTGTTTAATGTTGTTGTTTTCCCGGCTCCGTTAGGTCCTAGGAAGGCAGTTATACTTTTCTCCTCCACCTTTAAGTTAACGTTGTGAAGTACCTTAAGATCTCCATACCCTCCCTCCAGTTTCTCAACTTTAAGCATTTCCTCACCTTTTAACAAACTTAAGTGCTAACTCCCGATCGCCGAAGTATACTTCCGCAACCTTAATATTGCCTGCTATATCTTCAGGCTTTCCCTCAGCTATCTTCACCCCTTCATGGAGAACAGCAATTCTATCTGAAATATTCATTACGGCATGCATTAAATGCTCAATCATAAGTATAGTTATCCTCTTCTCATCCTTAATTCTCCTAATAGTGTTAAGCATCTCCGATATTTCGGATGGTGTTAATCCAGCTAGACACTCATCAAGCAGCATTAGTTCAGGCTCTGCGCCAAGAGCTCTCGCTATTTCAAGCCTCTTCCTTCCCTGAGCGTTTAGAGATTTGGATGGAGATTCTTTAAACCTGCTTAATCCAACAGTTTCAATAATGTTCTCAGCCAACTCCTTAGCCTCCCTCACGGATATCTTACCGTATCTTCTACCGTTAAGAATACTTACCATCACGTTTTCAAGTACTGTTAGGTTGTTGAAGGGACGTGTTATCTGATATGTTCTCGCAATACCCATACGGCATCTTAAATGGGGGGATATCCTAGTAATATCTCTACCCCTATATATTATCCTACCTGAGTCCGGAGCATATACACCAGTTATTACGTTAACAAGAGTTGTCTTTCCTGAGCCGTTCGGCCCTATCAATCCCAAAATCTCATTCTCATAAATATCCAGCGAAACATCTTTCAGAGCAGTAACTCCTCCAAATCTTTTCACAATGTTTTCCACCTTAAGTAAAACCACATCCTCCACCTAGATTAGAAAGCTTCTCAACCTCTTAAATCTATTCTTTAACAAGCCCACAATACCTTCAGGAGCTATTGAGATTATAGCTACTACAAGCAGTCCAAATATGAGTAGCTGTAGTCCTGGGAAGTACCTCATAAGTAGGTCTTTAAGAACCTCGTATACTACTGCCCCAATAATAGGTCCTATAGTAGTTCCACTACCTCCAAGTAGGACTATAAGTATTGCCTCAATAGACCATGTAAGATCTATTACTGTTTCAGGCATTACCCAAAATATCTTGAAGGCTAAAACACCACCTGCAACTCCCGGGAATAATGCGCTTAGAATGAAGGCAATTATCTTACATCTAGTAGTATCAACACCTGATGTTTCAGCTACATCATGATCCTCTCTTAACGCCTTTAACGAATATCCGAGGGGGGATGCTGATATCTTTAGGGTTAGGATCGTTATGGCTACTGATAATATTAGGAGAATGTATGTAAGCATGTAGGGGTTGTATGCTTCACCCAGATATCTGAATAATGTTATTCCAGCAGCTCCACCTGCAATCTTACCCCCTATTATAAGATACTTAACTGCAGGAACGGTGCTGAGAGTACATATAGCGAAGAAGGGGCCTCTTAATCTTAAAACAACAATTCCAATAAGGAAAGCTAAAGCAGATGATGCTATGCCTCCAGCAATCATTGATATGTAGGGGTTTAACCCCTGAACAACAAGTAGTGCAAATATGTAAGCCCCTATGCCTATGAAGACAGCATGCCCGAAATTATACAATCCACCGAAACCCATAATTATGTTTAGGGATTGGGATATAACCATTAGGAATAATACGTAGTAAACGATCTCAAGATATGATGTTGAAGTTAGGGATAATAATATTAGTAGGAGGTATATGAGTATAAACCCAAAATATCTCTTCACAGCATCACCTACGTCTTCCAAGAATTCCTTCAGGCATTATAATAAGTACGATGATGAGGATTAGGAAGCTTAGAAATGGGGTAAGTGATAGAGGCTCAACTCCTGGAATATATCCTAAAACTATGGGGGATGCTTGCTCTAGAAGCCCGAGAACTAAGCCGCCAGCTAATGCCCCCCATGGATTTCCAAGCCCACCTACAACAGCTATTACGAAGCATCTAAGCAGGTATAGATGGCCCATGTATGGGTTTATACCTGTTGGAAGATATACAACGATAAGAGAGCCTCCAATAAACGCTAATGCTGAACCTAAAGCAAAGCCTAGAGCTAAGGTTGCTTTAACGTTTACACCGCAAATAGCTGCTGCACCTGAATCCCATATTACAGCTCTAATAGACTTGCCGAAGTAGGTTCTATATAGGATGAAGTACACTATGATTATTATTAGGATGCATGATATGAATGTAAATACATAGGTAATTGGGATAGAGAACCAGGAAAACTTAATAACTCCTAAAGCCCATGGAACCCCACGGTAATCAGCAGTCCATAAAACCTTCATAAGCTCCGCAAGAGCAACTCCAAGAGCAAAGGTAGCTACAAGAGTTGAGTGAATATCAGGGGAGAATAGTAATCTATAAATTATAATGTAGAATATAAATATACCGATAACGAATCCCAATAATGCGGAGAGAGGTATACTAGCAATTGGGTTAAGACCTATTAAAACCCATGCCCAGTAGGCAGTATAAGCTCCTAACGTTAGGAGCTCCGCATGGGTGAAGTTAACTACCCTCATCACCCCCCATATTAGATTTAAACCCATAGTAGCTAAGCCGTAAACAGCACCTATAATTACCCCATACACTAATACTTGAACTATGAGCTCAAACATAGGCTCACCAAAAAATGGTTTAGGGTTTTAATTCAGGCCATCCTTCCTTCTCCTCCCATTTAGGCATCGGTATAGGTTTAGAGGTAGCGAACTCGAATGGATAGATAACAGCATATACCAGCTTATTACCCTCCCCCCTCTGCCACTGTACTACAGGATTTATAGATCCTATCTGTTTAGCTGGGTTTTCAGGATCTACTTTAAACCTTGACTTCACACAGTAGAAATCTAGGGTTTTCGCCGCCTCTATTAGCTTGTCAGAGTTAAGGCTTTGAGCAACCTCTATGCATTTAGCTGCAACAAGTACTGCTATAGCGCCATACCCTGTGTAGGCTGATGGTCTCCCCTTCCCACCTAGCTTATAGTAGTATTCTACAAGCTCATCGCTTGTAGGACCATAATACTCCTTACCCTCCCTAGCTGCAATAATCTCCCATTTACATTCAGGCTCCCATGTTGTTTCACCTATGAAGCCAACAGCCCACTTACCAAGTCCATCACCAAACTCCGGTTTAGCTACAGCTACTTGTGCTATTACCCATTTAATGTTTATTCTTAAGTCCCTTAGCTGTGTAGCTATTAGATATCCATCCTTATAGTGGCTACCTACACAGAGTATGTCTGGATTAAGTGCAGCTATCTCTCTAAGCATTGGAGTAGCATCAGTAATATCTGGGGGATAAGCTCTGTCATAAACTATTTCAAACCCGAAACTCTTAGCTTTAGTACGTGCAGACTCACCTAGACTTCTACCCCATTCATCATCCTTAAACACTATAGCAACCTTCTTAGCTGTAGGATCAGCTTCTTTAATCATGGTGAATGGAGTGCTCCAGTAGTGTAGTATTGCAAAGCCATGTGTGGAAACCATATACTTAAATCCTTGCTGATATAGGGCATCAGAGCTTCCTCCAAACTGTACTGAAAACATCTTATACTTTTCAGTTATTGGTGCTGTAGCCATTATGAATGTTGAGGCATAGGGATGAATTACAATATCAACCTTATCTTCAGTAATAAGCTTCTCAACAAGCTTAACAGCATAATCCCTCTTGCTTTCACAGTCGTAGTATATTAGCTTCAACGGTACTTTCACTCCTTTAAAGTTTACGCCTCCACGATCATTAATCCATTGCACAGCACACTTTATACCCATAAAGCTTGCAGAACCCTCAACAACCTGGGCACCGCTTAACTGTATAGCAACACCTATACGTATCTCACTGGGAATTTTCTCAGTAGGAGTTGGAGAAATAGGAGTTGTTTTAGGGGTTGTAGGAGATGTGGGGGTGGTAGGAGTTGTTGTAGGAGGAGTTGGGGGAGGAGATGTGGGGGATGGTGTAGGAGGCATCACAACAATAGCAGCAGCTGCAGCTATAGCTATAATAACAATAACAGCAATTATTACAGCTATAGTTTTAGATACTGCACGTGAAGACATGAATACTCATAAATAACTACTAATACTTCCCTATAAACCTAACGTAGATTCAGAACGTCTTGTAAACTTAAGCTTTACCTAGAAGTTAATCAGCAAGCTTAAGTTTACAAGACGATTCAGAAGCTTAGGATTTATATGTTTCCTTTAGGATTTGGTCTTGATTGTATGGTTCTTGTCGAGTTTATTCTATTATAAACTAGCTTAGAAGCTTCAAACATTATTTACACTAAAAAAGAGTTTCTAGCTTATCATATAGGCTTCAAGAAATCCTATAAGGAATATTCTATATGAAGCATGCTTCTCCTCGCGAAATCTAGTAATTCAATTTATAACATTCATTAGTCAACAGGGCGTGTCCAACAATTTATAAACTTTTCTAGTATAATCTTGGATGTGGTAGCTTAGAAGTTGATATGTAGTGTTGTTGGGTTTATGATGTGGATAGGTTAACATACTGCATATTTAAAATCCCATTTTTAAAATCTCATTAAATCTATGTAGCATCTTTTAAAACTGGTTTTTAAAAACTGGGGTTTATGATAGCTGTTAGCTAATAGATAACATACAGTAGCATTCTAATTTGGGCTCTAGTATTCAGTAATTATCGTAGAGCTGTCTTGCAAGTATTTTAGCAGTATACTATGATTCTAGGATTATTCTGTTCTTGCCGACTCCATCCTCCTCGTCTTTAATCTATCTCCAAACTCTACTGTTAATGCTCCGAATACACCCTCCCCAACACCCCTATACGAGTATAATGATTCATCATATACTCTATCCCTTATTCTTGCTCCATATCCCCTTGGGCTTGTTAAACCCCTCCTTATGATGGGTATGTATCCCTTAGAAGCTATTGTGTTCAGTACGGGCTTAGCGTCGAATGCTCCATCACCAAGCATAAATCCAACACCCTCAGGTATACCCCTAACAAACTCCACCTCAGCTTGTTCTGCATGTACTGGAATATTGTGCTTCCACTCCTCACCCTCACATCTAGGAATAGCTCATGAAGCCTCCCCAACCAGTCAGAGAGCTTCGTTGAGTCTACTACTGAGTAATCATACTCTATGAGACTGAGTAGTTTGAAGAGTATTCTTAAAACCTCCCCCACAATATCCCCATGCTTAACCTCCCAATAGTGTAGTGTGGATTTAGGAATTCTAACACCGAGGTATGTGAGGGATAATTCCCCAGCATACCTTAAGCCTTAAAACCTCCTTCAAAACCAATGCCTTCACATAAAGCCTAGGAGGTCTCCAAAACCTCCTTCCATCAATCTTTGAATCAATATCCATAAAATCCAAAGCATAATCTAAAGCAGCCATCAAGAAGCCAACATCATAAACCCTAACATCCCACCTCCTAAGCATAAAGAGAAATACCAAAAAACTAAAATAGTAGTTGGACACGCCCTTGTACACCATAAAGAATATATAGTTTCATCTAGAATATATGTTATGGCTAGGGTTACTGTTAAGTTTTTTGCATATGTAAGGGAGAGTGTAGGAACTAGTGAGGTGGTGTTAGATTTAAATGATGATTCTAGAATCCTAGATTTAGTTAATGTATTAGTAGGTAAGTATCCAGCTATTAGAAGCCTGGTTCTTAATGAGATGGGGGATTTAAGAGATGATCTACTATATCTTCTTAATGGTAGGGATATTAGAGTTATGCAGGGTCTAAATACTAAGATAAGTGATGGCAGTGTATTTGCAATACTACCTCCATTTAGTGGAGGTTAGTAAATATATTCTAGCAGCTTAACAATCAAATTCTACACGTATTCGATGCTATGGCTGATTTCTCCACGTTACGTCGAATATGTATGTTTTACCTGGTCTCGGCGCTATTACCTCTATTCTCCTATCTATTTTCCTAATTAGTTTCTCCTCCAGTTCTTCACGACTTTCATAGCATGGTGTTTCCGAATGTATTCTATCAAATTGGTATAGTATTATGATTTTCGGCTTTACGATATCTATTATCTTTAAAGTATCTTCTTCATGACCGGCTAAAGCCGATATTAAGTATATTTGCGGTTTAAATCTTTTTCTATATTGAGCCAGCTCGTCAAGAGGCTTAGTTTCACTTACATTCCATATCCTAAATCCATCCTCCGTAGTTATTATATATCCCTGTAGGGGTCCTGGAGGCATTGAGAAGGCGAATTCTATAGTGTCTTTGTAGATTAAAGCCTTCTTGAAAAGCTCCACCACCTCCTCCCTACTTTGAACTTTAAGCTCAGGATTTCTAAACCACCACCGTAAAATCTCGATTGCTGGACGATGCACAGCCTTCGTTACGTAGATTTCAATATCGTTAAAGCTTAAACTTTCATCATGGTTAACACCATACAATCTATCGGATGGAAAACCTATCCTATCCCTAATATAGTTCACAACCTCTCTAGATGCTACAAGCTTAGCCTCTGTCTGGCCTAGAATTGTTAAGGCATCTTGGAAGTGGTCGAAGTGGCCATGTGTAGCAAGCAGTAAATCAGCCTTCCTAATATCTCTACTAAGTATTGGAGGTGGATTAAAGTTTCTTCTAGCATCTAGATAGGGGTCTATGTATATTTCAACTCCAGTATCAGTTTTAAACCTAAAACATGATGTACCATACCATACTACTTCAAGAACCATAAATAAACCATAAATACTACCTAATAAAGCTTCCTGAGCATTAACTAAACCATGATGCTACTAAAAGCTAGATTATGCTAAGTTGGAATGTAGGCTCATAAAGCTTAGGATTAATAACACTATGATAGCGTAAGCTAGATTAAACTCCACACCAATACAGCTTCCAAACCACCATGTTTAATAGCTAAAAGCATAAATGCTATTATAATTATTCTGCTAGGTGGTGTTTTGGCTCGTCTTCTCGAATATCAGGGTAAGTGTTTGCTTAAGCTTTACGGATTAAAGGTTCCTAACGGCTTCATTGCTAGTACGCTTGAGGAGGTTTGTGAAGTATCACGTAAAGTCAGCTATCCAGCTATGGTTAAGGCTCAAGTACATGCTACCGGACGTCTTAAAGCTGGAGGAATAAAAACCGCGTCAAACACTATGGAGGTTGAGGATGCTGCTCGAAGCCTTCTAGGATCTAGTATTAGAGGTTTTAAGGTAGATAAGGTTTTGATTGAGGAGAAGCTGGATATCATGCATGAATTCTACCTTGGAATAATTGTTAACGACTCATATAGGGTAAGAGCGCAAACATTAATATTCAGCGTTGAGGGAGGTGTAGATATAGAGGAGGTAGCTTCTAGAAGCCCTGAAAAAATTAGAAGTGTAGCTATTAATCCCTTAAGCGGATTTGATGTTGAAGATTTTAAAAGAGAGCTTTCAACTCTTCAAATTAGCAGCAGCATAGCTAACATGATTAGTGATGCTGCATACAGGCTATTTAAACTATCTAAGGACTATGATGCTACCGTTGCTGAAATAAATCCACTAGTATTAACTAGGAGTGGTGAGTTGGTTGCTGCTGATTGTAGAGTAACGATTGATGATAACTCCCTATATAGACATCCAGATGTTAAAGCTCCTAGAGATATTGGTAGGGAGTTTACTGAGATTGAAAAGAGGATTTGGAGTTTTGAGGAGAAAGATCCTCGCGGAACAGGATACTTCATACAGCTAGTTCAAGATACTAGGGGATGCGTAGGATTTCACGGTATTGGTGGAGGTGGAGCCATGCTTGCAGCTGACGCTCTTCTCAAAAGAAACGTTAAGATAGCTAACTACGCAGATACTAGCGGTGACCCACCAGCATCAAAGGTTTATAGAGTTGTTAAAACAATACTTTCCCAGCCTGGAATAGTTGGGTATGTTTTAATCGGATCCACACTTGCAAGCCAGGAGCAGTGGCATCATGCCCACGCTATCGTTAAAGCCTTAAACGAAATGCTTAAGGATAAACCCGGATTCCCAGTAGTTATTCTTCTAGCAGGTAATAAGGAGGCTGAAGCCCATGAAATAATAAGGAGGGGGCTTAAAAACCTACCGGTAAGAATGGAGATTTATGGAAGGGATTACATTTATGAAACAGATTTTATAGCTGATAGGGTTAAGGAGCTTGTTAACTCATATTTGAGGTGATCTAATGTCTAGCAGGCTGGTTTTCAAGACTAGAACGTGTGAAATCGTAATCGACTATGATAAATGTATAGCTCCTAAATGTAGGTTTGCATGTGTTAAGGCTGATAGACTGTATGGTAGAGGTGTTCTAAAAATAGCTGGTGGAAAACCTGTATTAGCTGTTAGCCAGGATGAAGCAGCTAGAATATGTAATGAGTGTCTAGCATGTGAAATACATTGCGAGTGGAGTGGTGGTAAAGCAGTTAGGGTAATAGTTCCGATTTAGGTGGTTTTATGGCGATACTTATCGATGAGAAAACCAGAGTTATCGTTCAGGGAATAACTGGTAGAACAGGGGAGTTTGCAGCTCGATACATGTTGGAGTACGGTACTAAAGTTGTTGGAGGCGTAACTCCTGGACGTGGAGGATTAACTGTATGGGGTGTTCCAGTATACAATAGCGTGGAGGAGATTAAAGAAGTTCATGGGGAAGTTGATGCTTCAGCTATTCTCGTACCCCCACAGGAGGTAAAGAAGGCAGCTTTTGAAGCGATAAACAGCAACGTTAAGATACTGCAGATCCCTACTGAGCATGTTCCTATACATGATGTACTTGAAGTAATAGCCTACGC
>Ga0209225_1002577_pt1 | contig 16125 bp, 8 predicted proteins | sample WasSprMetagenome_FD_184732 | JGI IMG/M metagenome (GOLD analysis project Ga0209225, IMG submission 184732) | Sulfidic aquatic microbial communities from Washburn Spring, Yellowstone National Park, USA - WS (SPAdes) (version 3) | ecosystem: Environmental > Aquatic > Thermal springs > Hot (42-90C)...
AGTTATACTTAGAATTAGATAAAATCATTCAAAATACTCCCTCTCCTTCTTTGGAACAATTGTACAAGACCTGTGAAGAAAATGCTATTCCCAAAAGTATTTTAGATAATTCGAGAAACAATTGCAACAATAATCCAAAGAGATTTCTTTACGAAGTTCTTTCAAAAGATGAGATGGCAATAAAACTAAAGTCTCTGCTAGAAGAAGGAGCGAAGAGAATTGATGAATGCGCTAAATATCTTTTAGAAAAAGATAAGTCCTCAAAGGGAGAATGTAGCCAGATAATTAGCCTTATCAATGTATTAGTATGGGCACGCCCAGATGAAGATTCTTTACCTCTTTTACCAGCTCGTTATCATCTATTTGTTCGTGCACCAGAGGGAGTCTTTGTATCCTTTTACCCTGAACCAAGAATATTTTTAGAAAGAAGAGAGCTGACAGATGAGGGATATCCTGTCTTTGAACTCGCTTCTTGTCGGCGCTGTGGACAGGAGTACTTAGTCGGGGAGGTTGTGGAGGGCAAATTAAAGCATTCTTTTGCTGAGATAGATTCCCAAAGGAAGAATAGGTATTTCATGTTATGGAGAGAGGACATCAAACTAAAGGAGGATGAGGATCAGGAAGTAGCAGTTCCTGAAGAAATTGCTGAAAAGGGGGAAATATGGAAGCTATGCGTGAAGTGCGGGTCTATATGGAAAGATAAACCTACTTGTGATTGTAGCCATGAGAAAGGTTCCATAATAACTTTGATCGAAATAAATCCAAATGATACAATTCTTAATAAATGTTATTTGTGCGGACTGCGTTCCATGGATATTGTTCGTGAATTCATTTTCCAGAAAGATGCCCCCGCAGCAGTATTAGCTACAGCTCTATACCAAAATCTTTCGAAAGAGAATGTAAAGGAGAGAAAGATACTTACCTTTTCGGATAGTAGACAAGATGCTGCATTTTTTGCGCCATACCTGGATTTCACCTATAAAAGGATCTTATTCAGGCGTTTAATAGTCGAGGCCTTGAAAAGAAACCGATTAGAAGATTACAGGCTAGAATCTTTGTGCGAAGATGTTCTACAGCTTGGTGAGAAGAGCAATGTGTTTGATCCAGCGATGGGTAAGAAAGAAAGGAAAAAAGAAGTTTGGAAATGGATACTTCAGGAGTTCTGTGGAATATGGGATAGGAGAAATTCTCTAGAAGGAGTTGGATTGATATCGTTTATCCCGATATTTCCTGAAAACTGGAGGCCTATTAAGGAACTCCAAGAATCACCTTGGAATCTTACAGAGAACGAAGCAAGAGCATTATATCAAACATTACTCAACTCCATGCGCTTCAATATGGCTATTACTTTTCCTGACGATGGACCGGATCCCAAGGATGAATTCTTTAGCCCAAGAAATAGAGAATACAAATTCAGAGGGGAAGGTTCTGATGTCAAAAGAGGAATCTACTCCTTTATACCATCTCAAGGCAGAACTAATGCAAGACTTGAATATTTAGAAAAGTTGTATAGGAGAATTACAGGAAAGGAAGATGAAAACGGTGAGTGCCGGAAACTATTAGGAAAAATATGGGAGGATTTGAGAGATAACTGGACTGATAGAGGTATCCAGAGATTTAGCAACTCAAGAGATGGTGTCCTTTACAAGCTTGATTATAGATATTGGAGAATAATCCAGCCGGATACTTCTTGGTTTATTTGCGATCGCTGTGGCGTAATTGTACCCTCAAGCGTACGAGGAGTCTGCCCAACGTTTGGCTGTAATGGAAATCTCATTCCAATAGATAGTCAAAAATTTGAAGATCTTGAAAGAAACCATTACCGCTATCTGTATACTCACTTGATACCCATAGGAATGACTTCACACGAGCATACAGCACAGCTCACCACTGACTATGCTTCAAATGTCCAGCAAAAGTTTATAAGAGGGGATATCAATATCCTGAGCTGCTCAACTACATTCGAGCTAGGAGTAGATATTGGAGAATTAGAAGCTATCTTTCTACGTAATGTCCCACCAGAACCATCGAACTATATTCAGCGTGCAGGAAGAGCAGGAAGAAGGCTCGACACTATAGGATTTATCCTGACTTTTGCTCAACTCCGTTCTCATGACCTTACATACTTTAAAGAACCAGAAAAAATGGTTGAGGGAAGAATAAAGCCACCTGTTATTGAACTCAAAAATGAGAAGATAATTTCCCGTCATCTTTACTCTATTGCAATTGCAGATTTCTTCAGAAAATTCAGCGATTATTTCGGGGACGCAGACTCGTTTTTCAGACTTGAAGGAGGTGTTTCTGGCACAGATAAAATAAAGGAGTACCTTCTCACAAAGCCTGAATCCGTCTTGAAATCGTTAAAACGGGTCATACCTGAAGATTTGCAAAAAGTTTTTGGAGTTGATGATTGGAAATGGGTTGACAGCCTTGTTGGCAAGGAAGGTGTCCTTACAAAAGCGGATGAGAAAATAAGGGATGAATTTACTCGGCTTGAGGAATTTTATAGATTAAAGGAGGAAGAATGGAATAAAACCCGAGATCAGCAAAAAAGAAACAAAATAAATGCCGATATGAACTGGGCAGAAAAAAGAAAGGAGACTATTAAGAGAAAACAGCTCATAGATTTCTTAGCATCTCATGCAGTTATCCCTAAGTATGGTTTTCCGGTGGATGTTGTCGAATTGGACATTCTATCACATCAGGAGGCTGCTAAAAATATTCAACTAGAAAGAGACTTAAGCATAGCTATTTCAGAATTTGCACCAGGTAGTCAAGTAGTTGCAAACGGATATGTTTGGGAAAGTGAAGGGCTGAAAGTTGTGAGAAACAGGACATGGCCAATTTACTGGTATGCTACTTGTCCTAAATGCAATAAATTTTTCATGCAGAGTGGAACAATAGAGGAAAAACCACCCTCTTTCTCATGTGATGTTCATGGACCTATTTCACGAGACTATATACATAGATTTATTACGCCTATATTTGGTTTTGTGACCTCCAAGGATTTTGAACCAAAGAAACCAGGCGAATCAAGACCAAAACATGAGTTTACCACAAGACCATACTTCTTCAGTTATAAGGAACCAGAGGAGAGAATATTCACTATAGGCAGATTTAAGATTAAATGCAAGTACTCCTCCGATGGAGAACTAGCTGTTATCTGTAAGGGGAAGAGAGGCGGATTTTGGGTATGTTTTGATTGTGGTGCAGCTTTTCCGGAGAGAAGAAGAAACCATAAAACACCTTATGGAACGGATTGCCCATCTCCTTTGAAAGGTCCATTTCATCTTGGACATACCTTTAAGACGGATGTGCTTTCTATTTCATTTGAAGAGCCAAATATAAATGAAAACTATATCAAAGAGATATTTAGAGCTAAATCTATTAAAACAAATAGTAAATTTGTAGAAAGTTTCTGGTTATCCCTCTTATATGCAGTTCTTGAGGGTACAAGCCATGCTCTTGGGATAAAAAGGGAGGATCTGAATGGATGTCTTCATTCATCTGAAGGCAAAATTGTGCTAATATTATTCGACAATGTCCCTGGCGGAGCTGGACATGTAAAACGCATAATGAATGAGAGAAATCTTCATGAGGTCCTTAAGAGTGCTTTAGCCCGAGTCAAGAATTGCACATGCGGGCTTGAGACCAGCTGCTACGGATGTCTTCGAAGCTATGAAAATCAATTCTGCCATGATCTACTGAAGAGAGGTGTTGTTTGGGAATTCCTTGAAAGAAACCTGGAATGACAGAGATAAGCAGACATGCTCAGCAGGTCACCTTCCCAGATAAAGAAATAATTTACAAAAGGATTAAAGTTTATGTATGACGCGGTTCTGGTGATGACATGAAAAAGGAGAATCTTAACCTGATAGCCAGATTGGTGAATGAGATATTTCTAGATCCGAGGGCTTTAAAACTGGCTATAGAGGTTCTTAATGAGGAAAAGAAGGAGGCAGGTCTATCACCATCGGATCTTTACTACATAGGAATGGCTGACACCGCATCATGGTGGTGGTGCGCCAGAAAGAGCATCCTGGCCAATAAGAAGATGGAACCCGAATTCTTTCTGGCACATCTTTCCGACAGAATAGAATATTCGATGATCCTCGGGTATCTGCCCGTGGAAAGCAGATCTCTGGAGGATATAGTTCCCAGGCTTCCGGAACTTAAGTGGGAGGACATTGAACATGTTCTGAAGATAAAATCCGAGGATCTTCAGGAGATATCTGATGAGGAAGTGGATCTTCTTGCGCTGATGGAAGGAGACACTGAGGCTAAAAGGGAGGGTATAAGGGCCCATTACAGGATAGCAGAGCAATATCCCACGATCAGATGGGCTTTCAGATGGAGGGATTTCATGGTCGCAGGAGTGCCAGATGGGATAACGGACAGTTTCGTCTATGAGTTTAAGACGACAAAGGATAAGTTTCTGCTGAACTATATGAAGCCTGTTGCATTCACTCAAGCCGATTTATATGCCCATTTCTTCAGGAGACCTCTGAAAAGAGTCCAGATATATCTAAGGGAAACGGGTGAGATGCTCACCTGGACAGAGGCTGCGGATGAGGAAAATGCAAGAACAACACTTGAGAAATTCAGGGAAGCTGTAAGGGAGAATAAAGCCCCGAAAATGCCTGCAAGCTGGAAGTGCAGGAAATGCGAGTTCAAGCAGGAGTGTATCTCAAGCTTTGATTGATAAGCCTTGAAGTGAAGATTCCTTGTTTTTGTTTTAGCCTCATTATAATTCTGTTATCTATTTTTACTTTTAAAATCATAGTAATAGCAAAAATCATCCCTCAATAATAGATCTTCCACCTGTTTCCGCTTCTTTTATATTTCATTAATTCTAGAAGTTTTTTAAGCAAGATTCCCCCATACTCGACTACACGCTCAGAAACTCCTGCTCGATAGAATCAAGGATCTTACCGAGCTCCTTTGCTTCATGAATCTCTTTTATGCTATATATGTATTTTCTTATCATACCATAACAAAATTCAATATTATTCGTAAGTTCCTCTATTCTTTTTCTGATATCTTCTTTTTCTAACCCGAGAATTTCTGCTATACTCTCAGCTTCTTTCTCACCTGTAGGTGCCAGTACCTCAAGCTCAAAGATATCCAGTAAAGATTCTGGCTTAGGAAGCTCTTTTAGAATTCCCATTGTTATCCTTTTTCCAGGAATATCCTCCAGAAAAGCAAGCGAAGAGAAGTACAGGAGAGATGATTCCACATATAGCTGGAAAAGTTCGCCTAACGTTGTTCCCAACGCCTTGCTCCGGATGCTCTCGAGTTTCTCTCTCATTTTTTGTAAGTGGGCGCTTGTGTATTGCTGTAGGTATTGAGGGTCAGTGTACAGTTTGTTCTTATGCTCCAGAGTATCTATTGCCTCCTTTATGAAATACATATCTCTCGATGTAAGTTCTGGCCTTCTTTCCAGTCTTGAACAGTAGAATTCCTCATAATTCCCAAGCTGGTCAGACCTTGCCAATCCTCTAACTGTAAAGTTAGTCGATCCATAGAATTTCTGGCGGTAAATGTATCCGTCAGAGCATATGTGATAATAAAGCAAAAATTTTGCATGATTTATAAAGTTGTATAATGTAATCTCCCGCCCTTTTTTGCCATGTAGAGCTACATAGCACTTCCTTCGTAATTCATCTACAGCTTTTCTCTGCAATTCTCCTATAGCTCCCCCAAAAGCACTTGGAGCCATTGTCCTCACTATACATATGGCACCCTTCTCTGCTACTGAAGTAAGTTCCGCTACCAGCGAGCTAGCTGTTGTTATAATATAGCTCGATGCATAGATTAAAGTTAATAAGTTATCTTCTGGACTAGTTCTATTGATATGACGTTTAGCTTCGCTTAGTATCCTACTTATTACCCTTCGGGCATTATCCGATTCAGGATGCTTTATCTCCATACCTACTACCCAAGAAAAAAGATAGTTGCTATATTTATGTTTTGTCATCTGCAATTAGCTATGTAATTAATTAAATGACTGAATCTTAATGCCCTATTCTCCCTGAAACCTGAAGATGATCAGCTAAAATAACCCTTTAGCAGTTTTTAGAGAGCACAGACTAGATCTGCTTTTCCATTCTTATTCTGGACTACTTCAACCTATATTCGAGTTTCTTCTTCGGAAACTCCCCTGGAGAAAGTATGTGAAGCCAGTCACATACCTTATTCCTGTACTCCACCGCAATATCCATTATGGCTTTTAGCTCGCTCCTGCTCACATTACCGCTGGGGGCCAGCAACTTCAGCAGACCTTCCCCTATTTTCTTAACAGCCCTTTCATCCCTTATCGTGTAACTTCCTATAAGCTCGACCTCTTGATCTATTATATGTGAATAGTTGATCTTTCTCATTTCATGCAAAACCTCGCAGAAATAGTCGGATGCTATTCCGTATCCCCTTGAGAGATGCAACGCTGACATGCTTATTTTCGGAAGCTCCCATCCAGGAACCAGTCCAAAAACCCTGTCTATGATTTTCTCTGGATCCTTCTTCCTCATGTCCTCAGGCAGGACATAGGTGAACTCCTCAACCGGAGTGTACTTTCCCTCTCCGGCCTCCACCTTTACGTTACCCATGAACATTAAGGAAGCTGTGCTGACCGCCCTTTTAGGCCCTCTTTCATAATGCCCGCTCTCCATGTAGTCAGCAAGCTTTCCTATCATCTCATCAGGATTGGAGAATTTTACCTTGCTTATCTCATCCATTATTATCGCATCCTTCAATGCAAGTTCTCCCAGAGTTCTTCTTGCGATATTGTAGAACAGAGTTGCAGGGCTTATGTTTCCGCCGGAGAATATCCTAGTGTTGTAGGAGACGTTCCTGTAGAGATAGGTTTTCCCGGTCTGTTTTGGACCGAACTCCATAAGGTTTACATTGCACTCAATGAGGGGCAGCAATCTGGTCAGGAAGACGAGTTTTTGCCTCAGACTGTACCGTTCGTGGTTCAACCCTACGGTATTTATCAGAACATCAAGCCATTCCTCAAATGTGAACTCATCCCTTGCCTCCTGAAATGGCTTTATGTCCCTTGTGGGACACTGGAACGGGATGAACTCCTGTATTAAAATGGGAGTCATTCCCTCTGGAGCGCTATCGGGGGAATATACCACGGATACTAGGCCCCACATGCCCGTCATGAGGAGGTTCTCGTTTCTTGCCACAACGTTCAGATCCACCATGCAGTCCCTTATGTTGAGATTCTGGAGATGTGCTCTGTAAGTTCCGAGTTCAATATCGGTCTCGACCTTCACCTCCTCTATTAGCGTGAGCCTTCCAAGCTGCATCAAATCCGAGAGCACCTTGTCCCTCTCCCTTGGCTCGTGATAGTACTTGCTGACAAACTTGGAAAGATGCGGAAGATACTCATCCCCATATTTCTCCATGAACTGAGAGGCAAGATACTCGCTCACATACCTTGGCAGCATGAAAAGCTCCTGTCTGTTTGCAACTCTCTTATCTGTGGCCAGATCCCCGAAAACCCTCTTCACCTTATTGAATAGCTCTGTTGCCATGTGGCAGCCCCGGATCCATCCCTTGATTACCCATAAACTTTATCCCTCCGCTTTAGGAGAAGTCATTCAAGTTTCTTCGTCCAGAAGCTCGTCGATCTTGGAGGAGAGGAGATCTCTGGTCCTGCGCCTTTCCTCCTCTCTAACATAAAGGGTGAATTTACCCTCAACAACTCCCTTTGATGTGATCACCTTGTATGGAACCTCATACTCCCCGGCCTCTAACGGTTGAATCTTGATATGGAACTTATCCTCCTCTTTACTAGTCTCAAGCTTTGCTGGGATGGATGGCGGCCCAACCTCAATTACCAGCTTGTCTTTTAAGGGATTTATAACGGAGATCTCTACCACTCCGATTGCATTTGGCTTTACTACAGTGTTCAAAAAGTCCACCTTAATTTCCTCAGGCTCCTCAGTAATTTCCTCCTCTTCCTCGGGAATCTCACCCTCTTTCAGGACTGCCAAGCATTTTCTGATTTCATCTAGCTCCTCGTCAGTAATCCCGTGAAGTTGAGCAACAGTCTTATCTATTTCCTCCTCAATCTTACTTAAATCCTCTTTCAGATCTTCTCTATTTTCCTCGTAGATTTTCTTTGCTATTTCATGGGCCTTACGTGAAAGTTGAGAGAGTCTTTCATGAAGGGAATTTTTAGAGTCGAATTCTGGAATTTTAATATATTGTGTAATATGCGTTTCTTGCCTAAGCTCATAAGTATAGGATGCAATTGTTAATAGAGCTATTGATGAATTTAAAACTCCTGTAACATAATATGCCTCCTCCTCATCTTTAAAAGGAATAAGAATTAGAGAATCATTAAGAATTACTGGCCTGTTTCCAAGAAATTCTGCCTTAACAGGTTCTAAAACGGCTGAAGCAAAACTTATAGCTTTACCTGTGATAGCTCCAGCGATTCTCTTCCAAACAACTTTATATGGATAAAAAGTATAATCTCCAATATCATAGACAGAGTAGAACGGATTTCCCTTACCCCAGAGCTTATGGATAGATCTACTCTCTAGCTCTTTCTTAAAATTGCTGAAATAGCCGTAGGCTTTAGGAAAATTGATTTTTATCTCACTCTCTTTAATAGGATCTCCAGTCTCGGGATCATGTGGAATTATTATCCATCCATAGTCTCCAGCAACATACCACCTCTTAACATCCCTTCCCCTTATCAATGGATAGACCAATTCCTTTTCCACGATTTGCTCTACCTGTTTTACTGTTTTCTTCTGTCCAGGCAGTGGTGGATTTGTGATGAGCAGACCATCTGGAAGCTCAGAAGTTATCTTTATCCAGTAAACTTGGTTTAATCCTGTATAAACTCCAGCGTGAGCCCTATACCAAGGGCTACTCCCGATCACTTTCTTTATCCCTTCATAAGCTTTATCAGTTATCTGCATCCAAGGGCTTCCAGGCTTATCTTTCTCTATCGGGAGAAACTTCATGTTAAATTGCTTAGTTGTTCTCTTAACTTCCTCAAGTTCAGCCTCTTGATCGACTCCTCCACTTCTTGGGTTGTGCCATATCACACAATCAACAGGAAACTTAGTTCCTTCAGACTTCTCGATGACTACCAGCGAGGTTCTGTTGACTGCACCTTCGAATGGATAGAGGGTTACTAGATCGTGTATTTTCAGGACTTTGCATGGACATCTTATTTTTCCCCTCATCGTTCCACTTGCCAGAAATTCCCTGAATCCAGCACCTGCTTGAGTCTTGTAAACTGTGAATGGGACCAAAAAGGAAAGTCTCCCACCATCCTTCGTGAATCTATCCAAGCATCTGGCAGCAAAAAGCATCGCTATGTCCTTTTTCACTTTACCCAGTGCTGCTCCTTTGGTCCGCTTGAGCAATCCATAATCATCCCACAACTGTTTGGTGCTGTTTCTGTAAAACTCGGGCAGATTCTCCCAGTTTATCCAAGGTGGATTGCCGATTACATAATCGAATTTCTCCTGTGAGGTTAGAACAAGGGGAGCAAAGGCATTCCTTATCACCGAGACCCACACATGATTTTTCTTCTCCTCCTCAAGCCTCAGGAACTTTCCATAAAGCTCTTTTACATCATCAAGCTCCTCTCCGCTCAGCCCGATTTCCCTCTCAGCTATTTGTTTGAACTCCTCCGGCTTATATTTCAGCCTTACATACCTATCTATAGCCTCAAGCAGTTTATTCAACAACCCTCTCTCTACTATTGATCTGGGTAGCTCAAACTCCTCTACATAAGTCCTGATGACATACATCTCACCTTTAAGTGTGGATTTAGCCTCCACTAGGAGGGAATCCGCAAGATAAACTGGAATCTCCACTGGACCCTTTGCATAACTCAGCATATCTGCCATGACCAGCAGGTAGTTTGTCCTTGCTGCCAGCACAGCCAGTGGATTAAGATCGAACCCAACAACGTTCTTAAAGATGTAATTCGGCGTTATATCCCTCAGGTAGTGCTCCTCAGCGTACTCCTTTAGCCTCTTTATAGCAAGAACCAAGAATGTTCCTGAACCACATGCTGGATCCAGTATCCTGAGGCTCAGAGGGGCTAAATTATCTCCTCTCTCCTTCGCCAGCTTCTCAAAGTTTTCCAGAGTTAATTCAACTTCATCCAAGACAAGCTCCGCAAGCCAGTCAGGAGTGTAATACTCCCCCAAATCATGCCTTATCTTCCTCGGAACTAGGTTTTGATACAGCCTTTTCAGCATGTCCCTTGTGAGCTCAGGCTCTAAAACAGGCGTGGCGGGCTCATAATCGGATAGTTTCTTTGCTACATCGCACAATGCATCTGCCAGTTCCTTATCTAGCTCCTCCAGATACCATGAGAAGTAGTCTCCCTCTATGAAGTTTGTTATGTTCAGAAGATTCCTGAATATTCCTCCGCTTTCCAGCTCTGTCAATGAGCTCTTGAGAAAATCCAGTCCTTTAATGTAAGCATCCTCCAGTTCAGCTACATAAGACTTCAGGAACCTACCCGCTCCGTACAAGTAGGCGATCTCAGCCGCCAATAGCTTCATGAAGAAGGCATAGTACGTGTGTATGGAGAACAGTAAGGCATCGTAGTTCACTGGATTGCTTACTTCATACTCCGCCTCCAGCCCTTTCAGCTTATCCGGGCTGTATGCACATACCTGTGAGAATACCCTTTTCCAATCGTTAAACAGTGCCTCTACCTTTGGATTTTTGCTTGTTAAAAGCTTGTTGTAGAGGACTTTAACTGCCTTTCTCGTTGTGGCACTTTTAGGACCAAAGTCCTCCAGCAACTCCTCTGTGCGCAATTTCTTCCTTCTGAGTCCCCTTATTGCCTCAATCAGCCTCAGTATGGATTCCCTGTTGAGATCATATGGACCTCTCAGCAACCAGTCCTTGGTCTTTGGGTCATACCTGACGAAGGCTATCCTGTCGCAAAGTATAACACCTAGAAAGAGCTTATACCTCCCCTCCACCTCAGCTTCCTTCTTTATATAACCTATCAGCTGCTCCTTAGCACTGGCTATATCCTGCGGTCTGGAAAGCTTTCCTGGAGCCTTATACTCTATTATAAGGTGACCATAGAGAGCATCAGCCCTCCCTCCTGATACAAAAGTGTACTCAAATCTCCCTGGCTGGAGACCCAGCTTGGATATGACTTCATTATAAAGAACTCTCTCCGCATTTATCTTAAATTCCTCCTCGTTTTTAGCTTCAGCAGCAATGGCCTTAAGTTCTGCCAGAACCTTGTCGACATCCACTTGCATATCCATCCGCTGGATCACCCATTTTCATACTTCGCATAATTTTGCCAGAGAACAGACTAAAACCTTTTTCTTTTAAGAAACTTTTCACACTCCTCCAAGCAAATTATGATTGTGTATTATACCGTTTGCTATAAATAGTCTAAAGTGATTGCTTTCAGCTTCCTGTTCTTAATACTCAGAGAAGATAAATTATTTATTTTTCTTCCCACTAAAAATCTGGGTGTTATATTGAGCGAGATCATGGGTGTGATATACCCTGTGCCCTCCAATCTGTTGCAGAGGATATTTACCGGCAAGGATGTGTTCATAAAGCACCCAACATGCTTCAAGCAGCTCAAGCCGGGACAAAAGATCCTTTTCTACTCATCCCACGAGATAAGGGGCATTGTGGGAGAAGCTACAATAAAAAGGATCGAGATGATGAAGCTCGATGACATATACAGGAAATATGGAGAGAGGGTTTTCATAACAAGAGAGGAGGCAAGAAGCTACTCAAGGCCCTTAAAGGACAGGAAAAAGGGAGGTTCAGGCAGGGATGTGACATTTCTGGTTTTGGAGCTTGAGAACATAAGGAAGTATGAGAAGGCAGTGAAGCCGAAGAGGTTCATAACAGTGGGAGGGAAGTACCTGACAAAGCAGGAGTATGAGAGCATAATAAGGTCTCAATAATTTGCCGAAAAGTTTTTCCGAGTTCTGCCCCGTTTATTATCAATGCCCAATGTATTTCTAGCTCCAGGTCTTGCAGCTCATATACGAAGAAGTATAGAGGAAGGAGTTTCTCTTGAGGAAATAAACCCAAAGAAACAGAATCTTATCAGATTAATTGGGAAAATAAGGCCTCCTATCAAAATGTGGGCTGTCAAGCAGTCTATCAAAAACAAGTGGAAGAATGTTAAGGAAGGGGATATTATTCTCTTCTACAGTGGGGGCAAGTTTATCTTCAGGGGGGATGTAGCTTTCACCTATCCCTTGAAGGAGTCAGAGGAACAGCTGAATGAAGCAAGAAGGATAGCTGAGATTGTGTGGGGAAGGGATGCAAGAGATGGAGAGACATGGCCCTACCTCATATTCCTATCTAAAACAGAGGAGGTGGATATTCCGCTGGATCAGTTGAACAGAGCAGCCGGTTATCATGAGAAATATGTCGTGAATGGATTCACAAGGGTGAGAAATCCCGAAGGTGTTCTTAGTCTTCTTGAGGAGAAATACAGAATTTCTGAGAAGAAACCAAGGGCAGAAGTTGTGGAGGATGAGCATGACAAAATAGTCCAGTACATATATGAGATAGGGGAGATGATAGGGTACCAGCCCGAGAAGAAGTGGAGGGTGGACAGATCTGAGTACGATGTAGTCTGGCATAGGCCTCCAAGAGAGGGACCTCGTTGTGTCTTCGAGGTTCAGGTTAGAGGAAGCGTTGAAAGCGCTCTTCTAAAGCTTAAGGATGCATGGGACAGATGGGGCTCCACAGTTTTTCTGATATCATCACCAGAGCAGATAGAGGATGTAAAAAAAGAAGCATCTCAGAGGATCCCTTCATGAGCTGGTTGAAGAAAATGCTATTGCCCTCGTTACCTTCCAGGAGATAGAGGAGTTTCACAGGTTCAAGATGAAGTATGAATGGCTGGAGAGAAAGTTCGGCCTCAAGCCAAGATGATAAAAAATTTATGCTGTCTATGCACGGTAAGCTGTTGAATCCTTTTGTGAAAAAAGAAAAAGAAGTCAAAAGAATAAAATTTATATACTTTTTTGGGAATACTATGAGAGGAGATTCTCGTGCTGGATGAAGATGTTAAGGCTAGGATTACTAGTTTTCTGCCTGAATTTAAAAAGTGGCTTGACACTGATGAAGGTAAAGAGTCTGTGAGAGATAGAGATGAAAGATTACGTGAGTTCAGGAATCTGCTTAACAAGGAGGCTATCGAAAAGCTGGAGGAACCAGATTTTCGAAGGATAATATTTTCCCTGTGGGCATACTCAGGTTGGACCAATAAGGATTACGTTACAGATAGGATCCTGGAAAGCACTGACTTTAACACTCTAAGATCTGAGCTCAAGAATCTGCTTTATGGTGACGCACCATTGGCAGATCGATATGACCGGTTTTTCAAGAAGGTGAAGGGAATTGGACCTGCAGGCATCACCGAAATTCTTGCCTTCACTGATCCCAAGCAATACGGCATATGGAACGATAAGAGCAGGAGAGGCCTTGAAATCCTGGGGCTTGGAAAAAAGCTCCCTACTAAAAAATATAAGATAAACGGTAGGGAATACTGTGATGTTAACGAAGTCTTGAAATCGATCTTCAGGATAATTAAGCCGGATGAAGCTGAGCCTGATCTTATTTATGTTGACCTCTTCCTCTTCTACTTGGTAACGCAGGAATCATACAAGAAAGCAATTATCATCGAGGAGGAAGACTATTACTTTGACCATGACGAGATAGTTGATAAATTGGTTGAGATAGGAAATGGTTTGGGTTTCGAGGCTAAGAGCGAGCAACAGATAGCCAAGGGTGCTAGAGTTGATGTTCTCTGGCAGGCCAGGATAGCTAACCTAGGAGTTGTAAGCTACGTTTTTGAGGTTCAGAGAGGTGGGAGCATTGATTCACTTATACTTAACCTTCAGAAGGCAAAGAATAATCCTACCGTACAGAAGCTCGTTGTAGTTGCGAACACCAAGGACTTGAAGAAGATACAGGAGGAAGTAGAGTCATTAAGCGAAGACTTCAGGAAATCCCTGGCGTACTTGGAGGCAAAAGATGTTAAAAGAGCATACGATTTATTGTCAGAGTTGAACTCGATAATAGGCAAGCTTGAGCTTGTGAAGAGCTTCTAGGCACATGTAACCTGCCTCATTTCTGTTAGTGTTTTACATCCCACTTTTAAGCATGCTGTAAATTCTTTCCAATATCCCCTAATTTCATCGTCTATCTCTTCTGGATCAATGCTTTAATTGTATTTCTGTCTCTCTTAATTCGGCACCTTACTATACACCTCTTCGTGTATCTATTATTCCTTAATTTTTGAACTATAGACTAGATCATGCTTCAGATATACTGTAATGAGCAAGATCTCTCTAAAAAAACAAAAGTAGGATAATTTTATATAAGGATCCCGATCCAACCTACCTTGGCATTTCAGATCTTGAGAGCTTAAGGAGGTGGGAACTTGAGTGAGACCTCGGCATGTCCCCTCCGCCCTGATGGAAAATGCAAAGCTGATTGTGTGCTCAACGATGTGGATTATGGAGACTGCCTTCTCAAAGTTTTTCTTAAAACCGGCATAGAATGTTTTGAATTGCTGAGAGATAAGATCCAGAAAGAGATCGAAGAAGAGTGATTGCTAGGGCTTTGAATGTCTCGTTAAGGTTTTGAAGAATGCCTCTAGAAGTCAAGCTAGAGAGTTTAGGAGAGAGGAGGTTAAATAGGTAAAGGATATTAATTAAAACCCCTTATCTCATTCCCATTAACTTTTTTAAGCAGAAGATGTCTGCTAAATGTGCGACCATGCACGTTGAAGCACTCTCCAATACTATTCAGCGTAATATAGAATTTGTTATAAGCCATAATTTATTAAGTGATGACATGCTAAAAAGATATGAAAGGAACAATGTCCATAGTGTCCTTCAGTACTGTTTAATGAAAATTAATGGGATTGATTTAATTGCATTACCAGAGTATAAAGTTGAGCTTAGGAAACCGATAAATAAACTTGAGATCGACAAGAGATTTGAAGGAAGGAAAAAGAGGCGTCAAACATTTGTTAAAGTGGATGTCGCCTACTTGAAAGACTCAGAGCTTGTCGGGATTGGAGAAGTATATACACCTGATGAGATTCATGGTGTACTGGAGACAAAGGCACTTGAGGAGCCGTGGATAACCCCAAGACACAAGATAGAACACTTGATGTACAACAAACCGAGGTTTCTCGTGATAGTAAATATGGTGAATAAGTTACCTAATTGGAAAGATGCAAAACGCTACAAGCTGGAGGAGTGGGAAAGGCTTTGGAAAGAATTTGTTAGAGAAATCCACGAAAAACAAGGAATAGAATGCTTACATATAATTATAAGAAGTGTGAGCAGCATAGAGTACATTCCTCTTCGCTAATTTCTGAGAGGCATATTTTCAGCACGAGCGGAGAAAATATAAGGAATCACAGTAAGCTGAGCTCACGAGAAATAGAAAAAGTGAGCTATATTTTATAACAAGTAAGTATTAAGAGATCGCTGCCTTTAGTGGTATTTCTGTCTCCAACATACCTCTGAGACATCTTTACCCTATCTTCTCTCTCTATTAAGAATCCAGCTTCTTTAACAGACCTTATCATCCTAGTTAGCTTGCTTCTATCCTCTTCATGGAGCATTATAACTGCCCTATGATTCCTTTTTAGAACTCTATACAACTCAGAAAATGATTCCAGAAGAAGCCTGCAATACGTATCAAAGGTTTTTCCCTGATTTTCGTTTACCACAATCTCTCCATTAAACGGCATATGAATTCCCAGCCATGCTGCTGTCATATAGCTCAGCTCAAAATACTGAATCTCATCCGCAAACGGAGGATCTGTCACTATCAAATCCACAGATTCATCAGGAAGAGGCAATCTTCTGGCATCACAGTGAAGAATTGCAGCATTTTCCTCACTTATTCCATCCATAACAAGGTTTTTCCTCATAAGTCTTTTTAGCGAGTTCTCGAATAAAATATAGGGATTACGCTCTACATGGGCTTTAGGAAGCCAATAACTATTTATTCCCCAAGATCCTGCATGTTGACGACTCATTTTGCTGGATTGATAAAGAATAGAAGCAAAAGCTATCAACAGAGCGTTTTTCACTCCAGCATCAACCTTAA
>Ga0209225_1002583_pt1 | contig 16100 bp, 16 predicted proteins | sample WasSprMetagenome_FD_184732 | JGI IMG/M metagenome (GOLD analysis project Ga0209225, IMG submission 184732) | Sulfidic aquatic microbial communities from Washburn Spring, Yellowstone National Park, USA - WS (SPAdes) (version 3) | ecosystem: Environmental > Aquatic > Thermal springs > Hot (42-90C)...
AGACAGCATTCATCATAATACAGTCGATAGTCCAGAGGATGGCGCAACTAGCCCTAGATCTTTTCGTAGAATCCGAGAACCCGATATGCGAGATCAGGAGCTAGTGTCTCGCGAGATCTATCGCCAGAGCTTGGGAGATTTCTAATGGCCGAGGTTCTCCGAAAAATGGAGGTAAAAATGTGGGGCGTTATGATATGCTCATCTCGGCGACCTTCAGCTTGAATATCGTCGCGTCCCATAGCTCCTCCCAGACGTCCCCGAGATATTCTATCAATTGATCCCAGTCCATAACTCTCACCATGTCGCATCTTGTTACGCGCCTATCGCCCTCCATCACGCCCCTAACGACAAAATACTTAACATCCTCCCCCTCCCTGAACGGTATTATGGATATCTGCTCCAGGCCCCTCTATCGCCATGGAATCCTATTTTTAGCCGGCTTCCCGGCATCTCGACGTCATCATGATGATCTTCCATTTTCAGGCTGGTCCCCAAGAAATAAGGGCAGGCGTGTACTGGGATGGTATTGTGGAGGCATGGTTGGTTACGTGGATGTCTTCGAGGAGGCTGGCCTCATGATGGAGTTTATCATGGTCTTGGATTACGTGGACTCGACGCTTGCCGTTGTTGGGAGGCATGGGCCGCCATCAGCCATCGCTAGGATGCTTGCATATGATGGCCCCAGGATGCTCGACGACTTCGCCAGGGAGTATCGCGGACATGTCGGGAAGGTGATGGACCATCTCTGCATGGAGCTACGAAACCTACTCTACGAGGTCATTGAGGAGGGCGAGAACTTCGGGGGTGAGCGATGATGCCGGTTGAGGAAATAAAACTCGCAGTAAACTTCAAGATAGATCTCGTGGATGCTGATGAGGCGGCGATCTCCGAGATACACCGCCTGTTCAAAGAGTATAGGAAAATCGTGAATGAGCTAATTGAATACTCCCACTCGCATGGAATCACCAGCTTCATCAGCCTGCATCATGCCAAGTATCGCGAGCTACGACAGAGATATCCAACGCTACCATCACATTATATTGTTACTGCCTGCAAGTATGCCGCCAGCATTTACGAGTCCTTCATAGAGCTGAAGAAGATGGGAAGATGCGAAAAAGAAAGACCAGTATTTAAGGGGCGGACGATATGGCTGGACAGACAATTGTTCAAGCTCGATGTCGAGGGCTGGAGGGTTTCAATAGCGGTCCATGGAGGGAGATGGGTTGTATTGAGGCTGCTTCACGAGAGGTATCATGAGAGGTTCAAGGGTATGGTGCTGGGTGAAGCGTGGCTGGTGCTGAGGGATGATGGTAATCTTTACCTGAACGTTGTCTTTCGCCAGACCATTGTATTGCCGGAGATAAACACGGATGCCAAGGTTATCGCCATTGATATTAACGAGAATGTTGTCGTCTATGGCAACGATGATTTCATCGAGAGGTTTGAGACAAACGAGGGGATTATTAGGACGCGATATTTCCTTAAGCGCCGGCGGATATAGTCGAAGATTCGTGGTAAAGGGCTACGGGCAAGGCTACTGGGGAAGTATAAAGGGCGTGAATGGCGGAGGGTCAGGGAGATATACTATAACGTGGCAAAGAAGATTATCGGTAAAGCCAAGGAAGCCGGTGCAACAGTAATAATAATGGAGGACCTCAACGTCTATAAAGAGGATAAGGACTCCAAAGAGTTGAATGGGCGGATACATAGATGGGGTTATAGGAGGTTCCAGCGAATACTAGAGTATCAGGCGAAGCTTCATGGGCTTAACGTGAAATATGTTGATCCTAGGAACACCTCGAGAATATGCCCGGTATGCGGAGATGAGCTGGAGGAGAGCTCGAATGGGCGCAGGCTGATGAGGTGCCGGAGGTGCGGTCTAGAAGAAGACAGAGATGTGGTGGCAGTAAAGAATTTAACAAAACGCTATTACGAGGAGTACACGAACAGGAAAAACACTAAAACCTCTTTTGATTGTCGGTGCCAGATAGATGTGGGGAGCTCGCGTTCCCCCCGAAAGCCTCCCAATGAGAAGAGGGAGGAAGGGCTAAAAGCCCAGAACGTCTGTCGCCAATCCTCTACCCCTCTATCCCTCTATCCATCTCAGGAACGGGTTCAGCCTCCTCTCGGCGCCTATTGTTGATGATGGGCCATGGCCTGGGTAAACCGCATAATGGTCGGGTAGGCTCAGGATCTTAGTGCTTATTGAGTTAAGTAGATCTTGGAGGCTTCCGCCCGGCAGATCAGTCCTCCCAATAGATCCCGCGAAGAGTGTGTCTCCCGTAAAGATGGCCTCTCCAGCTAGATAGCAGACGCTCCCCGGGGTGTGACCCGGCGTGTGGATAACCCTAACATCATGGCTTCCAACGCGTATGATCTGGCCGTCGAACACCCATCCATCGGGCTTAGGCGGCGGATCAACATCAAGCTCCAGGAAGTATTTCGCGTCGAGAGGGACGCGAGAGAGTATCGTCACGTCATTCTCATGGATGTAGAAGCCGCATCCAAGCTTCTCCTTCAATTCCCCGACGGCCATCACATGATCAAAATGGCCATGAGTTAGATAGATCCCCTTAACCCTGACATCATGCATCTCAACGAGCTTGATGATCCTCTCAGCATCATCTCCCGCGTCAATTATTATTCCCTCACCGTTCCTTGAATCATAAAGCAGATATGAGTTTGAAAGCAACCTACCAACAGGAATGCATTCCACCCGAAGCATCAATTAACCCCCAAGTGAGAACTGGCACGTAGAATCATGAGCCTCACTAGATGAAATATTCGAGGCTCGTCACGCCAGTTATCTTGTTCACATCTATTCCAAGCGCATCGAGTACTTGCTCGAATGTCGATAAGAGATATTCAATGTACTTGTCGACATCTACTTGATCTTTTCTGGCGAATTCTAGGGGCTCCACGCCATCACTATCCTTTGTCTTAACATAGGATATTATGTCTCCCGGGACAACCGATATTCCACGGCTTATAAGTTTTCTAGCGGCTTTTACGTGAGGTGGCGTAGTCTTTACATATCTATCCACGCCCTTAGAGAGCATGACTTGAAATGATAAGTCCTCTAGGTTGTATTCGCCCTTTTTCAGGGCCTGATACTTGGCTCTCACGAGCTCCTCGATCTTCTTCTTGGCACGTTTGAAGTCTTCCTCGCTCTCAACCTCCTGAAGTATTTTCAACATCTCTTCAAATGCATCTTTTATGAACTTGGGGATGTGGGCCTTCTTCCCTGTAAGACCCTTGACGTCGACAACGCCCTTGTCTGTGACGCCGAGATAGTTCTTCTTCCTCTGTGAGAAGACCACGTATCTATATTTCTTATCGAGCTCTAGATCGAGCTTTAGCTCCTTCTTGACCCATGATACTAGCTCATTTATCAGCGTCTCGTCGCTTGTCTTGATGAAGAGGCTGTCCGTGTCCCCATATAGTACCTGTATCCCGAGCTCCATCGCTTTCTCAACAGTCTTCTTGAAGGCGTATCTTGCTATCGCGGCGGTACTTTCGGCTACTGGAGGACAGTATAGCGGGAAATCCTCGAAGCCGAAGACTCCATAAGCCGCGTTTAGGAAGACCTTGAGAGCTCTCTGGACGACGCCATACCATCTTCGCTGGCTCTCCGGCAGGCTCTTATCTGAACTCTTTGGTTTATACCATCTAACCCTGATATCCCTGAGGCATCCTATTACCTCGCTCTGGATGCCCCTCCTCCTCCTGCATATCCAGTGGCTTGTCTCAGGGACAATATTGTCCTTGCATTCGGGATGCGGGCATCTGGTGGTCTCATAGCTGAGATTCCACTCCTTCAAAACCGATGGATAGAGGGATGAGAAGTCCAGAACGGTTACGTCAAAATGTACCCCGGGGACTGGCTCGACGACTATCGCGCCCCTATACTTCTTCCCCTCGATTATGGCCCTCGTCGAGGTTACTCCCTTCTCCTCTATGAGCTCATCATGTCTCGGTATCAGATATCCTCTCCTCCTGTGCTCAAAATAGAGGAGGCTCTTAATCCACCCCGATACGCCGTGCCTGCAGACATCCTCTATCGGCATTCTGCTTATCCTCGAGAGGACTACTAGGAGCTTGAGCACGAGCTCATTATCCATGGTGAGGAGCTCGTGGACTAGGAGGGCGTCTTGGAAACAGTATCTCGCCAGCTCCTCGCCGGATAGTTCCCCTATGGGCTTCTCTATCGCGATCTTTCCCTTGCCGAGTATAGCCTGGGCCACAGCCTCGAGCGTATGCTCCCTATATTTGTTGTCGAATGCATAGACCTGTATGCTCCGATTCATGAAAAACTTGTAGAGGTCTATGTGCACTCCATGTCTCAGTGAGGCGCCCTCCTTCCCCAATGTTATTGGGATCTGCTCCTTCGGGATCTTGAGAACCTCAGCCCTATGCCTGAGATATGGTAGGTCAAAGTCATCGCCATTGAATGTCGCTAGCACCGGGTATTGCCGGATGACCTCGAAGGCGTCCCTTAACATCTCAGCCTCATCATCATATACCTTGACCTCGTAGATATCCGTGTTTGAGACTTCTCCGAGCTTCGGTGTCCTTAGCAGGTAAACTTCTCTCCTGCCATCACTTCCAACAAACGCTATCGTCCCAATCTTGTCTCGAGCCTTGCTTGGGGATGGAACCCTAGTCGCGACGGGTGACAAGACCTCTATATCCATTGAAAGATGCTTGAATGTCGGCTGATCCGCCTCGAAAAGGCTTATCCACTCCGCTAGCAGCCTCTTCTCATCATCTGGGAGGTCGCCGAAGACTCTCTCAACAATCTCCTTGATCTTCTCATCGCTTGGGAGGGACTCACGTAGCTTATTATCCATTAGGGTGTATGGCATGCATGGTGTAAGTCCCATGTCATAGAGGTAGCAGAGGTGATATGGTATGTCGGCTTCCCAAGCTCTTATCCTCTCCCTTATCGAGTTACTGCCCCCACCTATCGCGAGAGGGTCACTTGCGATTATTTTCGTCAGCTCAACCTCCTGATCTCTAAGGAGATCATATTTCTTCTCCCAAGTGAGGTCCACGACTCCGGGCAGCCCCAGCCTCTTAACCTCTTCGATGGGCTCCTTGACATAGCAGTATGGCTTATGGCCGCTTTCATCATATACTAGCTTGACCTCTTGGGTCTCGGGATTCAAGAGCTTAAGATAGGCCTTTCCAGCCTTACCATCATAGCTGCAGCCGATCAAGAAGTAAATGTCTCGGTTAATGTGATCATCGAGACGCGTCTGACCCATTCTAAATCATTTATCCACATCAGACTAATATAACGCTTATCTGTATCAGGCTAGAAGTAAAAATTGAGGAGAGGGCTAAAACCCTATATTGCGTTCTGGGCTTTTAAGCCTTTGGAGGGGCTGTCTCAATGTTGAGGAGGTATGGGAGGGAGGTGGCTAGACTCTTGGGACTGGCCGCCGCACTCATGACTCGCCGGTCTATCATGTGAAGAGCCTCCTAACGGATAGTGTATAGACATTAGGTGTCTTGAGGTGTCTTGTTGATGGCTGGATGGTGATGTCGAGGGCTTGGTGGAGGCTTGAGAAGTTCATGAGATGGGAGTGTAGGAGAAGGTATGGAAGAATGCCGAGCGGGGAGGAGCTTAAGAGGGTTAAGGAAGAGCTGTACGCCTCCGAGATTATGAGGAGGAATATGGAGAGGGCCGGGGCCACAATGCCGGAGGCGTCATGCAAGGGGGTGAAGGCGGATGGATAAGAGGCTGGTCAAGGAGTTCTGGAGACTAATGGAGAACAAGGATGTTAGTAAATTCCTGCTAGCGGTCTTTTTAACTCCGTCCAAAATGTTTGAGAGCCCGCAAGAGAATAGAATAGGGGATGAACATCGAGGAAGTTGCTGAGGCGGTTTCTCTAGCATTCACAGCGGTTAAAAGACAGTTAGAGCAGAAGATCTCCCTCAAATCAGCCCTCTACGCGTCCATCCAAGCGCATAGGCCTGCTATCCGGGTTCTGAGACTCGCCCGCAAGATGCTCTACATATATGCCCTTGGGGGTTATCGGGTTCTCAGCCTCTTGAGAGGGCTTTCTGGGGAGGAGTTGGACCAGGACTCGATGATACTGCTAGGCCTTCTCCTATGCGCCATCCGGGCAGGCTTGGACTTGGGGGACCCTGAGGAGCTTGTAAAGGCTCTTAGAAGGGTGATGGGTGGGCTTTGGCCAAGGGGTGTTGAGCCTTGGATAGGGCTGATAAGATCGGCTCATAGAGCTGGGCTCGATCTCCAGATATCTCCAAGCTATCAACCATGGTTCATCAAGCTCGTAACGAGGGTGCTCGGGAGATCGGAAGCCCATATGCTGTTGAGATTCCAAGATGAGTATAGACCGAGGACATATGTCGCGTTGAACACGCTTCTCGCCTCCCCAGAGGATATCCTCGAGGAGGCTGAGAAGAATGGGATCCGCCTGCTCCCGGATCAGAGGCTTCCAGGCTTGTATATGCTTGAACATGTGGAGGATACTCGCAACCTGATATCGCTAACGAGGAAGATGCTGCTCCTAATACAAGACCTCTCAAGCTATTATGCTGTTTACGCGCTTGATCCGAGGCCGGGCCAGAAGATCCTTGACGTATGCGCGGCGCCTGGCTCGAAGACGATCCTTGCTGGCATTCGGATGAGGAACAGGGGCTTAATAATCTCGATAGACTCTTCGATAAGCAGACTTAAGACTCATTTGAGGCGGGTTAGGGGAGCTGGGCTGCGGATAGTCGAAGACCTGGCCGCTGACGCGACGATGCCATTACCCCTGAGGCTGGAGACAGACGCGCTGCTCCTCGACCCGCCATGCAGCTCCACGGGGCTCTTCTGGAGAGAACCGATATACAGACAGATCGTGAAACCCCGGCATGTGAAGATGTTTGCGAGGCTTCAGGCTAAGATGCTCAGGAGCTCCGCGCCCTATGTTAAGAGGGGAGGCCATATAATCTACTCGACATGTAGTATATCACTGGAGGAGAATGAGCTGATTATCGAGGATTTTCTCAAGATTCATCCGGAGTTCGAGCTCGTGGATCTCGATCCGAGACTGGGCGTTGATGGGTTGAGGGGGTTTGTGGAGGCCCGCCGCCTCTATCCACACAGGGACTACTGCAACGGCTTCTTCATCGCGAAGCTAAAGAGGAAGTGGTAGATGAAAGCATGGCGTAATAGGCGGCGTAAACAGCGCAGGCCGCCGCCGACCCATTGTCAAAGAGTGGATTTACTTCGACGATATCCAGCGCCGCAAGCCCCTTCGCCGCGACAAGCTTAACGAGCTCGTATAGGTGAATTGGCGCGATCCCACCAGGCTCCGGATTACTGACACCCGGCGCATAGCCCGGATCAAGAACATCAACATCTATGCTCAGATAGATGTTCCTCAGCCCAGATGTGAGAGCATCGAGCTTCTTCATGGCCCCCCTGAGATCTAGGAATATCTCGGCACTCGTGATGAGCTGGACGCCCATATCATCGGCCGCGGCGAACTCCTCCTCTGCATAGGTTCTAGCCCCAACAAGTATGACGGGCTTGATCTCCCCCTCCTCTAGAAGTCTCCTCAGCCAAGTTGTATGGTTTACCCTAGTATCCATGAACTCGCTCCTCATGTCTAGGTGGGCGTCGAAGATCACTAATCCGTCGATGCTGCCCAGCCTCGAGACGGATCCAAGGGTGAGCGTATGCTCTCCTCCGAGGATGACTGGAATCTTGCCAGCCTCCACGATTCTCTCAACAGCCTCCCCAACCCTCCGCAGCATTACATCAACGCTAGCCGTTATGTGTAGATCACCTAAGTCACATATTCTTATCATTCTCTCGGCCGGGAGCTCAAGATACTCGGACATGATTCTCAAGCTGAGGGGGGCGAATCTTGACCCGGGTCTAAAGCTCGAGGTAGCATCGAAAGGAACACCGAAGACCGCGTAATCAGCATCCTCGAAGCTCGTATCAGTCCCGACGAAGGATGGCCCCCTATAAAATAAGAACTCGATCCAATTCCTGTTCATCTTCATCAGGCGCTGGGGGAATTATGCGCGGTAACTAATATAAAATGCTCTCGTATGTTATCCTCAGGATGATGCCGGTGCGCAAGAAGCTGCTGATAATATTGTTGATCGGGGTCTTGGCCCGGCTGATTCCGGCACCGTTCTACGCCCATCCATGGGACATGTATATCTGGTTCAAATCTGGCGAGCTCGGCCTAAAGGATCTAAACATCTACAGGTTCGGGGATTACGTCGAGTATCCTTGGGGCTTCTATGCATATCCACCCGGATGGCTTTACTGGCTTGTGGTCGTCGCCCTGCTCGGCGGGGGAACAGTGTTAAAGATATTCATGATAAAGCTCCCGATAATTATCGCCGATATAGCGTCAGCCCTCATGATATACCGGATCATGAGAGTGCTTGAATTCGATGAGCGCAAATCGCTAGCGGCCTCAGCGATATGGCTCTTCAACCCGATCACATACTTCATCTCATCATTCTGGGGGATGTTCGACTCGATAGCGGTCCTCCTCCAGCTCCTCGCGATCTACACGCTTCTCAGGCGGAGGCTTATCTTGGCAGGGATTTTTGCTGGGATCGGGGCTGCTGTCAAGCTCATCCCAGCCCTCATAATAGTCCCGGCCATGATATACTTAGTCAAGCGGAGGGAATGTGGCCCTAGAGAAGTCGTCCTAAAGCTGGCCTTCACAACATCCATAACATTTCTAGTGGCCTCCATGCCTTTCCTGACAACACCGATAGAATATTTCAAGGCGATATTCTTCCATGCCAAGAGCGTTGGCGGATTTACCTATTGGATGGCCCTGTCGACATTCATCAATCTCTCAAGCTTCTGGTTCATCCCGCTAGCGGTGTTCGGCATAATACTCTTGGTGATCGCAAGGAGGATAGGACCTGACGATAATAGCCTAGTATGGGCGTTGTCGCTCACTATTATATCATTTCTAGCAACATCGCCGAAGGTAAACATTCAGCACATAAACTTCCTAATTCCAATGGTACTAATCTCTAGGGACCTATGGGGTTCCAAGAATGTTAGAAGAAACCTCATCATGCTGATGCTCTCGGCTGTGGCATGGCTCGCGGGCGCCTGGATCATTATGGATGGATTTAGCCCAGCTTATATTGGGAGGCTATATGTTCCCGAGAGCTATGAGATTGGGCTGCCATATATCCTGCAGGTTGTAGCCGGCATATTCGGCGGGACAAGGCTTCTAGCATTAATGATGGACTACCTGAGCCTTCAGAAATATGATACAGCGTATCTCAGCAAATGGAATGTGCTCGCGTATGGTGTCGTGATTGCCCTTGGCTTCGTCTCAGTGATGCCACCATCCCTCACAGTAGCGCTCCCAAATCATCCAATAAGGATAGGGGTCCCAGAGAGCCCCGACTCTGCCTTCACGCCGGGATCTGAGGAGAGCGTGAACCAGTTCCTAAAACACTATAACGTCACACATGTTGTCATCATAATTTCCCCTGATTTCATCAACACCTATAATGAATTTGACCCGTCCCGAGACGTAACCAAGTACTTCAGGTTCAGGATCGAGGCTGATAGGTGGAGCCAGTCAGATTTGCTATGGCTCGTGAAGAGCCTGAAGTCACGTGGTGTTAAGGTGCTCCTCGGAGTCTACCTCAGGGCTGAGGGACCAATATACAAGTATGGGGTCCAAGGATTCGACATAGAGTGGATTAGCAGGCATCCAGGCCTGCTCGGGGCCGAGAACCTCCTGCTCTTTAACAATAGCTTGAATGGCGCTAGCTATGCGGAGTTCTTCTCAAGCAGGCTGGAGAAAGTGGTCGAGGACTTCGGGTTCGATGGCGTCTACCTCATGGCCTGGGACAGCTGGAAAATCTCATCAAAGGATAGGCTGCAGCATATTATGCCGCTTCTCGAGAACTTGAAGGCGCGGGCTCGTATGTCCATATTCATCGAAGGGCCGGATATCCCAAGTGGAGGTGAGATCGATAGGCTTCTCAAGCTCTCTGATTACATAGTCCTTAAGACGGCGCCGCTCATAAGTAGGCTCTATTACATGGCGAGGATCAACATGTCGCTCCTCAACTATGAGGAGGACCTCTCTAAAGTTCTCAAAGAGATCCCGGAAGATCACCGCGATAGGATACTCTACATGGTGTGCACATTCAGCTTTGTTGATGGATGGTTTAACCCAGCGATAGAGCTTAGCCTCGAGGTGAATAAATATGAAGAAGCGGGATTGAGGGCTGGATACGCGATCTATTACGCCGATAGATATGTTCCATACAAGATAACAATAGGACCCGGACAATGATTCTACTCCTCGGGGATTCGCCTCCACTTTGCGACCTGTGGATAAATCTTTCCATCCCTAGAAACTCTGCCCGACCCAAGGTAGAAGTCGCCGCATCTCGCAATAACGTATCTCGACTCAATTTTCTCGGACCTCTCTATGGGCGCGGCTTTCATCCACTCCTCAGCCTCCTCCTCGCTCAGCTCTATTATGTTCTTCGTTATCGCGGCGCCAAGCAGTTGGCTACCCTCTATCGAGAGGATCACGTCGCCCTTCACCATTTTCGCGACATAGAGCCCCACCTGCTGAACCCTCCTAAGCCTGCAGGCAGCCTCATAAGTCTCCTTGGTCGTGGCTCTTATCCTCCCCTGCCCGGTCCGGATTAGGACTAGATCATCGAAGGCATCCTCGACACCATGCTGATCCTCAAGTCTCTTGATGAGATATCTCCTCTCCGCGGAGGTTAGCAGTCTCATCATCCTCCCTCCTTCACGATTTTCGCGATATAGAATCCCTCAGCCCAGTTATCATAGGGCATTATCCGCATCGTTTTCGAGATTTCATCCCTCAATCTTACCCCATTATACTCAGTTATCCCCGGCCTATGCCTAAGGCCCTTGAGCCTTATCTCGCTCACCCTAGCACCTTCACGGTTCTCGAGGAGCCAGTTCACCACGAGCTCATTCTCCTCAACCGTCAGCGTGCACGTGGAGTATACTAGGATGCCGCCCGGCTTTAGGCAGTCGAAGGCTGCTAGGATCAGCCTCCTTTGGAGCTCGCTAAGCCTCTCAACGATCCCAATGGACCACGCCCTTGCTATCCCCCAGTTCTTGCTAATTATCCCAAGGGAACTGCATGGAGCGTCCACGAGAACCTTGTCAAAGAAGCCTTTGGCGAATCGTGGATACTTCCTCCCATCGACGAGCGTGATAACACAGTTTAACACGCCGAATCTCTGAAGGTTTGATGAGAGCGCCTTAACCCTGTCGAAGCTAATATCATTCGCGACTAGGACTCCCTCGCCGCGAAGGAGCTGCGCAATCTGCGTGCTCTTACTTCCCGGGGCAGCGCATAGGTCGAGAATCACCTCACCCGGCCTCGGATCCAGAGCTTCGACAGGCGCCATGGAGACGGGCCCTTGAATATAGATCAGCCCAAGCATATGCTCTAGCGACTTTCCAAGATCCCCGCCGCCCGATACCACATAGCCATGTCGAGCCCATGGAATAGACTCAATGCTATACCCTCTAGACTTCAGCCTCTCCAGAATCTTTTCCTCGGAAGCCTTCAGGGTGTTAACTCTAAAGGCCTCGGGTAGGGGTCTCTCGTAGGCTTCAAGCAGGAGATCCAGCTCCATGTCCGGGAGCCTATTAAGATAATTCCTCAAGTCATCGCTGAGCATTATTTTACTCATACTTCTTCTTACTAGATCATGGGATTGAGGTGGCATGAAAACCTACCTCAGGCTTGCTCAAATCTTTATAGAGAAAAAGCCTGAGTGATTGCGTGGAGTGGGTAGGAAGCCGGAATGCTGGATGAAAAGTTCACTGTGAGAAAAAAGGTTAGAGGTAAATTCAGAATAGCCCTAGTCTACCCGAGCACATATGAGGTTGCCATATCAAACCTCGGCATCAGGATAATTTACCACCTCCTAAACCTCGATGACAGGATTTATTGCGAGCGCTTCACCGTTGAGAGTGACAGGAGCATCGAGACCGGCTCCCACCTTAGGGAGTTTGACCTGATAATGTTCAGCTACCAGTATGAGCCGGACCTCCTTGAGATAGCGCGCCAGATAGCCGAGCTAAACTTCTTCGATAAGCCCAAGATTATTGGCGGCCCATGCACATGTAACCCATACCCGCTCAAAGTCCTTGTAGACTATATTTACATCGGTGAAGCAGAGAGCGGGCTGATGAAGGTTGTCGAGGAGATGATGAGCGGCGCGAATCAAGAAAGCCTAGTAGGCCTAGAGGGGCTATTCATCCCCGGGGTCTCAGAGGCAGTAAGAAAAACATATCCGCGGAGGCTTGATACTTTTCTCCCGGCGCTTCAAGTGTCAAGCAGGGGGAGCATCTTCGGCGACGCCCTCTTACTTGACGTGAGCAGGGGATGCGGGTGGAGCTGTCTCTTCTGTCTAGGAAAAAGCTTCTACGCGCCGTATAGGGAGAGAAGCCTAGATCAACTGGCGGAGGCTATGCGGGAGGGGGTGATGAGAGGAGGCTATGAGGCTATAGCGCTGATAGCCAGCGACCTCTCAAGATACAGCAGGCTCGAGGAGCTAATAGAAATCATGAGGAGGCTTAGAAGGGATAGAAACTTTAAACCGATAGCGCCGTCCCTGAGAGTTGATGCAATGAATGAGATGCTCTTAGAATTCTTAGCGGAGAGCGGTGAGAAAACCATAACGATAGCCCCCGAGACCTGTGAGGGGCTCAGATATAGGATAGGAAAGGGGTTCCCAGATGAATCGCTCCTCAACACATGCAGGTTGCTAAAGAAGTATGGGATCACCCGAATAAAGCTCTACATGATGTTCGGATTACCGGGAGAGACTATGAAGGACTTGGAGGAGGCAGTAAAGCTGGTTAGGGAGATAAAGAATATGGGGTTCAAAGTGAGGGTGAGCGCGAACCCATTCGTCCCAAAGCCCCATACGCCGATGGAGAACGAGGAGTTCGAAGACCCGAGGATCCTGAGAAGGAAGCTTAAGTTTCTGAAAAGGGAGCTTGGCAGGATACTAAACACGGACGGGATAAGGCAGGCATATCTTCAGGCCATAATAGCAAGGGGGGACGAAAGGATTGGGAAACTGATCCTCGAAACGGCCAAGGAATATGGAAGGGCAACCTTAGTGGTGATGAAGAGAAAGGCAGAGAAGATGGGAATAAACCTAGATGATTACGCTAAGAGGGGCTCAGAGGATAGACCATGGAGGAAGATAAGGCTCATTTAATTTTTACGTTAATCCTATACATGGACCATGACTGACTGTGTGATTCTTCCAACGTAATCGGTAATTCTAATGGAGATGCCATCCTTTCTGCATCTCTATCAGACTTCCAGTTCGGCAAGCGGTGCGAAGTTTGGCGTGACAACCTACGACCTAGGGAGTAAGTATCCGCGATATTCTCTGGTGAAGTCGTCAAGCCTGCTAAGACTATCATGAACAAGTGTCCTAACAATGATCGACGGCGACCTATAACTCTCAGCAATAAGCATCGAGTTCGCCTCATCTAAGATCCTGATAAACTCCTTCAGGAGCCAGCCTCCTCAAAGTCATCCACCCAACCACCTACACTGGCCACAATACCATCCCAATATACGCCTGCCCTTATTTCTTGAGGGCCAGCCCGAAAATGGAAAAAGAACTATGGGGGATGAGAGGCTAGTCAGGGGTCCTGAGAATGATGGAGGATAAGAATGTTAATGAGCTCCTGCTAGCGGCCTTCATAGAATGAGTTAGAAAGACGACGAAAAGGAGGGTTGCGGGATAATGAGGGGAGATCCTATTAAACTCCCTTATTTTTCTTTCACTTTCAGACATGTCTCCCTCAGACATGTCTCCCCAAGAAATAAAGGCAAGCCCATGGACGTATGGGTATGGAAATGCGAAGCAGGGAGAGACGGTGGGAGAAGAAGTACATCTACAAGTTGACGGCGGTGAAGAAGTATAAGCTAACGCCGTATCAGCTCAAGCAAGCCATCGAGCGGGGCATAATCAAGGATCACAAGTACGTCAAGAACCCATACTATAAGAGCGGGGCCGCCGGCGCTTCTTGTTAATGAGGAAGAACTCATTAAGGTTCTCGACCTAGTCAAGCAGTTGCCCAAGTACTCAGAGGAAGAGCTGGCGAGGAGGAGAGAGCGCAAGGAGGTGCAGGATTGTCGCAAAAGCAAGGTTTAATTGTCTTCTTTGCGGCGAGGAGATAAGTCTGAGGAGAGTCGCGCTCGCTAGGAGAGGGCTCTTAGCGGGTTGGTTAACTTTAGAGGAGGCCAAGATAATTGCCGTAGTGACACACTTCAGGCACGCACATACCAACTACGATAAGGCGCGGAACAGCGACGATGGGCTACGAACCTACATGACTGAGAAGGAGTACCACAATTTCAAGAATAGCCTAGAGGCGTATGAGGAGGCGAAGGGTGAGGGGGACAGGGTTTTAGCCGAGTCTCACTTAGATGAAATAAGGAGCCTTAAGAAACGCGCTATTGAGAGAATGAAGAGGGGGTTCACGCGGCAGGCGATTGAGCTGGCGAAGCAACATGGCCTGCTCCCGCCTGACTTCACACCGGAGAAATATAGTCAGCTCGTCGCCAAGGCTAAGGATGAGGTAGTGGGTAATGTTCCGCCGTGGTCGCAATAATGGCACGAAATCCCTTTTTCCTTCCTTTGTTCGCGGGACCTCCTCTTTGCATAGCCCGTGGGCACAAAAGCTAGGGTCAAAGATCTTTGTGGTAGGCTCTTACAGGCGAGAGCGAGGCTCAACAAGGAAATAGCGCAGGGACGTTTGAGGCAAAATAAGGCTACAACTATAATGTGAGAAGAATGTCGGGCAAGAACATAACTGATTGTGGTGAAATGCTTAGGGTCGGCCCGGCTCTTCCTGCATCACAGCTCAGTCTGGAGCGGCTGCCTCATCCCCTAGTAGGAGGATTTACCTACTCTTGGCTTTTAATCTTTTTCACCCCTGCCCATAAAAACTATTTATTTAAATCATGACCCGATATTTCGCAATGAATCACAGAGAGCGCCTCCTTAGGGCTCTTGAGCTCGGTTTAAATAAATAGTTTTTATGGAAAAGATTAAAAGAGGGGGAATTGTGAGGGACGAATGATCGGAAAGCCAGACTATGTTCCTAGGACCTCCTCCCTGCTTGGTGTGGGGAGGTTTGGGCTACATTCCCCCTTTCCTGGGGGTTTAGCCCTTGGCCGGGCCTCCGGCCATTACCCCCTATCCCTCTCCGGGACTCGGGGGTTACTGGCGTCATTGAGGTATTGTTCGACGTCGCCGTCATTAAAATGTTGCGCGCCGCAATGGGGTCGGCGTTAAAGACCTTGTTCATCGTCGTACACTTGAACAATCCTCGGTATACCCTTATACCACAGCCATCGCCATGCCATGGACACCTCGACAAGGTGCCCGAAGTGTGGGGCCGTGATAGATCATCTGGATTACTGGGAGAGGGTGATAAATGCGGGCGAGTACTGGCGGGATGGGCTCCGCGATGCAACCCCCAGCCATGTTGATAAATACTACTTCCTATGCCCGGAATGCGGCAGGATACTATTCAACAATATAGAGGCCGCGGAAAGGTTCCTGAGGGGTCAGCCGATAACAGAGGACAATACATGCCCAGAAGACTATTAACCCACATAACCCCCACTTTCTATTTCCCCCCAATCAGGGGAGAGCCCAAGAAATAAGGGGAGGCGTGTAGCAGGTGTTACGTGAGGTGGCCTGGCGTGAATGTTAGGCATGATGAGGGGGATGATAATGACGATACTCTTCGGCCTATTGTGAGCCAAGTTTATACTATGGCTGGCGGCAGCACCAGCTGGGATCAAGCGATAACCTATAGGTTATTATTGATTGAAGCGTGTAAGAAACTTGACTTCGATGCTGTTGTCGCGTTATCAGACTATTCTCTAACAACCAAGGATTATCAGCTGAGATACGTGGATAAGGATAGGTATGTTGATCATTGGGGCAGGGTGATGCAGGCTAATCCGAGAAGCAGGACAACCTTCTTCGTGGATGGCGTAGTGAAGACGCCGGAGGATCTGGAATCTTATGAG
>Ga0209225_1002585_pt1 | contig 16099 bp, 21 predicted proteins | sample WasSprMetagenome_FD_184732 | JGI IMG/M metagenome (GOLD analysis project Ga0209225, IMG submission 184732) | Sulfidic aquatic microbial communities from Washburn Spring, Yellowstone National Park, USA - WS (SPAdes) (version 3) | ecosystem: Environmental > Aquatic > Thermal springs > Hot (42-90C)...
CAGAACTTCCGATTCTGAAATTACATTATTTAAATCTGTTGGTTTAGGAATACAAGACTGCGCAACTGCATGGTTAGCGTATATTAAAGCTAAAAAGAAGGGGACATATAAAGAGGTAGACCTTGTCGGATAAACTTTCCTCAGCATTTTGAATGCATTCGTGATTATCGCAAAATTTTGCCTTGTTCCTTTCAGATTGTAGTGTATGAGATTAAATAGATTAAAGTGGCGCCCTGGCCGGGATTTGAACCCGGGTCGGGCGGGCGACAGCCGCCTATACTAGACCGGACTATACTACCAGGGCGTACACTATTAAATTCAGTTCTTTTTTGAGATTTAAAGCTTTTTTGAGCTTCTCCATTTTGTGTAATATTTTGTGTAATTGTAGACTCCTTTTGTGTAAGGTTCAAGGATTCCATTTTTTCTTTGGTTAAGTAGCACCATTTAGGTCTCTCTGGATGTTCCCTAGGATGTTGATGATAAACATAAAGTTTTTTGTAGCTATACCTTTTACCTTTGACTATTGTTACAGTCTCCTTCCATTGAAGTACTCCCTCTTGATGGCATACTGGACAAGTGATTTTTTCCATTTTTATCCTTCTCCTTTTGTGTAAGATATTTTCTCTTTTAATCGAATATAAATTTTGTGTAAGAATGTTATGTTCTGTTAAACTTACAATGTTGATAGATATTTAATCGATAGAACCATGCTGTTCAATGTTAGTAGTGATAAATTTTCAGTTTTAATCATAAAAGATTCGATTATTAAGGTACATGTACAACCATCCATCATGCTTTTGATCGCTAAACTCAATTTTAAAGCCTAGAACATATGTTGTTTCTAACAACTTTAATCGCTGATAGTCTGTTTCTTTCTCATTTCTTTCTAGATTTCTTGAAGAATATAGATTAGATCATAGAAATAGAAGTAATGGAGTTTACTGTCACCTCATAAAAGAACTAACGAAAATCTATGGACTTAGCATAGTTGAATGTCTTGATATTTTAAAGAAAAATAAAGGATGATCCGATTATGATAGACAAATTACTCAGTAAGATATTGGAATAGTAGAAACTGAAATAGTTGAACCATTAGGATAGTGTCCAAATTCTAGGATAAACTCATCCTCAGGATCAAGTTCTGGTAAGTCTATCCACAGTTGATTCCAACAATCGATATGATATATTTTCTTACGTTTGTGCATGACAATACTCCCAACAACTATAGGTTTTCTACATTTTGCACATTTTAAATCGTATCCAATGTTTTGTAGTCTCTTTGCTCTAGTTTCATCCATAACATACTCATGAGCTTGTCCCTTATGTTTTACCATGAGCATCACCAAATCATTTCATTACATCATTTTGTTTAAGATTTAGATAATACGTTAGATCAGGAGAAGGTAAGATTTCTGCTTTAGGTAATGGTAGACAGAAATGTGGTGGTTTGTACATTCTTGGACATTTGTTTATTTCAACTAGGAATGAACAAGTTAAATCCAAAGTTTTGCATATTTCACCCCTACATTCTAAATTCTTACACACATAGATCTTCCCATATTTTTCAATGTAAGATGGAAATTTTTGGTGTCTCTTGAGATAGAGAACTCTAAAAAGACACATGTATCTAGGTCTAAACGCCTTTTGTGAACATACTAAGATTTTATATTTTCTATTTGGACATTCTTTAGAAGACTTGATTTTGTTCTTGTTTAGAAACGGATAACGAGACAATGTTTCATTCACAAAATTCTGTCTTTCAACATCCACATTATTCTCACAAAACACTTCTAAAGCTCTACTACCATTAGCTTCATTTTTACTAACATTAGATTCTAAAACCTGTTCACTAGATTGTTTATTCTGTTTAGAGTTGGGTTCACTATTATGAACTTCTAGATTTTTTTCTCCACTATCAATTTCTACCTTAGAGTTAGGTTCAAGAACCTTGTTAGCCCTAGCCTTAATCTCAGCTTTTAGTACATATCGTAGATATCCTATTTCAACTAGGTAAATGTCATGGATGAAACATCTTTCTAGACTATTGGTTGAAAGTTTCATTCCTCTATTATGAACTGTAACTTTGAAAGTTCCATTCTTGAATCTTGGTATCCAATCTCTGTCTATCCAACTAGGAAATACTTTTCCATCTGAAAACTTTGATTCAATTTCCCAATTCCATAGTGGAATTTTAAAATCACTACCCTTACCTTGTCTAGATTTCCATTCTTTAATGTTGTCTAATGGATTACTAAGATAACTTACTCCAATATCGTTTAATACAGTATCAACTCTAGATTCGAAGTTAAAACCTTTGATATCCCTTACAGAAACATTTATATTCTCTAGATCATTAGTATTGTTTGCTTGAGACATGTTATCACCTACTTTTTTTCCTACATGTCTATCCTTGTCCTTGTGTTCTATAGTCTTTGAATATGAGGTCAATGCATTTATCCATCATTTCATCAATTTTTGATTTAGGCTTTGTATTGCTAGATGTTGTAGAAAGCAAAGTAGTTGGTTTTGAAATTTCAAGTTCTGAAGACTTCCTAGTTAATTGTGTTAGTTCTGAGAGAAACTCTCTAACCTCTGCATAATATTCCAATGCTATGGATAGTTCTGTCTTCAACTGTTGGATTTCAGCTTCTAACTTTTTAAGTTTAGAATCCATAGTTACTATCATGTTGTCATTCAAGTAACATCACCCTCTTGATGGAATGATTTAATTTTAGTTTCCTCTATAAGCCTAATTGGAAGATAACGTTTTTGAAAGTATATTTTTCCCTTATCAGTAATTCTGTAAATGTAATGTCTTCTACCAAATCTAGGATCAACTTCAATTAGTCCTTGTCTTTGAAGAGTTAGAAGTGTGTTTTTGAGAACTTGTCTATTAGGCTGTAATGGATAGAACCCAACTACTAGTTCCCATAGTTGCTTACCTTTTGGATCTGAATACAGTAAACCTAAAACCTTTAGTGAATAGCTCATCTCTGGTACATCCTCCTTCCATCCTTAATAACTTGATCAGCTATTTGATGCAATCTATCTTCATCTGAATTATCCAATGGTAGAGTACGTTTTGGTTTACTCTCTAGTTCTTCATGAAGTTTGAGGAGTATGTATTCGGAGTATTGTGATCCATCATCACATCCAAAGCTTTTAGGCACAAACAGTGATCCTTCTTTAGGCTGTTTTGTTGTTATATCTCTCCAAATTACATCTATGTCACTTAGTTCTTTGTATTGGGAAGGGTATTTTTCATAATAGTAGTTAGGTGAATAATATGGCAAATATGTATAGCGTCTTCTTTCACTATCGTACCAATAATAATAGTAACGGAAATACTTTGGAAGATAGTGATAATAATTCCAGTATTGAGCGATTAGTTTCTCTGTTCTTTCAAGTAGTGTTTGTAGCTTTGAAATCCACTTCTTCTTAACATCTTGAGATAAACCAGAATGTCTAGTCAAGTATATTAGATCCAACAAAATTCTGTTTAAGAAGATTGCTGACTGAACCATCCTTTTATTTGTATAGTCTGAAGATGTCTCCAAATCTACGGACTCTAACATTTTCAGCAATTGCTCTATGGATTTCAAATCTATGGTTGTTAATCCTCTTTCATAATTCTCTAGAAAGTTGATCATGTTCTCATAGATAGTCTTCTCAGCTTTCAAATATTGCATTAGTGTTTCGTAGTCTTTAAACATGTATTATCACCAATAGATTCTAGACTACTAACAACCTAATAACCTTTCCGATTACTTTATTAAGTTGATTTTTAACTATAAGATTTTCGGTATAGAGGTGGTTTAATATGTTAAAATCTGAACCTGAGTTAAAAGAAGAGAAAAAGACATTTGAATGGTATGTTGAGGAAGGTAGGAAAGCAGTAGCTGTAAAGGATATGGTGCAATGGAAACTAGGTGAATTAGCCTCTTCTGTTCAAAAGGAGTATGGGAAATCTAAATTCAAGGAATGGTGCAATGAAATAGACTTGGAAGTTAGTACTGCTAAGCGTTACAGATGGGTTTATCGTTACTGGAGCAAAAAGTTTGACAGCAAACTTTTCGAGAAATTAATAGTAGAAATTCCTTGGTCATACTTTGAAGTTGCTCTTAGGTTCAAAAAGTATGGCATGGATCCTCTAGCAGTACTTACAGAAGCTATAGAGAAAGGTTATTCTGTAACTCAGTTAAAAATAGCATTAGTAAATCTCAAGAAGAAACGATACACAGCTAAATGTTTTCCAATAGAGGTTTATAAAGGAATAGAGCTTCCAGCATTCAATTTTGTGGATTTGATGATCGATCTTCCAGATTACAAGTTTCTGAAAGAAATTAACGATAGGTTGAATTTAGGATTCAAGAAAGAACTCAAAGCAGCAGAATGGATAGTAAAAGGAATTCTTGAGTTTGTGAGAATTAGCAGAGAAAAGCTAATGGATGAGCTTTTAGCATTCCTAAAATCTAAACTTGAAGCTAAAACTCCAATGTCTTTTACAGCAGACTTAATACCCAAAATTCTAGAAGGTAAAAAGACTATGACCACTAGAAAAGAGAAATCCTACGATAAAGGAGACATTGTTCCTTTCGTAGCTAGAGAAGTTGGATACGATTCTAAAAGGGAAGGTAGATATCTTCTGATAACTGGTGTCTACGAGAAAAGACTTGGTGATTATACCGATGAAGATGCTAAAAAGGAAGGGTTCAATGATTTAAATGAATTCAAACAATACTGGAAAGAAAAACTAGAAAAATACTATGAATCATGGGATGACGATAACGTCTTCTGGGTATACAAATTTGAATTGCTTTAAATCATAGCTTCTCTACAAATATTTCATTTTTTCTGATATGCAGTTTAAGAGGCTTATCTTTTATTCTTTTGATCAATGAACTATAAACTGTTTTTGGATGTCTCTCTTTTACAGTTATTTTATAGTACCCTCTATCTTTTTCAAGTATTTCGTTAATAATGTTGTCATAGAAAGTAACTCTAGCTTTCTTAGAAGGTGGTAGTGTTTCAACTTTTTCAATGATATATGGTTTCTCTATCTCCTTCTTTTTGCTCATATTCTCTCCATCCTTTAGCAAATCTTTATCAATTATCCACTTATAAATAATTTATGCTAAAGAGGAAAAGAACTAAGAGAGACCAGCAATACTACAAAACTCTAACACTAGATCTAAAACATATATGTTCTTATAAGTGGATATTGGAATTGGAAAAGCTATTCATAATGTACATGGCAACACAAATCAAAGATAAAAATTGGGATTAGACTAGTATATCCCAAGCTTTTCTAGTAGCAGTAGTCTCCAATATCCTGGCATAGGCAAGATTATCTTTATAGTGTCTGAACCTTGGAATGGTGTACCATCATTGAGCTTACCAGTTACTGTTAATGTTATGGTCATGAATCTCTCTTCATATAGCCTAGACATGTCAACATTAGCCATTATGTAGTTGATTACTTGCTGTCTGTCAAACTTAACCATTAAATCTGGAATAGTATCATTGTCATAGTCTCCAATAGCTATGGGTTTAGGTTCTACTGGAATAGTGTCGTTGAGCAATATGGTTGAAACATTAATATTTGAAACATCATAGCTTTCTGGAAGCTCAATGTAGGCTGTAATCCATTTGCCTTTGCTTCTAAGGTTTAATGCTTGAGGTTGAATATCAACTGTAGCATTAATAACTGAAGGTTTAGGAATCCAAGGATTCATTAGTGGATAATGGTCTATGTTATTCTCATTAATAACGTATGGTGTATCACCTATACCATCACTGCCAGTCACATTCTGATATGGACCACTGTACAAGTCAACACCTCTATAGTCACTCCAGTAGTTTCCTCCAGATGGATAACCGTCATCCCACATTGTTGGTTCCCATTGGCCTTGCAATTCCACCTGCTTACCTCTGTTAGCAATATTATTGTGGAAGAACTTGTTGCCTGACGAGAAACCTTTCTAGAAACCTATCGTTATTCCGGAAAAATAGCCACCTCGATTGTTATCTATAATGTTGTTGCCTTCAAATGTGTTGTGAGATGACTGCATAATCATTATACCTTCAGACCAGTGGAAACTTATGTTATTAAAGGAGATTACATTATACGCAGAATAACCACCTATCCATAATCCCAATTCGTTGCTTTTTATGTCGTTATGTATAATCTTAGTAAAATGCCACATTTCCCCAGCGACTCCATTCATGTTGTGCATGATGGTATTGTTAGCGATTAGATTATAATCAGAGTTGTGTTCCAACCATACACCACACCAACTCCCCGTCAGATTGTTGCCTAGGATTTTGATCCCGCTTGCAGATAGTCTGACGCTGGGGTAAATTTTCCCTCCATTTCGTATAGTAAAGTTGCTTATTGTGACATTGCAGGCTGTAACTCTTACAACATCATAAGTCTGATTTCCATCTATAATTGTAGTTTTCACAGACTCTCCGAAAATTGAAACAGTCCTATTAACGACAAGGTTTTCGTAATACACCCCTGCCCTAACGTAAATCACATCTCCTTGATTCGCTGAATTAATGGCATCTTGTATTGTTGGGTAATTATCTGGAACAACTATAGTTCTAGGTTCAGATTTAACTCGTTGAATATTAAATGCCAATGTTAATGTGCCTATCAATGCCAGTGCCAACATTAATCCAGAAACAGTTTTCCTCAACTTATCTTCTCCTTTTTTAACAAAATTATAATTGGAAGTTTGGCTTAAAATTTATGGAGAAAACTTCTATACCATTTGCACTTTTACCATAGAGATAGGTTCATGAATGGTTTTCTTTAAAGGACATTCTGCTTGTTTGCATCATTCTCTCTTGAAGATTATCTTCGATGTTTTAGCCTTCTACTCCTTGTCAAGACCAGTAGAACTGTTGTTGTAAGCATGAAGATTGTTAGGATTATGGTTGATGGATATTCTAATACTACCCATGATGCTTTAATTACCACTTGAAATGTGCCTGTGTATCTGTATTTGAGGCTTATGAACGTGTGTGTTTTATTTTCGCTTTCATAAATGTTTATATCTAAAACGTCCCCTTGATATGTATAATTCCATGGGCCTGTCATTAGGCTCTTGGGAATGGTCAAATTGCAAAATATCCATGCAGTAGATGAACCTTCAATTTTAAAGATTATCTGTGTCTTAGACTGATTAAATATAAAATGCGTAACTCCTGATTCAGTTTTAACTGTAATGGAATGAAGGACACCATCAATAGTACATTTAAAAACTTTAAGCGGATAAGGAGATATTAAAGGATATTTATCTACATTATTTTCATCAATAACGTAAGGTGTATCACCGATACCATCGCTACCCATTTCATTTTGATATTCACCACTGTATAAATCTACACCTTTATATTTGCTCCAATAATTCCCACCATAAGGATAAGGTAAATTTAACTCTATTCTAAAACAAGAGTCAAATAAAGCATCAAATCTATTGTTTATAAAATTGTTGTGATAGATAGATATTGAAACTGAAGCATAACAGTCAATTGCATAGTTGTTCCCTATAAGATTGTTATCCCTAATGTAAACATATTCGGAGAGTTCAAGGTAAATTCCATAGTGGTCATTGTTGGTTATATTACATAAAGTGATGTCAACTCCTAGAGAATTGACTATTGTAATTCCTCCATGATTTGCCATTATATTATTTCTGTAAATGTGAAGATTTCCAACTTCCGAAGGGAAGGCTTTGATGTATATGCCAACCCCATTCTTAGTTATATTTGATTGGGCTATCATAATTTCTCCATCGCAAGATTCAACTCTCATACCATAACCAAAGCCTTCTATCGTCACATTTTTAATTGTTATGTATCTTTTTCCATTAAGTAATATTCCAATATTAAAAAGTGAGGAGTTGATACATCGTATTGCAAAGCCCTGACCATCTATTGCAATATTATCCCTTTCAACCACAATCCCATTACCAGAACTTGTAATGTTATCGATTAAAGTATATGTTACATTATCGTATGTTATTATTGGGGCATCAGGCGGATCTATGCTTCCATCAGCCCTTATATAGACAGTTCCAGTCCATTCAGCTTTTGTTGGTTTAATGTTTAATGCCAGTGAAAACATAGCCATCAATAAAAGCATCAACACTATTCCAGAAACGATCCTCTTCACGCCTTCTCCCTTAACCAATATATGACTTAGAATTAAACTTAAAATTTTTGATACAATGCTTATAGAAGACTGTTCTATGCCTAATGGTAATCCATTATTTCCGTTATGTTGGAGTGCATGTATATGATTGGATGTATATGGATGTGGGTGTGTGTATGTGTGTAGACTGTTTTTCTAAGAGATGACATTCCTATTCTATGGCTCAATGTTGGATGTAATGGGGTTAGGGCAGGATTGTTCAAAATATCTTTGTGTATTGGCTAAGTTTCAAAGAAGTTTGGTTTGGTGTTGTCTGGATTTTGTTTAAAGCTTTTAACTTTTAAGGGTGTATACTAGTCATCGAGGGTTAGGTTTATGGCTATTGAACAATCTTTGGACAAGTTCCAGAAGATGAAGAGGGATAGAATTGCTTACATCATTTCTGAGCTTGTTAGAAGAAATGGAGAGGCAGACTTGAAAGAGTTTATGGGTTCTATAGCTATGAACTACGGCATTAGAAAGAAAACTCAGGAAGAATACTTTGAAGACTTGAAGTATGCTGGAGCAATAGACGTAATGGAAACCAAAATCATACTGAAATGGGACATGGACAGGGCTAAGGAATGGCTTAGGAAACAAGGGGTCACATTATGACAATATTGGCAATGCTTCTGAAATAGAAGTTTTCATCATAAACCTTAATTCAACTATCGTTTAAATTGTTATTATAAAGAAGGGAGAAGGAGGTGATTTGTTTGAATGGGAAAAACTACTTAGTGGCTGTATTACTGTGCTCCATGATATTGGCTTTGACATTCATACAGAATTCTGGGAGTCAAGCTTCAAAGCAGTATGACCCTTGGATGGACATAAACGATGATGGAAGAATAGACATGAGAGACATAACACAGCTATGCATAAACTTCATGGCAACAGGAGACCCAACAAAATATGTATTTATGACACATCCCCCCTATCAAGTGTTAAGAATTTTCAATAACGAAAAAATCACAATACTGCCCAAACAGGTAGTAACAACAATGTCTGATTGGATATCTGTTGGTGGGTATCACAAAGGGATAGTTTACTTCCAAATTGACTGGGGTAGCGTATGTGCATATGGACCATGGACATTACAACTTGATGTTATAAACGCAATTGATAATTTCGAATGGTGGAACAGGCTTATTTGGGTCCAACACTATACATATAATCCAGGTGGGAAATGGGTATATAATACTACGATACCTTTTGAAGGTGCTGATGCAAAAATTGTATTTTATGTCCTATGTGATAACACAGAGGTATATGTGCCGTATATTTTATTAAACATGAGTCTTTACATGAGGGACTAAAACGCAGATTTGCAATTGCTTGCAATAGAATATGAAAACACCTAATGAAAACACCATTACATCCCTTTTATCTTAAAATTAAACTTATGCTTGACTGGTTAAGTCTTAGATAAAGGGAAAATCAATTAGAGTGTTTATTTTTCCCTTTATTGTTTTAATGTTTAGCTAAAATGCCTTCTTCATCAAAGGATTATAGGATTGCCGTTTTTAGTTTCCATGTAGAATTTCCAAGTTATTTAATTCAGAGAGTATTCTTCTTCATCAATAGGATTTCAATTGCCATTAACGATGTCTTAAAGATAACCTTGCAATGTAAAAGCCAAGGCTATCTCTGATTAACAGTTTATTAAAACAGTATTTTTAGTAACTTCATAAAAGAAGAGAATCGAAGCACAAAAGCATAAAAGAAAGTTAATCAATACTTTTCTGCTACGTTTTTGAGCTTTAATGAAGCTTTCCTTTATGAATTCGTATTTTTGTTTTAAAAGCTGAAAAAGGAAAAAGAAGTTAAGAGAATAGAGAAATTCCAGATTTGTCATAGACTTCCTTGAGTCTCATAGGATCGTAGTAAACGTAGTGTCTTGAAAGGATACTCTTTGGTACATGTCCAACTAATGCATCAACATATGATTCTTGAACCCCCCTCCTTAGCATTTCATTAATAAACCAATCCCTAAGATCCTTTGGTGTTATTGATAATCCTGTTTTCATTTGAGCTAGTCTCCAATGTCTTTGGAATGTTTTATATTTGTCTACTGGGAACACTCTAGGATTGTTATCAGTTCTGGAATCCAAATATGGATGTAGCTGATTAGCTAACTCTTCATTGTAGAATGTAACCCATCGATGTTTAGTCTTACTTCCGTTATGTTTTATGATCATTCTTTGATCTTTAAACAATTCATTTTTCATTAGGTATAGAACATCATTACGTCTTAGACCAGTAACAGCATACATATGAAACATCATTTTAACAACTGGATGTTCAATAGCCTCATAGAATTTTAGCAAATCTGTTTTTGTTAGTGAATTGATTTTAGGCACAAATGGGACAGTCTTAAACTTAAAGGATGCTAATTCTGGTTTAGATAGGTAATCTCTGAAAAACCTTCTAATTGTTTTTATGAAACAGTTGTATGTCTGAACAGAGTAGTTTTTGTTTACATAATCAAGGAATTTACGAATGTCATCTTTGGAAATCAAGTCTATTGGTTTATTAATGAATTTTAGAATTATTCGTAGCTTACACAAATGGTTTACAACACTAACATTGTTCTGTGTTAGATCAATGGAGAGAAACTGTCTAAAATCATTGAAAATATAACTAGACCGGACTATACTACCAGGGCGTGTATTGGTGGAAATATGCCAAAAGAATAGAAGCGAAACGTTGATTTATTAAGTTTTCTTGTCTTTTGCTGTTCTAGATAATTTATATATCCAAAAACAGGTTTAATGAAGATGAGAGGAGAAGTCTTTGCCTCTTGATGAGCCCCTCCAAATTTACGCACTCATAATAGTGGTGGTAGGGGTTGTTATTGCATGTTTAATAGCCCTTTATGCTATGGGGCGAAAGGGGAGAAAAGAGGAAAAGGCTTCGGAGAAAATGGAAACGAGGCCTAAGGAAGTTTTGCCCCTCAAAATTGTTAAGACTGTTTCTCCGGAGGAGGCTGCCCGCGCCAAAGAGGAGCTCAGAATACTGGATTTGGAGAGGGAGATTTTAAGCGACGCCATAAGAAAGCTTTACGAGGCTCATGCTGAGGGCAAGATAACCGAAGAAGAGCGGGATAGGCTTGCCCAAACGTATAAGGAGCGGATGATGATTGTTAAGGAAGCAATTGCCAAAGACGAATCCCTTGTAGCCTTACATGAGCTTGAAGCCATGCAAGAGGACCTAATAAAGCTTTTCAGCGAGCGCTTCGACGAGATAAGCGCGAAAATTGAAGAGCTCCGCTCAAAGGTTGAAGCTAAACCACTAAAAGAAGTAACAATACCAGCGCCTAAACAGGCAAAACCAGTGGAGGTTGAAGAAAAACCAGAGGCGGAAGAGGCTGAAGAAAAGGCGAAGAGGAAGAGAAAACCACCCGCCAAGCCTTCTCCGAGGACCGAGGCTGAAAAGCGTATAGAGGAAATCCGCGCTGAAGTGGAAAAGGTTTTAGAAAGACTGGGGCAGATGGAAATTGAAACCTAAAGGGGAAGATGTGGAAAAGGCCAAAAGAAACGCAGCTTTAGAAGCCGTCAAACATGTCAATAACGGTTTTGTGATAGGGCTTGGAAGCGGAAGCACTGTGGCTTATGCCGCCGAAGAAATGGGAAAGAGAATAAAGGCTGAAAAATTGTGTGTGAAGGCTGTGCCAACATCTTATCAAGCTTTTATGCTGGCGGTGGAGAACGGCATTCCAATAACAACGTTGGAGGAAAACCCCACGCTTGATTTGACAATTGACGGGGCAGACCAAATAGATGAGAACTTAAACCTTATCAAGGGTATGGGGGGAGCCCTAACCCGCGAGAAAATTGTTGCCGCGGCATCCAAAACCCTAATAATTATAGCGGATGAGAGGAAGAAAGCAAAAATTTTGGGCGAAAACGGCCAAAAAGTGCCGATAGAAGTTTTACCCTTCGCCGCGCCCTTCGTAATACGCAAACTAAGCGAGCTGGGCGGCAAATCAAAAATAAGAGAAGGCACTGGAAAAGTTGGACCAGTTGTAACGGACAATGGAAACTTCATAATAGATGTTGATTTTGGACTAATAGAAAATCCAGACGCACTGGACGCAAAGTTAAAAAGAATTCCTGGAATTGTAGAGACAGGGCTTTTTGTTAATATGGCGGATATTATTTACCTTGGAAAACCAAACTCTGTTAAAAAATTAGAGAAGAGTAAACTTTGAATTTAAGCTAAAGCATGGACAGAACGGCACAAGGCATCAAACATAAATACGAAAAAGAGCTTTTGAATAACAGATGATGTTATGGATAAACGTAAAATTACATTGTATGTGCAAAGCTCTAAAGAGGTGTCGGTGTCGAAGCTTGGGGTGTATGGAGTTATGCGGGAGGCCCAGGCATCAAGGGTGGTTACCGCTTTATCAAAGACTATAAGAGATATTCAGAGCCAAAATGTGAATGGGTTCTTTCAGAGGACCAAATGAAAACCATTAAAATGGTGGAGGCCATCGCCCAGCAGCATGGTTTTGAAGTTGAAATTGTTGATGTAGCAAAATCAAAAAAGAAGCCGAAAATAAAGGTCTTCCCCACTGTGGTCATGGATACTGGAGAGAAAATTGAAGGTGCAATTTCAAAAGAGAAGATTATCCAGCTTCTCACAAAAAATTAAAATTAGCCCTTGTTACCAAAGTATAGATAACATGCCGGGGTAGCCTAGCCTGGAATGGGCGCCAGACTCATAATCTGGAGAGCAAATGGGGCATAGGCGCCCTTTGTCCAGAGGTCGCGGGCTCAAATCCCGCCCCCGGCACCTGTTCAACAAAATGTCTAAACCAAAATTTTCAGGAAATTATTTCCAAAATTGTTGCTTTTTGAGTGGATATTTCAAGCTGGTCTCCAAATCCCCTCTTGACTTGGGCGTTTTTTATGGCTATTTTTTCGCCTATTTTCAGGTTTGCAGCGGTTTCTGCGTGTTTTCTCCATGCTGAAACCCATATTTTTCCAGTTTCATCTTTAATTTCAAAAACTGCCAGTTTTACTGTTTCTCCCTTTGAGATTTTCACATCTCTTATTAATGGTTTGGTTGCAACCTCGCCTTCAACGCATACTCCCTTCAAGCCCTCTTTTAAGTCGGCTATTTTGAGGAATTCTGGCTCCTCTGTGAAAGTGTTTATATATGCCCTTGAATCAACGTGAATTTCAAAGCCTTCTTCTAATGCTTTTTTGACCTTGGCGTTTGCTATGTAGAGCTTAGCGCCTTCTTTGGCAAGCCTTTCAGCCTCGTCAACCTTGTCATTCCACACAACCACTGGTATTTCGCCGGTTTCGTCAGCCAATATAAGGCGCATAACTTTCCCGACAGAGAAGTCTCGCCTTGTAAAAGTTGATGTTTTCAAGATTTTCTCCACTTTTCCAACAATGTTTATACGCTTGTTTTTAAAGGCGCTCGTTAGCATTCCAATTTTTGTCGCGAGTTCCGTGATTTTTGGAAAATTGTTGACTTTGATAACTTCGGGCTCTATTTCAACCTCGCCTTTTTCACCTATGTGGAGTTCAACATTTCCAAGGCGGCCTTCCTTTGTGTAGCCGTGGCGAAACTTTAAGATTTGCCCAACCCTCACCTTGTTTTGTTCGACGTAAACTGTTTTGTCGTCCCATAAGACAACATGTATTGTGCCGCTTTTATCGGCGATCATTAGGCTTGCAGTCCTTGGCCTCTTTCCCTTCTCTGAATCTTTCCGTGGAAAAACAGCGACGACACGTCCAGCAACAGTCACATCGCTCAAGCCCGGAACAAGGTTTCCTATCAGAAGGGTTGGTTCCCCAATTTTATTTGCGGCAATTTCGACTCCGAGTTCTGCGGCTATCATTCGTAAAAGAACATCGTTAGAGATTAGGCCGCCAGTCCTCTGCCTCTTATCCTCAAGCCTTCTGAGAATCTCTTCTCTTGAAACTTTAAGCTTTGAAGTTATTTGGCTAATTAGGCTTTCAATCTCATCCATTCAGCTTTTTACCACACCTACGAATGGAGAAGCATGGCTATTAAGGCTTATCAAAAGCTAGGAGGTGTTGGAGCCTCGGGCGGGCTTCGATCCCGCGACCTACGGCTTACAAGGCCGTTGCTCTACCAGGCTGAGCTACCGAGGCACTCCGCGTTCCGTTTTTGTGTGCTATCATAGGCATATCCAGAACAAAAATAAAAATGTTAACTGCGTAACGGAACATTCGCATTCTTCTGGATTTAAGGAAATGGTCTTGCAATAAAAAGGAAGGAAAGTTAAGCGGCTTTGTAGTAGGTCATTAATAGGTTAAGCCATGTTGTTTCTGTAACGAAGCATTGCACATATGTTTCGTATCTGCTGCTGTAGGCTTGTATGTTTGGTGGGAAGTTTATTGTAAGCCCGAACTGTTTCGCATCGAGGTTTCCTTGTGGATTTATGTGCTCTTCTGCAAAAACCATGGCTGCTATTTTCCCCATGAGACTTGATGCCCTTGACGTGTTGGCATCATCATCTGCTCTTACTCTAATTATGTCTGCGAATTTGTAGAGGTCTATGTAGTAGTATGCACCCATCGTGCCCATAATGAATTTTTGCTGAGCTGCGCCTCTCGCATCGGCGATTGCTCCTTTGTATATATCGATGTTTTGGCTTAGATAGTCGGCGAAGGCGCTTAGGCTTTCAGCCATTTCAGGAACAGCTTTCTCATCTATAGCTGATAGTTGGACGAAGTATGTCGATTGCATGCTTGCATAATAGTCCACGTATTGTTTTACGATTTCTTCGCTTAAAGTGTGGGGATCAACATTCGGATTAGCCGATAAATAGTGCATTATGCTTTCGTAGGGCCATCCGTATCCGGGTATGAGCATCTCTGAGCCTATAACAATGTTTGTGACGTCCTTTAGTTCATAGCAAACCTCTATCATGCCCATTAAGCATGCGTCAAAGCCAACAATGTCAACCTTGGTCTTTGTTTTCCGTTCGGCTTTGGCAAGTGCTGTTTCTATGTCGTGGGGCGAAAGGTGATTTCCGCTTGATTCATCCCAACAAACTCCACGATAGCCTCCACCATGATCCCAGAGGTCAAGGATATAATGCTCCGCAGGATAATTCTTCAACGTGTATTCTACGAACCATGAGAGGGTTTCCCAGGAGCCCATGTCAACTTCTCCAAGCGAAAGGACGACCTCAACTTTATTGTGGGTGACTTTGTAGAGGTACGCTGGCTGTTCCAGCCTATCCATTAAGACTATGACATTTACATTTGCCTCTGCGGTTAAACCATTACTCATTTGCTGAATGTTTAATGGGCCATAAGGGTCAAGGTTGTTGTCAGCGTCTAAGTAGACCATAAAAGTCCACGAAGCCTTTAAGGGCCTAGCGGAAACAACGGCTGCAAATCCGCATAGGATAACCGCAGCGGTCAAAGCTATAAAAACAATTTTGTTGCCGCCTTTCATATTTTCTCCCGATTATGTATGAACCTAACCGGTTTATATGGGTTGTTTCCATAAGGTTAATGTTAAATGCCCGCCTGCTATTGACGGTTCTCTAGCATGGGTTATGGCCGTTAAAAATGTTGTTTAGAAGCGGAATAGGTTAGGCGCAATCCTTAAAGGCGCGACGTAACCCTTATATGGCTGAAAGCCGCTTCAGAATTATTTTGGCTACATTACGTTAAGCCATTTAAGCTTGATGCAACTCCCCATCGTCACGGTGGTGGAGTGAAGGGCGAGTGAGCCTTTAAGCTCATAATGAAGCCGTGCATAGGCCCATACAAAACACCAAACACAGCCAACGTTAAACAGACACCGCAAAATGCCCGACATGCCACGCCGTCTGGGGGATGGCTCGGCTTGAGCGCCGAAGAAGGGCGCGGCCAGCCGCGATAGAGCCCCGGGTAAGCGTAT
>Ga0209225_1002588_pt1 | contig 16079 bp, 6 predicted proteins | sample WasSprMetagenome_FD_184732 | JGI IMG/M metagenome (GOLD analysis project Ga0209225, IMG submission 184732) | Sulfidic aquatic microbial communities from Washburn Spring, Yellowstone National Park, USA - WS (SPAdes) (version 3) | ecosystem: Environmental > Aquatic > Thermal springs > Hot (42-90C)...
GGGGTCGCCTTCGGCGACCCCGCCCCTAAATTTTCCTCTCTATTCTTCCTTACCTCAAATTGAACATCGTTATCCCTCTAACGAAACTGCCATCCGAGCTCCTCGCTACTACCTCCAGGAGATACACGCCAGCGGGCAATGGCTTCCCTTCCGCATCCCTGCCATCCCACACCACACTATTCAAACCCGCAACGCCCGAACGCGTCATCTCCTTTATCAACCTGCCATCCACTCCCTTAACGCTCACCTTCACTTCCGCACTATCGCTCAGGCTGAAGCTCACATTCACCCCTCCCCTCATAGCCTTCGCCATCAGCCCGCTTATCAATAGAGCCGATGCCCGCCTCTCATATATAACCTTCAGCTCCTTATGTCCATCAGAGCTGAATACATAGCGGGAGCTCGTCAGCATATTGATTCTCTTGTCTCCATCTATCAGGAACAATCCATACCCCTTGGGAAGCTGGGAGAGATTAGGCCAACTCAAAGTTATCTCTCCTGCACCCTCAACCACTACATCCCATTCCGCCCTCTCCGCCTTCTCCCTCACATCCCATGCCAGCCTCTCTCCATTCCTCAGGAAGTAAAGCAGAACTCCACTCAAAGCCGGAGGCTCCTCAACCCCCGATAGCAACCTGCTATCTCCCATACCGAGATAGTTGCAGGTATCCTTGCCAGAGGAGCTCTGTGCGATGAGCTGAACCCTCCAGCCCTCAGGCTTCACCTCCCTCGCCTCAACGGACTTCGTTGTAGGAGTGAACACCAACTGCACACCGTCTTGCAACGCCCTTATCCAGTAGCCCTTCCATCCCTTAATTGTGCGATTATCTCCGCTGAGGGCAGGATGGATGAGGATGTAATCGCCAGTGGTCGTATCATAGCCCCAGAGATAACCCCTCGCTATGCCCGCTTTATCGGCATCTACGAGGCTCATAACTGGATTGCTACCATATTTCACCTTAACACTCGCTATATCAAGGTCGGTGGTATAAGGAGAACCGATTATGTTCCAACCCTTTGCGAGGGAAACAGCTGTCTCTCCCGAAGGGAGAACGCCAGCGTAAAGATTGAGGGTAGAGGCGGTTCCGCTTCCAATCTTCATCCAGAAACCCTGCCCTGTATTGAGGGCTGAGAGGTCAACATATTTTCCTTGAGCGGGGTCCCACCACTTGAGCGTCAGGTTGTTCAGCTGGTCCTTCAAGATATCGCTTACCTTGGTATTAGTGAAAAGTAGAGGCAATGCGACCATATCAATTGCCGGGAATTTATTTGTAGTTTTTAGCACAAAGGAAGCAGTTCCTTCGCTTTGCCCGGTGGCTTTATCCTTTGCATCAATTGTCCAAGTGCCAAGGGTATCCAAGGAGATTTGTGAAGTGGGCAAGGTGATTGAGGCAAGACCATTCTGGTCTGTATTGACCTCCATTGAGAAGACCTTCCCCAGCGGATTTGTAATACTTACAGACAAAGTTTGGTTCGCCATATAAGCGAAGCTTATCTTGATGGTCGCACCTCTCTGAGCAATTATGTCTAATTCATCTGGTGAAGCTTGCACTGCTATAACTCCAACGCCAACACTTCCTTTATCGGAGCGTGCGATTACATAACCATCTCCCGCTTCAAAGACGAATGTATAAACGCCGGGATTGTTCAAAACTACATCTTTCGCCGTTAAGACGATTCCCAGTTTAGGGTTATCGCCTTCCTGCTGAGGTGTAATAGATTGCTCATTGCCTTGAGGGTCGGTTATTATCAAGCGGACATTTTGCGGCTGGTCGCCATCTATATCCTTATAAGTTGCGGTGAATGTGAACATACCACCGGGCTGCCCATATACTGGGGTGGCTTGAGAATTGAGCAATTGGGGAGGATTGTTCACAATTGGACCTTCAACCACACTTGTAGAGGTTTCGTCAATGCCATCGGAAGCGGAGAATTGATAGGAGTATTTATAACCCGCAATCTTATATAGGGGGAGGGAATATGTCCAGAGTTTCCCATCCTTGCTTGTCATAGTGAAGGGGGAACCGCTTATCTCCGAGCCATCTTGGAAGATATGCAATTTAACATATTCGGCTGGGTCTACATCAAGGTCGGTGTATTCAACGCTAAAGGTGAACTTATCGCCTGGAGCGCCCGTGGTGGGTTGAACCTGACCATTGCTTAAGAGGGGAGCGGTATTCACCTTCGGACCGGTAAATTCTCCGACGCTGGGATATCTATAATTAATCTTTCCATCGGAAGCTGTATAGTAGAAATTGTATAATCCTCTCTCCAAATAAATCCTCGTCTTATAACTTCTCCCATCCGTAGAAGTCATATCTGCGTCGTAGGTCTTGCCAGTGATGATATTTTTAAGATGGAGTTTCAAGTAAACAAGGGGTTTATTGGAAATATTGTAGCGCAAAGTGAAGGTAAAGAGAGTGGAAGGAGCCCCTTTGCTCGGTGTAAAGTTGGCGCCGCTAAATGTGGGCAAACCGGAGAACGCCTTGACACAAACATTCGTGTTATAGAAGTAAACGGTGACATCGTCCCAACGCGCTCCATCTGCACTGATAAAGCTCTCGCCCGAATGAGCTGTAGCCTTACTGCTATAGCCGGCGACTGGCACCTCAACGGGAATGGGAGCGTCCCAACCTGGTGTATTTAAACAAACGACAACGGAGAAATTCTGTCCCTGTGTCACTTGAACGGGAACATCCAAGAGGATGGTATGGTATCCGGGAAGGGGCAGTGTCCCGCTCTTGCTTCCCGCAAGGGTTCCGCTTCTTGGCTGACCGGGAGTTACATTGGTATAGACATAAACTGTATAGCTGGAATTCACAACAGGAGCATAAAAGCTCACCGCGCTGATGGGCTCATCGCTAACAGCTGTGAAGATGTTGGCGAACCAAGCTGTGGAGCCACCATATCCGATGAAGCCTACTACTCCCAGTGGGTCATACTGATATATGTATGTATAATTCGTCACATCCTCTCCCGCAGCGAAAACCGCATTTTCTATGCCTATTGTTGTATCGTAATAGGAGATGTAAAAGTATCCGCCTTCGCCCCAACTCGCACCCCAGCTATTCCTCACAATGAAGGCTCCATCGCCGGGCGGTTGAGTTGAGAAGTTAGTCTTGGGGTAATTGTCATCCCATCCCACTATGCAAACTGCGTGATTGCCGTATTCCGAACCATTGTAATAATAGGCATTTGTTGAGGAATTGAAATATGCGTCATCGTAATACATTGAGGTATAGACTGCACCGTATTGCATAACCGCGGCTTTTATTATGTCGTTATCCAGCGGTCCCGTTCTGTCGGGTAGGAAATAGACTTTTTGGATGTGTTGGCGAACGGTTTTCTGCTGCCAAGTTCCGGGATTGGGATAGGGGTCGTCAACTTCCTCCACAGGTCCAAACCAACCCGCAAGATAAGCAGTTGAGGATAAACAGGTCCCACCATTCCAGCCATAGGGTTGCCCAGGGGCAACAGGGTCATAGTTATCGGCTGCCCAATTGGTGAGATTATTCTCCGAGAAATCCCAAACCTTTCCCGTCTCGGTAAGGTCGCAGGATTCAAGGGAACCGAATGTGGCGTGTGCCCAGCAGGTTCCATAACCATCCTGGTCCTTGACCGGGGTCAACCTCCCTTGTTGACGCAGGTCATAGCGTGAAGGTAGAGGCTGACGCACCAAGCTGACAATCCTTCCTCTATTGATAGCGGAGAAATTGAAGGGAGAGGGGAGAAAACCCAGAGGATGTCCGCTTTTCGTGAATTGAGGAGGGATAATCCCCTTGCTTACATTCTCCCGAAACTCCAGAAATTTCGGATTAAGAGGTGCAAGGAAGGGCTGCGCATATGCTATTCCAACCCAGAGGAGCAGTATCCCCAATATCAGTAGGAGGACTCCTTTTCTTTTTGGCATATTTTTAGCACCTCCTCATATCGTCCATTTGTCCCTCATCCTCACTCATCATTAAGGTGGTGTGGGAGCAGGCGCCTCAGGCGTTGGCTGAATTGGGGTAGAGGCAATTCCCTCCGCTCCCTGCGCCGATAAAGCGGATACCCTATAATAAACCGTTCCGGAAAGTGGATTAGCATCAAGGAATTGAGTTCCCGTGGTGCTTCCAATCAACTCAAACGGTCCATCCTGGCTTACTCCCCGATATATCCTATAACTACTCGCACCGGTTACCATATCCCAATCTACCTCTACATAGCTCTTCGTCTGGCTGGATATATTCATCGCCTTTACATTGCTCGGAGTTACGGGAGCCCCTACGATTACCAAACTGCTATATGCCCGACCTATTTCCCCTCCTCCCTTGTCTATCGCGACAACACAATAAGCATAAGCATTCCCTATCCGCACATCTACATCGGTATAAGCGGTCTGAGGAGGATAAACTTCCCATAACTCCTCGTAAGGTAGCGTTCTGACATCCTTTATAACCTGAATGTTCCAGGGCGCTCCCTGAGGCGTATTTTCTATTACCGCCCGCAATATTTTGTACTTGACCGCGTTCACGGCGGGATTCCAACTTATATCCACAGTCGCTCCATAAGACCTCACATATACCTGGGGAACATAAGCTGCCGCCCCCTCTTTCTCCCTGGTCTGACTCCATACTACCCAGCCCAACAATATCGCCCCCAGAAGATAGTAATTGCTCCTCTCCTTCCTCCTTATCTCCGCAGGCTTCGTAGTTGGTGCAGGCGCGCCTACCAATGCGGATACGAGAGAACGAGCCGCATCATCCAACGCTTCCTTTATCGCCGCCTCCCTTGATACGCCGTTTACCTTCCCCCTGCTCTTTCCCGACACAACCGCTTCCTTTACCTGCTTCCCCTCCGCAACGCTCAGCATCCTCGCCCGCTCCATCACGCTTATTATTCCCTCTTCCTCCTTCAACTCCTCAATGCTACCCAGAAAGACATAGTTCGCTCCAAATAGCTTGCCTATCTCCACTGCCCTATCATCGCTTGGCACGGATGTAACTTCCTCTTCCTTTAAGGAACCATCGGCTATCAGCCGCTTGACCATCGGAGAGCGCAGATGATAGGGTATCACATCTCCCTTCCCAGTAGCGAAAAGGGCAATGTTGAAGGCGGAGCGGGCTTCCTCGGAGAGATTCTGCTCGGTCTTATCCTCAAAGGGAAAGACCAGGTAAGCATCCTTCCCCCAAAGGGGCAGGACGCCCAAAATCACTACGAGCAACAGGACAGAATAGCTCGCTACTTTCTTCATTTGGCTCACCTCACCTTAAATTAAACATTGTTATTCCTCTAACGAAACTGCCATCCGAGCTCCTCGCTATTACCTCCAAGAGATATACGCCAGCGGGCAACGGCTTCCCTTCCGCATCCTTGCCATCCCATACCACACTGTTCAAACCTGCAACGCCCGAACGCGTCATCTCCTTTATCAACCTCCCATCCACTCCCTTAACGCTTACCTTCACTTCCGCACTATCGCTCAGGCTGAAGCTCACATTCACCCCTCCCCTTACCGCCTTCGCCATCAACCCGCTTATCAATAGGGAAGATGCCCGCCTCTCATATACCACCTTCAGCTCCTTATGCCCATCAGAGCTGAATACATAGCGGGAGCTCGTCAACATATTGATCCTCTTGTCTCCATCTATCAGGAACAATCCATAGCCCTTGGGAACCTGGGAGAGATTGGGCCAGCTCAAAGTTATCTCTCCCGCACCCTCGACCACTACATCCCATTCCGCCCTCTCCGCCTTCTCCCTCACATCCCACGCCAACCTCTCTCCATTCCTCAGGAAGTAAAGCTGAACTCCACTCAAAGCCGGCGGCTCCTCAACTCCCGATAACAACCTGCTATCTCCCATTCCAAGATAGTTGCAGGTATCCTTGCCAGAGGAGCTCTGCGCAATGAGCTGAACCCGCCAGCCCTCAGGCTTGACATCCCTGGCTTCAACCGACTTCGTTGTAGGACTGAACACCAGGTAGACACTATCCTTAAGTGCCTTTATCCAATAGCCCTTCCATGGCTTGAGTATGCGATTATCACCACTTAAGGCGGGGTGGATGAGGACATAATCGCCAAGCCTCGGGTCATAGCCCCAGAAATAACCTTTGACGAGAGGAGGCTGTGCCTTGCTAGCTTCTAATAGGCTAATCGGCTGAGCTGTGGGAGATATAGCTACCAAAACCTGGCTTATGTCTAAGTCTTTGGTGAATGGGGAACCGACGATGTTCCATCCCATATGAGTTTGGGGGTCAACCTTTAGAGCATAGCGGAATTCACCTGTGACCTTCGTTCCTTTCTGCAATGTAGCTGTGACCGGACCCTTCAACCAGAAGCCGAGTCCAGGAACCAAGGTGGGGAAACCAGCTTCGTTTCCTGACACATACTTCTTCGCTACCGGGTCATAATATGCGATGTTTTTGGGGTCAAAAGTAGAGCCGAATATATCAGTTATCGTCTGCCCCTCCAGATTGAAAGGAATTGAGGACATATCTATAACACCGAACTGATGAGTTATAATGACTGTAAATGTCTTACTATAGGTCTTATCCCCAATCTTAGCGGAGACATTCCACTGCCCGGGCATATCCGGGGAAACTTGTTCAGTGTAGGTGCCTTGAGTAGTTGTCTGGAAGTCCTTATCAATAACTTTGCTATTCTTGGGATTTGTTACCGTGAGATGCCCGGTTTGATTCGGTGCGGAGGAAATCCCGATGGTAACAACGCCTGTCGGGTCGGCGCCGATATCAATCAATGTCGGCAAGACGCTTAACACACCGACAACTCGGAAGACGGGACGCTTCGCTTCCTCAGGGGCTCTTGCGTAATCGTTGTATTCTCGCCCATCAGAAGCTTCAATGGAGAATCTATACTCGCCTTCCTCACTGAAGGTGGCAATTCGCTCGTAGTCCACCCCTTTTATGTAGTCAACAGCGTTAGGGTCTACTTTGGACATATCAAGCTTTGAATAGGGAACCCAGCTGCTGTCCTGCTTTTTCTCCACAACAACTCTTATATATTTTGGTGCATCATTATTTGCATCAGAATAGGTTGCAGTAAAGCGGAATGGCGTTGTATCTATTACCCCTGTATCGGTGCTAACCGCGATATTAGATATAGCGGGCTTGTCATTGATATAGGGTAGCTGGACCTCGCCGTTCACGACGAAATTAGCAGGGAAGTTCGCGTCCGCTTTAGGGAATCTCACAGTATCGGTCCCATCAGAAGCTTCAAAGTGGAAATAATGCTGACCTACGCCCAAGTCGCTTCCCTTCAAAGTAACACGGTAGAGCTTCCCGTCCATAGTGAACTTATCGTTGGGGTCAACTTCAACCATTGGATACTCTGTCTTGAAATCAACCACTACCTTTATATAGGAGGGGAACTGGTTGTTGCGGTCAACGAACTGGACTGTATAGGTGAAGCTGTCATTTAGACCACCAGTTGAAATTCCCGTCGCCGGGTCTCTCGGTGAAATGCACTCCCCTACCTTGCTATCATCAGGCAAGCTTCTCGGGTCAGCGGTAGGAGTGAGTAGAACGGGTGGAATGTTTTGCGTCATCAAAGGACCGAGGATGAAAGGACCTTCATAGTTGATATCTGCCGCTTTACCATCGGGAAGGGTTACACGGAATACATATTTATAAGTGTAATAGAAGTTAGTTTCATCAAAAGCGAGCAAAGGTGTTGAAGCTATAAAGGACACTCCCTTAGCATAATCTCCGGATTGAGGCGTCATCGGAATCGTAGCAATGGGTTGCCAGTTAGTCTCGCTTATCCTCCTTGAAACTATTACTTCTATCTTTTGGGGAGGGGTGCCATTGCTATCTTTATAGATTAAGCTCCACGCGTTATCAATTGTTCCCTGAACAATGATTGCTCCCTGCTTCACTACACTAACATTACCCAATGCCCTACTCATAGCTGTAATTGACACCATGCCGTTGCTATAAGGAAGGTTTACAACCGAAGGTCGGTCGTCATCCTTACCGTCGTTCGCCACGAATTCAGCAGCATAATAGATATTCTCAACATAGGGAAGTTTGCCGGTGTAGTAGAAGCTTGCCCCATCTATGTAGAGTGTGTCTTGGGGATTTTCTTGCTCCATCCTTATCGTATCGTAATCCCTCCACTTGTACTTGTTAGGGTCGTTAGGGTCTGGAGCTCCTTGCTTCAATATTATTTTTACGAAGGCAGGAGGGTCATTATCCCTATCATTATATATGGTGCGCCAAGTTATTAACACCTGTGGTGCGGGCATAACGCCCGTGCTGGTTGAGAGAGTTGCATCCGTGAAGTAAGGGCGATTATTGAAGGTGATGTCAGGTCCCCATATCTCGTAAGAGGCGGGATATCTGACAGTGCATCCCGTCTCGGGATAATATGGTTCTCCCCAGTCGTCCGTGAATTCAAAGTGATAGTTGTAGAGATACTGAGGGTCAAATACCTCCTGTGTTTCTGGATTGAAATATTTTGAGACATATTGGAATACAGCTCCTGTTTTCCAATCGTTATCCTGCCCGAGCCAACTAAGGCGCGTCATCTGGAATCTTCTCGTCTCAAGCACCTTTTGGGTGTTTCTATCCACCTTATTTATCACCAAGAGGGCAAATCTTGGAGGGTCGTTATCTGCATCTTTGTAGTTCACAAGCCAGGTAAAGGTTGTCCCAGAGGAACCAGAAGTAGGAGTCAGGGATTCACCCCATACAACGGGGTCGTTGTTTACCCAAGGGCCAGGGAGATAATCATTTCCGACGGGGTTGTCCCACGGGTCAGGATTTACATTTAGGTCAGGTGGATTCGGTGGAACATCCCTAACCCAGTAGAGCGCGTTATTTGGATTGGGTCCCGCTGGGTCGTCATCGGGACGATTGGGGAATTTCGCCGTGCGGTAATTATCCTTCGCATCAAAGAATGTAGCATATTTTCCGGGAGGTAGAGACATCTCGTAGTAGAACCACTCACCGTTCCTATAATCCCCATCATTTGGAGCACCATCGTAATGGAGCATATAGTATTCCATCCATTTTTGATTTTGATAATCGTATATCAGCACTCTCACACGGGAAGGCGGGATATTAAATGGTTGGGTGTATTTCACCCAGAAGCGCACCTTTGATGATGAGGGAACTCGCCGCCACTTATAAGTAGCGGGGCGGGGAATGGGACAGACCTCCTTATATGGTGTTTCATTCCCCATATCTACGCTCAAAAGAAGGGTTCCATCTGGGGAAGAGGGGGTTATCTTCGCTGGAACCCACACTTCCAATGGGAAAGTTTCTATCTGGACAAGCGGTGAGGCAGATACCCCTTCCATTGGGTCTCTATCCTTATGTTTCTTATCCCCATACTTCCAGCCGGTATATCCATAGCTGAAACCGCCCTGGTTTAGCACGGGGAAGTTCCAAGCTCGGAAGGGCTTCCAAGGCTTGCCATCGGGAAGGATTAGCTGCTCGGGCACCTGTAAGTCATGAGCTGCCAGGTCAGGCCGCACACGCGCGACACCACTTAAAAACCAGAAATAAGAGGTTTTCGAAATTGTGAAATAACGGGTGTAATCATATCTATCCCTACCCTGACTATCGTATGGATAAGGTTCTCCTATCCACCCTTCACCCGTTATGGAGTACCATACATCTGTTGCGTGATGATGCTCCCATATGAAGTTCAACTCGTCATCGCCGTCAAAATTATATGGTCTAAAGTCTGGTGTAGCCTCAAAATAATAGTTTATCTCCCCTTGGCTGAATGTATAATCCCATCCAGCTCCTCTGCCATTGCCCAATCCGTCATCTAATCTACGGGTGGGATATCCATACTGGGAGTTAGCGTCATGCCCTTTAGGTTCCCTATATCCTTGAGCACCCAGAAAACCCATACCGAAGTTGCCGAAGGAGAAGTCGCCGAAGGAAGTATAATGATTACTATAAGTTCGTCCATCAGTGCCCGACATTCCCGAAACTATCCTCTGAGGGTAGATAGCATAGGTCGTAGTGCCATTGGTGTGCACGGTATACATAGAGCTACCACTGTAGGAAACTGTCCACAAATTCCATTGGGTATATTGACCGGGGAAGTAACCGAAGTATTCGGTGGGGCGAACGGTGTATTTATATACCACTCCATTTCTATAATCGGCGCCGGTGATTTGGTCAAGTGGCTTATTTGGACTATCAACTATCATAAAGTGAGGAATCCAAACGCCAGTTGCTTCCCCATTAGCATCATAGTCATTTGCTCTTTCTGGCTTCTCGTTGTTGGCTCTATCCTTAATCCAGACAACAGGGGAGGCAACATAGTAGATGGAAAGATGCTGAGTCTTTGATGGGTAATCACCCCCGACATCCCGCCAGTTATCTTGAACATAGCTCAGCCCATCCCAATCAGTGTTCACGAAAGCGCGCGGTGGCAGACCGTCATAATGTTTATATCTAACTTTAAATGTATATACGCAGGAGGAAGAACCTGCGTCGGGATGCCCCTGGTCATAGGGCTCTATATATAGCCCCTGCCCATAAGCTCCACCCTCAGGGTATATCTCCGCTCTGTCTATTCCCGTTGTTGTAACTGGGAAGAAATCAGAAATCACAATGTCTGGCGCCGAGGTGGCACTGGGTTGTGCAGAGGAGGCGGTCACATACCATAAGAAGGTTCGCGGACCCCCAGTAAGAGGAGCACCCCATTCCACACCATATGCCGTAGCACACCAAACACCAGAGCGAGGTGTGCCGGATATCAACCACATTGGATAATCTCGCCCACCTATGTGTAAAGTAGGCCAATCCCAAAATACTTCTCCATTGCCAGTCTCAATGTGTATAAGGAAGGAGAAACAAGTGTTAGCAGTGCCATCGGCACCAGCATCAGCGGGGACATAATAAGGCTCGCCAAAGGGGTCAGTGCCCGTCCCCCTGCTGGGACGCACGGTATGGTCTCCAAAGGTTACATTCGCCAGTAATAATCCTGCTCCAAATATCGCTAATAAGCCGATTAGTATTGCCTTTTTCATCCAGCTATCGCCTCCCTCATCTCAAATTAAACATCTGAATCGCTCGGGAGAATTCGCCATCAGTCCCCCTTGCCAGAACCTCTATTATGTAAACTCCCGCCGGCAAGGGGTTGCCCCTCTCATCTTTCCCATCCCAATAGAGGCTATTCGCCCCCTCCTTCAAGCTTCTCTGCCCCAACACCTTAACAGCCTTCCCCGATGCGGTTGTTATCCTCGCATTCACCACCGCCTCAGCTGAGAGGCTGAACGCTATGCTCACTCCACCCCTCTGTGGAACGACTCTCAATCCCGTTATCATAGCCTTTCTATTCCCCTCCACCGCCTCTATCTTCAACATCCTCTTCCCCTCCACTTTATATGAAGAAGTAGTGCCCATATATGTTCTATTCCCATTTTCATCGATTATATACAATCTCAATCCCTTGGGGAGCTTCTCCATCCCCTTCCAGATTATCTCCCCGCCCTGAGGAGCATTTACCTCAATCGTCCATACCTTATGGGCAGTTGTAGAGCGGACATCACAAGCCAAGCTCTCGCCATCCCTCACTATGTTGAGATAAGTGCTAACCGGTGAAGGTGGCTTCTCAATCTTCAACTCCTTGCCGACGCCGATATAATTCGCTTCATCCTTTACATCCCCGCTCAAGAGGGCTAATTGAATTAGCCAATCAGCGCCTATAGTGCGGGAGGCAACTGTTGTATCTCCCGAAGAAGTGCCGATTGAGCGAGCGGGGATGGGTGGGAAGATTAGAGCGCAGGGAACGGTTACCTTTATGAAATATCCCTCCCAGGGTCGTAAAGTATAGGAACCGGCAGTTTCCGGTTTATCATAAGAGTTATTTTCCGGATTCCAATGGAAGATATAGCTCCTCAGCCAGCCGGAATTTATCGCATCCAACCATCCCTTAACTTGCCCACCGTAGTTGACTCTTACGCTTCCCCATTCAATGGGGTAAATAAAGGGATTGCCGATTTGATTCCATCCCGCATCGAGGCTTATGGAATAAGGTGTTGCGCCCGTTAAGGGTGTTGGCGGCTGGGGTTGGGATTTGGAAACATCCACAGTAGTGGGAGTTCCCACCTTTAGCCAATAAGCCAATCCCGCCTTTATAGTTGCCAGCTGGGGATCCGTGGGATAGAGAAGATATTTATTGTCCTTGGGGCTCCATCGCGCGACCTTATTCGTGATATCGCCGAGGTCGCTCAGCACCTTCTCCATATGAGGATCGGTGAATATATAAGGAGCGGAGAACATCAAAACCCCCGAGGGAAGACTCCTCGTGAATCCTACGGGGATATCAATATATCTTGTTAATACCCTTTTCGGAAGACCCGGTATATCTACAGAGACTTTCAGTTCAAGTCTTCCTGAAATGCCGGAAGCGATATTTATCTGCCAGGTTAATTCCGCTTGAGGGTCGGGAGCTGTGGCTGAAGCGCGGGGAAGAACATCCGGGAAGGTCTTCGTTTGGGTTTCCCCAGAAGCCAGGCTCAGCCCAGCGGGCAAGTCTATTTTTGCCGAGACGCCACTGATTGTGGAGTCAATGGGATTGTATAAATCGCAGAGAAGCTTAACGGAAGTGGTGCCCGCGGGAAGAGTGGCAGGTGCATAAATTGCCGCGCCAGCTGGATAGGTGTAATCGTTGGTGGACCAATCAACCCCTAAATAGAAGACGAATTTGCGGGTTTCACCAGGCTGAACCCAACGAGGAAACCATTTCAGAACCAAGCCGGCGCTTGTTGTTATGCTTGTTCCTGTTATCTGGTAAGCCCAGGGGTCATCTGCTCCGGCAATTGACCCAGCATTTGCTATTATCACATTGGTGGGTTTAGTTGCGTCCCACTCCCCTATCGTAGCCCTTAGAAGCGCCGTGGGATTGGTGAAATCATCAGAAGCACGGACATAAGAGGGCACATCCACTTGGCTGATAAGCCTTTCCTTATCTACAATCCCCAAATTTGGCACATAGAAAAGCGTGTTTGTGGCATTGCCCACGGGAACCTCTAAATTGAGAATCTGCATAAATCCGATGTTATGTGCCTGAATATCTCCGTTCTTCACGCTATACTCAACCCTTATCGCATCCCTTACCACTGTTACCTTTTGCTTAACATCTATATCAATGGGACGCTTAGCGCCACCGGTCTCTATCTCCTTATCAATAAGCCACTCACCTTCAATGTCGTTAGGGCTTGAAGCAGTTGGCTTATTAATGGCTTTGCCATCCTTGCCAACATTGTAACTTACACCGCTTGTCTCTTGGTCGGAAGTGAGCTTTTCCTCTACCCGAACGATTGCCAATGTGTTATCCCCATTTAGGATTTGAATTGCATCATCGGTTGTCCTATTGGGGTCTCCCCCCACGGTCTTAAGCGTTATATGATGGTCATCGCCCACGGTAACCGAGACATAGCTATTAGCCAATGTTCCCTCACCCCAAGCAAGCCCCCACCCTATCATCAAGGCTGCTCCCAGAATCAGCGCTATCTTAAATTTCATAAACCTCTACCTCCCATCTTCTTTTCTCCATACCTGTCTTTCCTCTCCTTGATTAAGGAGGGGAAGGGGGACCTGGCTCTATGTTTATCGTGAACCAGTATCCCTTGCGGAAAACATACCCTCCTGGCGGCTTCTGGGTATCTTCTCTATGTATCGCCCCTACCCTCCAGTATAGGACCTTCGCATTTTTGAACCTCGATAGGTCAAGGGTCAAGCCAGTCTCTGGCATCAATTCTCCCGCATTGCCTATAAGATAAAGCGGCTTGCTGCGCAATGTTTTGCTTGTATCGGAGGGGAAGCTTGGGTCGGTTGAGACCTCAACGACATATTCATTAGCTCCATCCACGGCGAGCCATTGGAACGAAACGCTATTTAATTGGTTTACAAGGAGAGTTGTTCCATTAGCCGGTGAAACAGGTGTTGGTGGATAGATGGGCGTGCAACTCCCAATGAAAATAGGGTCCATAAAATGATAGACTACACGAGCCTCACCATCTGGAGGTGCTGGAGGACAATATGCGTTTATCCCAATCACATAATAATTATAGGAATTACCAGGGACGAAAGGAGTCGTCGTTACATCATTCGTATCCAAGCTCGTAAGGTCATCCGAGGGAGTATATCTTGTGATTGTGACGGGAAGCTGAAGGGAATCCACGCAGGTGCTGGGAGGTGTAGATCCGCCATAGAGAATGCCGTTATCGAAATAGAGGTTATTGCGCCAACTATATATCAAGTAGACATCGCTGTCGGAGGGAATCGCAGTTGGAGAGGAAGGCATAGGGTGGTTGATGGGAACCCTATAAACCATTACAGCTGCGATATTAGTGGGATTTGGTATCTTGCGGTAATCCCAGGCTAGATGGACTATCGGCATTCCGTTGGACTCATCCGCATAACAGGTGCTTGGGCGAGGACCAGCGGTTGCGCTTGAACCCTTCTGCATCAACTTATAAATGCCGAAGGCTAAGAGCAAAGCAGGAAGGGTCTTCTGCAGGCTCGTCTTTGCCTTCTCCTTTATCTCCTGCTCTAAAGGAGCCTTGCCAATGGGAGGGGCTTCGTAGACAATTCGCACCTTGTCCCCTCCCTGAATGCCCCGAGGAGCTTCCAATATCGTCGCTGTTGCGTCAGTTAGGGTTACCTCCTTCACCTTTATCCTTCCCACTTTCTCCCCTCCACGCAGAACAACCATCTCCATTCCCTCTTTAATTCCCTGGCGGGAGCCAGCATTGAGGAGAACCTCGCTCCCCATCGTTGTTAAGATAGTGAACTCGGGAACACCTTTAACGGCAAAGGAAACGAACTGCTGAGCGATTTGGTAAGCTGCCTTATTGAGTGCTTCATCAACCAGTATATCAAGGTCGCCTGTATAATCGTATTTTGGCGAGCTCTTAGCCGTCGCTACCGCACCGGTTATCGGCTCCTCAGTGGAGATATCAAGCATTTGGCAGGCAACCTCAACAGCTGCTTGTGTGGCGCCATTGCTGCGGGAAATCCCCACCTGTATCACCGTTCCCGTGATAATGCCATCCAATCCCAAAGTGCGCCCCAACCTCACCATATCCACCTTATCAAGGGGATAGGAGAGCCCCTCAGCCTCCACTTCCTTCTCCAAATCAGCACGGGAAAGAATCGTGAAGTAATCCCCCGCAAGGGTTGTCAAGGACATAGCCACAGCGTCGGCGGCACGCCTCCCCACCATCTTACCTTCATACTTGCTCAAGTTGTTAAAATCCAATATCGCCACCTCTAATATCCTCTTCTTCCCCTGCGCCTGAAGGGATGAAGCGCCCACCAGCAAAGCAAAGCCAACTAAAAATGCCAACAGCCAGGACTGTCTATGCCCCATTTTGCGACCCTCCTTTTCTACTATTGCGATATTTGTTTTCTTATAATTTTTTAACAACAAGCTGGATGCACCTCCTGCTTGTCTTTTCCCTTTATTCTAAAGCACCTTTCATTTCCTTGCAAGCAATTTTTTATATTTTCCCAAATTTTTTCAACCTCTTTTTTCGTCTCCTTGATATCTACATCCCCTCTAACCACAAAATCAGCAACCCGCAATCTCTCTTTCCAACTCGCCTGCGACTTCATCCTCGCTAATGCCTCTTCCTCACTGAGCCCCCTCATAATTAGACGATTCAACTGGACGAAAGGTTCCGAATAAACGACTATAATCTTATCAAACATTTTTTCACCACCGCTCTCCACCAATAAAGGAACATCCACGATTACTACATCTTCTCTCATCCTCTTCATCCTTTTTTCCAATCTCTCATAAACCAAAGGATGAATGAGGGAATTCAGCTTCTTTCTCTTCTCTTCGTCAAAGAAGACAATCTGTGCCAATTTTTTCCTATTTATCCTTCCTTTTTCATCTAAAATCTCGGGTCCGAATTCTTGCACGATTCTTTTATACCCCCTATTACCCCTCCTTGTCAAGGCTTTAGCAATCCTATCGCAATCAAGCACCTTCGCCCCCAATTCCTTGAACATCTTCAGGACGGTTGATTTCCCGCTCGCTATCCCGCCCGTAAGCGCAACCTTAATCACTCTTCTCCTCCTCTTCCTTTCCCTCTTTCAATTTC
>Ga0209225_1002593_pt1 | contig 16046 bp, 15 predicted proteins | sample WasSprMetagenome_FD_184732 | JGI IMG/M metagenome (GOLD analysis project Ga0209225, IMG submission 184732) | Sulfidic aquatic microbial communities from Washburn Spring, Yellowstone National Park, USA - WS (SPAdes) (version 3) | ecosystem: Environmental > Aquatic > Thermal springs > Hot (42-90C)...
GCCCTCATAATCCCTTCTTCATAATCTATTACGGCGATTACGTAGGTATTAGCGTATCTCTCAAGCGTACTTCTGTACTTCTTTAGAACTTTATCTCTACCCATCACTCTACCATGTATGGTATTTCCACGTAGTCTAAGGAGGTTAATGATTTCATCAGTTATACATTTATTTGCATAACACTCAGCTAGTACTACTACCTCCACTCTTAACAGCCTCACTAGCCTCAACAGTATACTTCTCTAGGACTTCATTAGGACGCATTAGTAGTATATCCTCTATAGTTAAGACCTCATCAGCAAGCTTCTTAATATCAAGTTCTCTCATACTGGTTGAACCTTCAAGACCTCTATATACGTAATATACTTTTACATTCTTCACCCTATCGCAGAGTAGTGATGTAAAGAGTGGATTATGTGTTGTGATGACGATATTAACGATGTTTATAGCTTTACCTATATACTCTACTAAGAGTTCTAGGAAGTATGGGAATATGTGGGCTTCAGGCTCCTCAAGCATTATTATAAGCTTCTTCTCAAGTCCGTAAATCTTTGCGTAGTAAAGTGATGACTTAATTGTTAGTAAGTTATAGAGTAGCCTATATATAGCCTCAGAAACACCTACAGCATCCACTTCATTCCTATAATCAAGTATTAACACCTCACCAGTCTTACGAACCACTACCGTAACCTTTGAACCTATATACCTCTCTAGAACGTCATCAACCTCATCAACTATATCCCTATGCATCCTAAGTATGTTAGGTGCATTCCACCCAAACTCACTCAATATAGATGTAGGTGTAGGCCTAGCTTGTGATAACTGAGATAACCTAATATGAAAACCGCATGGATGCGGCTGTAAACAACTACTTACTGCAAGACCATACCTATCAAAACCGTAGAGTCTAGCCTCAAATGGTGGTAAGGTCTTAACAACTGACTGCACCTCATTCATAGGGTCTGACCTATAGGACTTTAAATCCCACGGAACTTGCTTCTCATTCACAAGTATTCTCAAACCTCCAGACACGTAGGAGAGGTTGAAATCTAACTTAGTATCTCCTAAAACCTGAATCCTTATAGGTCTCGCTATATCATTATACCTAGCAAGTTGAGGAACATCTACAAACCTCCCAATAATAGGTAGAGACTCTAAATTCGATGCATTATTCCCGTACTCCTTATCTAAAAGTTTAAACCTATGTAGATAACCCACAATAGCTATAGCATCAAGAATATTAGACTTACCAGAAGCTGGAGGACCTACAAGAATAGTTAAATCACCTAACTCAAACTCTAAGTTCTCCATACTTTTAAAATTTTCGATAGAGACCTTAAGAGACAATGTTACCCCCATTTACTACTTTACCATACCGATTTTATATAATATAACGTCACTACAACATGATCACCTAAGAATTGCGGGTAATAAATTGGTAAATTTTGAATTACTCATCAAAGGTATAATTACTTAAAGTATGTGGGATTGAATATTAGGTTTAAGACTTCATGTAGGTTCTACATGCTCATATATGACCTCTCTTTCTATACGTGTTAATGTTTCAAGTAATGCTCCTACTAATGTCCCTAGGAGTAGTCCTGCTATAGATCCTGTTACCATATTAGCTATCCTCTCAGCTATGTTCTTACCCTTATTTACCCCTGTAGTACCGCCGATGAGTAGTCCTAATGCTCCAAGCGTCTCTGTAGGTTTAGGTGGGGGTGTACCTCTCTCTATGAGTAACCACTTCTCTGTAGATGCTATATACCTCGAACCATATACTGGGCATCCAACAGGTCCTAACTTAAAACTATATAACCTAACCCTACAGACCTCACATACAGACCTATACACACCCTCCTCAACTACATCAGCATATGAGTGTAGATCCCTAAAACCACAAGCGGGACACGTTGCATAAAATAGTATTGGAGCCTCACTCCTAAGCTTAATAACTAATGGGATTTTAAAACCACACCGCCTACAGATAACGTAAGCCGTCATACCTACACACCCTGTAAAACACACCTTATAAAGCATTCAATATTCAAACACTTACTTAAGATATTAATAAGAGGTATTTGAGGGAGGAAATCGCGACCCTCATATAACTTCCTGTCCGTAGTAAATAAAATCATTCTACTACCATCTATGTTAATTAATTATTTGCTAACTACACTCCCTACTCAACATTTCTTTTCTTTATGATCTTTAGGATAGTAAGTCCTCCTAAACTCGTAATTTATTAATTCTTTAACGTTATTTATTCGGGTGTTGTCATGAGTGTTGATATTAAACATGTTCTTCTTAGTGCTAGGCGTCGTGCTTATTTGACTGTTGCTTTTATGGATAGATGTGGTGTTGATATTGTTAAGAAGTTATGTGAAGGTGGTGTCGATGTTAAGTTAATTTTATCTACGAATGTTGGTGTGGATGTTACTAAGGAGCTTATGAAGTATTGTGCTCAGGTGAGGATATTTGGTGAGAAGTTTCTCCACGCTAAGTTATACATAGTTGATGATAAGGCATATACAGGGTCAGCTAATATGACTTGCAATGCTTTAGAAGGGATAAATGTTGAATTCGTAAGTGAAGCACCTCTTAAGGAATCTTTAGAGGAGTTTAATAAGTTGTGGGAGAGGTCTGAAGTACTTACTACCTCAGCTACCGAGAAAATAACAACATTAACAGGTATTGATCTTGGACAAACGATACTATACATAATTAATGTAGGTCCAGGCCTGACATTTAAATACCATAAACATCTTAGAAAGCCTATAGTTGATAATCAGTTATGCGTTCAGGGTATCAGACCCTATCACTATTACTACTCACTAGATATGGATGAGGAGATAATGAGGACTATGTATGAAGTATATCATTATACTGGGACAAAGAGTAGTGAGGTTACTCACCTATGTATGGAGTTTGAAGTTGGTGGGAAGGTCGGTAAACTTATACGGCTATCAATTAAGCCGTTGATAGACTCCATCATAACGAATCTAGATGTTAGTAAATTAAAACCATTAAGTGATAGAATTCTAAGTAAGTTTAAGGAATTAAAATTCAATTGCGAGGCAAGGTATAGTATAGATGGGGTATTCGCAGTTGTAGATTTAACTACACCATCCATAACTTTAGAACCTATCATACACGTAAAGTGGGTAGGAGACTCAGGATGTATTTCGAAAGCTGAGGATGTAATAAATATGCTTATTAATGATATGAAGGAAGAACTCAACCTAATAACTTCTGAGATAGCAACTCAGTTACGTCTAGTGGTAGAGAAGGGTAAAGAAGAAGGTTGGCTACCAGTAAGAATCCCAGGTGATTTATACATTACATTAGATGTACGCTTACAGAGAGAATTAAAGAGAGGGGGAGATTTTATAAGGCTAGAAAGTCATAAATTCAAAGTTACTAATTTAGAGTAAGTAGAGCCTCACTATAAGTCCTTAATAAATACTGCCTTATACCAGTAAGACTTTAAATTGTTTAAATCTCTTAAAGATTCAGTAATGAGAAGTGCAGAACCATGTCTGGAATTAAATTTCAGTTTGATGTTGATGTAGTGAGGGCTGTGAGTATTGCTGAAGTTTTAAGAGATATGATTAAGAAGGGACATCCTCTTCTTCAAATGCCTGAATATAAGTGTTTAGAAGAGCTTAGTAGTCTTGGGGTTGAAGAACGTAAGCTTGCTCTTTTCTATACCTACGTTATCTCAGTAGATTACTTAACTGATGCTGAAAAGCTTTGGAGGAATGCATGTGAAGTCTTTATACATAATCCAGAGAAATTTACACCAGATTATATCTTAAGCATTGATGAGTTATCACTGCAAAACCTACTTAGAGAACTTGGAGTACGGTATTATAGGAAAGATGTTAGTACGTGGAGGAAAATATCTCAGATATTAATTGAGAAATATGGTGGAGATCCGAGGAAAATAACACCTCAACCATTAAGGATAGAGGAAATTAAGAAGAGATTAAATGAGTTCCCGAATTTAAGAGGGGATAAACTCTCAAACTTCTATATTAGGGTTATGGGTGAGACAGGACTCTTCAAAGTAGAAAATTTAAATTAGTTGGATATTGCTGTTGATATACAAGTAACTCGTTTCACAATATATACCGGTGTCTTAAGACTTAAATGTGGTACATTTAGAGGAAGTCCTTGTACTCAAATACTGAGAGATTCAGTACAGAAGGTATGGAGGGATGCAGCAAAAACTGTTGGAGTAGCTCCGTGGGAACTTGATGTACCTATCTGGACTATAGGGTCAGAACTATGTACTAATAGAAAAACCATTAATGAGAGAACATGTCTACAGAGTAGTGAATGCCCAGTTAATACCTTCTGCGATAAGACAGTAGGGGTGATCTTCAAGAAAGGCTACATAATATGGGGGTCAAAACCCTGTTAAGAAATTTTACTATTTGAAGAGTAAGAGGATTATTCCTAAGCACAGCATTGCTGTATACAGTATTACACCAATGATTGTTTAACGGTATATGTTGTATAGTAAACCTGTTAAGCCGATTCCGATGAATAGTAATGATAGTAGACGTGACCTACCTAATCTTGACATAAGATCATCCTGTAAAGTAGTTAACATTCTAATATTAAGTTTAGACCTTAACTAGTTAATGCTACGGTAATGGAGTTATTAGTGATTAAACCTCTACATAAGACCTTAGCATTGTTTTAGTCCTTCATCCTAGCTATTTTGATATTATGTGAGGTGATGAGGGTAAGAAAGTAGGTGTTATGTATGGTATTCGGTATGACTGCTGGATTAGGAAGCCTTACTTTATTAATGATTAAGCTGTTGATGGGGGGTTATCAGTATGGACTTAGACTTCAACTTCGTTTATGAGTATGGACTATACTTAGTTCTTAGTTTGTTTTCCTTTATGGTGTATGCTATTAAGGTGATTACTCCTGCGGTTATTGTTAGTATTGGCCCTACCTCAATGTTTACTAGTGATTTTATGAGTTGTTCGAGTGGTTTGAATATCGTTGCTTCTGATTTAGCTATGTATATACCTGTGATGAATGATGTCCCTGAGATTATAGCTGATACCGTTTCTCAGTAGATGGTGGGAAGCCCGAAACCGGTGAGGATGAACAGCTATGAACCATCATCTACTTCTCAACGGCTTCTTCTGAGGCCGTCCCCGTACTACGGGAGTGGTCACCGCCAGTTGCCTAGTGGCTCATCCCCAGCTCCCTCCGCCGAAGACGACCCTAGGAGTCCCCCTCACCTAGCTCACAGAGTTCATCCCTACTTTATAATTAATAATTATGGAAAGCCTTATAAGCTTTTAGACATCAATGAACATGAACGCCACGAATGATTATGAAAACTGAAAAAGCCCTCATGAAGTTTATTGAAGGTAATCCACTACGGATAAGACGTTAAAACTTTAAAGTACCATCACATGAATCCATGTAATAGACTTATTCAACCCTTAAACCTGTTATCTCTTAAGTTAATTCATAAACCTTATAATTCTCATTACAAGTAGGTATTAGGGTCTTAATACTTATTATGAGGTTTAAGTATGATTGAATTGAGGGTTACGAATTGGCGTTGTATTGATGATTTAGAGTTAGAATTATCGAAGATTAACGTATTTATAGGTCCTAACTCGACAGGGAAGTCTAGTCTTGCCTACGCTATTTACTTCACCTCTAAGTCTAGGTCTTACGATCCTCAAACACTAATAACTCAACTCTACGGATATGACTTTAGTAAAATTGCTAGAGTTGTTGAAGGCATACCTCAATTCCCGATAATTATTAAGTTGGAGGATTCTGAACTCAGTATTAACTACGTTAACGGTAGGTTAGAGATTAAGAGGCCGTCTAAGTCTCCATGGGTAGATGAGTATTTAATACCGTCAAAGAGAATTGGATATATTCAAATACTTATGTTATTACCTAAATTAGCAAGTGAAATCATTAAGAGATCTGAGACAGCATTACCTCCCAGCCCTGCATCTATACAACTAACTTTTACTAAATTTATCTATGATTTACTTACATCAGCACTTCAAATACCACCATTTAGTTTATACGCGATAGATTATGTTAGAGCTACGACTGGAATTAAAGTTGAGTCTATTGAGGGTAGTTTAAGAGATGTAGGTTCTTACATAATTAAGATTACACCACTCATATCATTGATGGAGCTAATGTTTCAAGACCCGTTTACAAAGTTAGAATTACCTCCGGATTTAGTTCCTGACGGGTTATTAGATTTCGCAATATTCGACTCTATGACCAAGAAAATACCTAATAATAGTTTAGTCGTTATTGAAGAACCTGAAATTCATAAGAACCCATTAAAGATTATGGAATTTACTGAATATATAGTTAGTAGAGTCCTAGATAAAAACCTCACATTAATCACGACTACACAGAGTGATATTCCACTACTTACGCTTGGGAGGTTTGTGAGGATAGGTAATTTAAGAGCTGATGATGTGAAGATTTACTACTTCACCCGTACCCCATGGACTAAAGTTAAGGAAATTAAAGTTTATGATGATGGGGTGATAGAGTCCTTACCAGATTTTGAGGAAGTAGTTGCGAAACTCTTCTAGGGATTTGAATTGATAGGTTTAGTATTAGATGCTAGTGCATTAACACCCTGTGGTGATAAACCAGGACATATTAAGGAAGCTATTAGACAGTTAAGTGAGGTCGTAATAACATCAAGATGTGTAGTTATATACCTATCTGAACACTTATTCAACATCTATAGAGATAGAGTCATACCAATACTAAGACATGAAGAATGTCATCCACTACCTAGACTTCAAAGCAGTTTAAGTAATCTACTACACAACATCACTAAATTTCATAGAGTTAAAGAATTTGATTGTAAGCATAAACCTTTAGGAGAAGTAATCATCCATATATTAACATCTTCACGTATTGAAAAATACAATATAAACGGGCTTGGCTTAAGTGAGGAGGATGCGAAGGTCTTACAAACAGCTATTACAGCTACACATTACGGTAGGGTATTCCTAGTAACAGCCGATAAACACTTCCTCAAAAACCTTAACAAAGAGGAACTATATAGGAGATACCCTGAATTAACTAGTAAGTTAGAGATCATCCCTCCGGAAGACCCTAACCTACTAGATGTTCTTAAGTCATGTGGGAAAGCTAGGGATTGCGACGTTGGTCAGTGACTCCTAAGCATCTAATCTTCATGGATATATGTTGGAGAGTTTATGACTGCTTACTATGAGTAAGATACTAATAGATGCTTACACCATGATAACTATACCTACACTTTTAACCTCATAACACAGCTATTATAGCTGAAGTTTTAAACAACTACCCTCCTAGGAATATCAATAAACGAAGTTAAGAATTGCTGTAGTTAAGCAGTGTTAAAAGTTTTCTCTCCAGTTCTAGCTGGGATCACTAGTGGTAGTGATGAGCCACTGACAAAGCTTATACTGTGTAGTGAGGGATCTGGAAGCTTAACTATTTCAGTAGCAGATCCTCTGTGAAGACAACTCTATTTCTCTCACCGAAAAACCTCCACCAGAAGCTAGTGGATAGTGGTTTAAGTAGCTTCTCGAGGTCTCTGGGACTCTTCACCTTATGCCTCTCCCATCTAAGAGGAATATTATAATCCGAGCACACGAGCTTCTCGAGTAGCTTTAAATCACTCTTACTAGGAGCTAAAACTAGGATTTGACCTAAGATGATCTTAGATAACCTCTCTGTAACTCCTTACCCTGTAGCTTATAGGCTTCATTATGGTACTTCAAAGCCTTATTCAATAGTGAGGATGCTTTAGATGCAAACACCATTTTCAACCCTGGATCTAGAGAGATAGAGATGCACACCATCCTTACTCTCTAGAGAGTTAACTAAGCCAGGAATGTCAGCTACTACTATGTCTGTATAGTAGAAGCCAAACTCGCGCTTAAGCCTAGCTTCGCCAATCCAGACCTCGCTACTAAGTATTTTAAATAGCTCTTCATAATTAGATCTCTTAACACCTGAGGAAACCCTCAAATTATTCTCAGCATTAATAATATGCTGTGTGAAATTAGTACCAAGCATATTAATTGGAGGTCTAGGCGAGCCAAAGCGGAGTAAGAGCTTAACAAACAATAATAAACACTGCAAATATAAGGATAGGTTATAAAAGCACGACGTTAGCTGTGTTTAAATTCATTTGTATAAAGATTACGTAGTGTTCTAGGTAAAACCCATAGACCTCGATGTTCTGTTCAATTTATAGCGGGTATTAAGCTTAAAACATTCTTTACTTAACATTAGTTTATCAGCCAAGTTCTTCACATATCCGATATAATATATAACTTTAATTTTACTTAAATATTTATTAGGGGAAATCTTGCCAAAAATACCTGAATTAGTTAAAATGCTTGAGGACGGAGAAATAAACATTCCTGAATTTCAGAGAGAATTTGTATGGTCAGATAACCAGGTGCGGGATCTAGCCGAGTCTATATATAGGGGTTATCCAATCGGATTATTGATATTTTATAAAGTACCTCAAGAATTAAAGTCTAGAAATGAATCTTACTGGGTTTTAGATGGGCAACAAAGACTTCTATCATTTGTTTTAATTATGAAAGGACAAGTAAGGACTATTGTAGGAGGACGAGAAAAAACTAAGAGATTCGATATTTGGTTTGATCCTGTTAATGAGAGATTTGAACTGAGAAGGCCCAGTGAAGGGGAGAATTGGGTTAAGCTTTCTGAGATTTTACAGATTCGAAAAAGAGCCGAATTAGAGAGGTTGCTTAGAGAAAAAGGTTTTGGTCCTGATGAACAGGACCGAATATCAACACTTTGGAGAGTTTTTAGAGAAGACTATAACGTGCCTGTGCATGAGTTATCAGAAGATGTCGACCTTGATGACTTGGGAAATATTTTCGTTAGAATAAACTTCGCGGGTACTCGTGTGAGAGGGGCTGATGTCTACTCAACAATGATTGCAATAGCGTATCCAGATTTAGTGAAGGAACTAAGAGATTTCTGTGCGAGATTGCCTATAAGCGTTGACTATGGAATATTGATCAGGACTTTTGTAGCCTTTATCACAGATGGTAAAGTAAAGCTGGCAAGTAGAGTTTTTGATCAAGCGAGGAAGTTGAAGGAAATTTTGAAGGGGAAAAAGACAGAGCTAGCGAATGTGAGAAGAGAGGTTGAAAAATGCTCATTGCAAAGTATTGAAGTCCTACGAAAATTTGGGGTTAATCAATTACCTACTGAAAATGTAATTCCAGTAATATCTTATTATTTATATAAGCACGGTATTTTATCTCCTGAGGAAGAGAAAGGTCTCTTCAAGTGGTTTATTTTGGCATCATTTTTCAGAAGATACTCGGCTAGTGCAGAGACGAGATTGGACGAGGATTTAGAAACTATAAGGAATGGCGGTAATTATCGTGATTTAATTGAGAATATTAGGCGTAAGGAGGGTGATCTTAAAGAAAGAATAATAGCGTATATTGATGAGGGAGAGTGTGATCCTCTTCTTCTTTACGCTCTCTTAAAACAATCAAATGCCAAAGATTTACTATCTGGCGAACCCATTACGCAGGCCAATTCTACATTACATCACATATTCCCTAAGAAACACTTAGCTGAGCAGGGATATGCTGAGCTAATAGATGATATAGGTAATCTCACACTACTTACACACCGAAGTAATTTAGAGCTATCAGATGAGCTTCCAGAAAACTACTTGCAAAGAGTTCCGCTCGAGATACTTAAGGCTCACTATATGCCTGAGGGTAGGGAACTATGGAAACTTGAAAAGGCCAAAGAATTTGTTAAGGAACGTAAGGAAAAACTTAAAGAAGCTGTAGAAAAGTTCTTCTCTATTATTTAGTTTTTCCTTCTAAGAACCTTAAAATATCGTATACCAGGCTTATCAAAGTTCTATAACTCTTCGAAATGTTTCTTTAAAATGATCGATCTTCGTCATTTACTTAGCTATATAGCTAAATATCAATGTACTGTAGAGGATATCTAGATATTTTAGACAAACATTCTTATGTTGTCATTGAAAGGTAACTGAGGATGCAAGAACATGGAAATATAAAGTTTAAAATACATATTGTTTATTTAGCTTGGTAAAAGATCTTTGGAATATATGGGACTATTTCTGGGACCTTTCTTAGAACGTGTCGCCAATGAGTTGTTAGCGCGGCTCTTAAAGCCCAGTAACATTAAAGCTAGACTTAATACTATTGAGGCCCACTGCGTATACTATCCAATTTATATAAGCATTAGTCTACTAGGAAAAGCATCTCTAGACCTTATTGAGAGATTTATTGAAAGTTTGAAAGAAGACCCATCTTTGATTGTGAGAATAAATACTAGAAATTAATATTATTGGACCGAGTAAACTACTTTTGAATTCCCAAGCCCAAGAGAGGTTTAGAAGGAATGCAAGCATACTTTATTTACCAGAGCCATATTATAAAGAACTTGCCGTTGACGTTAAAGATGACATAATAGAGTCTATCAGATCTTATAAAACATAGAAATTTAGAGAACGCTCTGAGAGACATTGAGGAGCAGTTTAAAAAGAAATACTCAGAAGGAGATATACAGATCCCTGACGCAGAAGAGATTATAGAAGAGGTCTTAATACTCATATATGTTGCTCTTAAGTTTAAAGAGATAATAGATTCATGCATGATAAAACCTTTGGTAAATTACTACTCTACATTAATCCTAGAAAATCTTTAGAAGAGATACCATTAGTAATAGCAACAATAATTTCTGCCTTTGCATCACCTGAAACAGCATCACAAATTCTTCAGAAACTAGGTGGACGCATACCCTCAGTATTTGTAGAGGAGCTGAATCGTATATCAACAGAGATTGGATTTTCATATGAAGACTTAAAGAAGGCATTTATTGAGATGGAGCAAAAGTTAAGACGCTAAAAGCATTAGCAAAAGATGCAAGCAATTAGTGCGCATATTATTTGCCTAGGTGCAATAATTTGAATGACGGAGGTCTAGATCTTCACAATCGTATCAAAATTGCACAGAGGGATTTTGAAGATACTAAGCTACTATTTGAAAATAAGAGATACCCTAATGCTATTTTCATGCTTCAACAATCAATTGAAAAAGAAATTAAATCCTTACTAATCAAACGCAGTTTAGTGGGAACTTAAAAAGAGTTGCGAACCAAGATTAACCACTATGTCGCATCGAATTTAGTAGAGTTATTAATAGAGAAGGAATACAGCTTTGTGGAAAGTATTTGCGAAACCTTCTCAAATGAGGCTGATAGAAGTAAATGTAAAAATAAGCTATTACCAAAGGAAATCGAGAAGGCTATCTTGACAAGACTTTCAAATATTGTCAGTACTATTAAGAATAATGCATTTAGTAAAGTAAATAAGGAATTAAATGATAAAATATCGCAACTTACAACGGAATTTACTTAACCATCAATTTACACGCATACAATTATTCTAACAAAGTTCTTATATGATGTTGACAGTAAAAGCTACTACTCCGCTAAATCACCCAAGGAGAAGTTAGATAAAAAATATTTATAGAAGCCCTCATTACACATGCAATCAATTTGTTGATTATAGTATACATATCATTTGAAGGTGTCATAACAAAGCTCAGATACTACCTAAGCTCAGTAGATGAGGATTCTCTCATAGTTTGGTGGAGCAAAAAAGTAAAGAAGTGGATTGAAGATGAAGGAATGCTTACATGTATAGAAATGCCATAAATGAAGGTTACGGATGTAGCTCAAGACTAGATTTACAAACATTCTTTAAATACCTTAGGGAATAGCCAAACCAGCACCATACTATAGTACTATCACCACCTTGCCCATAGTAATGATTCATTTTTATACTAAATAGATTATCGATAAATTATTTATGAAGTATGAATGTAAAACAATTAATTATGATGAAGATTACTAAGAAATTCTTGCTAGATTATTACTTCAGCATTGTATCTTCATACCTATCGCAAACAACATTAATGCCAGGAATAAGTAAGTTGTTATTCTCGTTAGTGTTCGTTCAGAAAATTCTTCAAATTGAATAGCTCTACTTATATTTGCCGCCATAAGGTATATGAAGGGCAGACCTGCACCTATCACCGAGTCTTGCACAAATAAACATACTTGCTTTGTTACTTCCATTACTTGAAGATTTAAAGCAAGATTATATATTGATAGAAACACTATTAACACTGTAAATACATCAATGAAACTAAGAAGTTTCTTAACTTCGTGAATAAACCATGGTCTTATAAATGCTAACAACCCCAATACTATGTAAATAATGACCCAGAATCCAATATCCTCCACCGGCATTTCACCGTATGGTTTCTTGAAAAGCGTTTTAAATATTTTAATTTTTATATAGTTCAACGCATAATAGCATAGACAGCATAATCTTTTCTGAAATTCCAACCGGAATTCATTAATAGCACAAACGGAAAAGAAGTAATGTAAATCTTGTACAAGTAAAAATGAAAATTTAATAACAAACATTAATAACACGTTCAAGAACTCTTTGAGAGAAAAGCCGAAGGAGTCCTCAATAATTCACTTCTTATAACTAGGCACCCTACAAGCATCAACATGTATTAATTTAGAGTCTACAATATCTCACCACAGATTTCTCTCTGTATAAAAAGAAACATAATTAGCATAGCTAATCACTAGAAGCAGTACATAGCTTTAAAGCCATGGTAATAAAGCATAGTTCGCAATATCTAAGGAACTATTCAATCAACTCATAATAAACACTTATATCTTTCTGCATTGCAATACTGTAGAATGACCCTAGAGATCATCCGGCGTAAAGACCTCAACCAGAAGCTACAAGATTTCACTTTAACCTACCCATCATTCTCTATTAATAGAGAATTACTTTATAATTCCTCGTAGTACTATAAATATGCATCATCATGTAATTGAACTGCATGGGCAACCCTTATCTTTAGATCAAAATTTACTGATTACATTTCAGGGATCGTTTGAGTACATCAATGATATTCCTATTAAACTGTCTCTCAAGCCATGAAAAAAGCTTCATATCTGTATATTATGCATAGGATCCACTCAGCGTTTTCAGCAATTCTATTCCTCAAATATATAGCTATCCTTACAATACCCCTAGACAACTGCTCATCACTAGGTGTAATTGTTGAGATGCAGCTGTACCATATATCTACTCTAGTTTACAAGCTTTATCACGCTTTGTGGTTCTGCTTCTATACTTCCTATATATAATGTCATATAATGTCGGGCTCGTACTGTCGTCGAGGACCACATCATTAATGAGGCTGGTAAACCCGTCGAGGGCGTCAGCATTATAGCTCTCAGCAAGGTAGCCCCCGTCGGTAGGGTCTCGGAGACCAAGACTGACAAGGTAGGCCGCTACCTCGTGAAACTACCGCCGGGTGACCATGTCTTAGTCTTCTCGGCTACGGGCTATGTAGACAGTTCTATGGACTTCTCACCCAAGCCGGACGAGCTTAAGATGATTAACGAAACCTCAAGCAGGCCAAGGCCGAGTTCTCGAAGGATTAGGGAGGTGGGAAGTTCGAAGTCGTGCTAATAACCAAGGAACCTTGGAAGGCGGGAAGAGATGCCAGCGTCGAGGTCTGGGTGACCGTAAATAACATAGGGATGAACCGATGGGTGGAATTTAGGTAGCTCAAGCTTCAGTTGCAGGACATGAGTGTGGAAAGGATGGTATCTCTGAATGTCGGAACAGACCTCAGTGGGAACGTCTACAAAGGAATAATCTCCCTCAGCGTCCTTGATGATTTCGACTCCATAGGGCCTGGAACCTCAAGGTTCTACACGCTGAGGGTGTTAGCCTTGAAGGCTCTGTAACTGACAACTTAGATGTCGCACGACACATCATAGTAACGGGGTCAACTGGCGTCGTGGTCTACGCCTCCGTTGTCAGTGGTCTTTAGCGCCGAACTACCAGCGAAAGTGGCCTTCGAACTACAAACACCACAATAACAATAGGCTCCAGAAACACGGTCACTGTCAGATTGACAGTGTGGATAACTACAAACACCAGAATCACAAATTCTTATTCTATAATCTTTAGATGGACAATCTGCATTGGAAGAGTGTTGAGGTAATATGATAGTGAGTGTTGAGGTCTTGTCAAGCGGGTTTAACTGATGTGAGGGTAGTTAGTCTAGGTTTTACGGGTGCGGAGTTAGAGTTTGTGTTGAAAGTATATAACCCGAACGTCATTACGGCTACGTTGGATAGACTTGAACACTCACTCACTCTATGTTGATGGTGTACACCTAGGTGATGGAGTAGTGACTAGAATGTATGATATCCTGTCTGGTAGTACGGTAACTGTGGTAATGTATTTCGAATTATCTTATTCAGGTGCTTTAAGAACTGCGTGGATTTACTTAGAAAAAGCTTTGAGGGAGAGTGTGTGAGATGGAGAGTGGTCGGTACAGTCTACATAGATACTCCTCTAGGAACGTTAAGCATACCCTTTAGCATCACACTCTAAACAAAACTTCCCCTACATCAACATCAGTACGAAGTAGTGCGTAGAGAGGTTAAACTCCACAACATTCGATTGATTAATGAAGTAATTATGAGTACTTAAGTAGTAGGGTGAGATTACCTATGAACTCAGGTTAATTCTTAAGTGTTGTTTAGGGAATAAATTAGAGTTTTCTAGTTGAGGTATTAGGTTGGGGGTAGTATGTCATTACTGAAGAGTGTTGTTGATGAGTATATGAGGAGGGTTCCTGTGTTGAGGGGTTTTTGTGAGAGGTGTCTTAGGACTGAGAGGTGGGGAGGGAGTGTTGTTTTAATGGTTGTTGATGCTGCATTCACATCAGTAGGTCTGAACTACTTCACAGTTGTTGTTCCGAGGGTTGAGGAATTCAGTAGGAGGTTTGTTGAGAGTGGGAGGATTAGGAATTTGAGGGGGCTTGCAGATGCGGATGTTAATGAGTTAAGGACTGTATGGAGGAATATGAGGTCATGGATTGTTGCTAAGGAGGCTGCGTCATACCTCTCAACAGTAGCTGAAGATGATAAGACTGCTTTAAGGACTTGGGCTAAGAACACAAAGCTTGAGGATTGGAGGGAGGACCCTATAGGGAGGATTAAAGGTGTTGGCTTAATCACATTCCAGTACTTAAGGATGATGGGGGGTATAGATACAGTCATGCCTGATAAGATAGTTAAGAGAGTTATAAATGAGATCTTAGTTAAGGCCGGACTAAAACCTATAAACAACGACATAGAATTCATTAAGAAAACCGAGGAAATAGCTATAACATGCGGTTACAGACCTATAGAACTTTGCTGGATGACATGGCTTATCCAACCAGAAGGAAAACTCATAAGGATGGAGAAATACTCAAAAATACTCCCAAAAATCTAAACAACAACCATAAATATCTACACCTTCACACCCACATCATCATAACCTACAACTCCATAAAACATAAAGACATAATCGTCAGTTTCCATACTACTCATATGCCTGAACTTACGAACACTAAAGAATGATAAAGACTTGAGAAGACTGTGAGGAGTGCGTTTCCCCGCTTTCAATATCTACGGGGTTGGGCCTCGGTGCGGAATCACTAACTTCATCCACACTCCATGGGCCCGGTCGAGCCTAACGCCATGAGGCCCCCATCTGAGGGTATAGGTTCATCACTACTCAGTACACCTCACCGCAGTGCGGATCATAGGGTCCAAGTAATTATGAATTCCTAAATATTCAAATATTACCCTAAGAGCCAGATATCTACAGGTATTCATAGATATTTAAACTTACCATCAGATCTGCAACAGCCTAACCTAACAACCACTTCCGGACAAACTATAGAGGAGAAGTGTTCTCTCCCTCAACCTCCTAGTTATTGGGTCTACCTCAAGCTCAAGTATCTCTAACGTAGTTACACCGATGAGGACTTTATCAATTATATCTGAAATTAGTACTGGTATTATATCTCCCCTACCCATAATCT
>Ga0209225_1002594_pt1 | contig 16044 bp, 12 predicted proteins | sample WasSprMetagenome_FD_184732 | JGI IMG/M metagenome (GOLD analysis project Ga0209225, IMG submission 184732) | Sulfidic aquatic microbial communities from Washburn Spring, Yellowstone National Park, USA - WS (SPAdes) (version 3) | ecosystem: Environmental > Aquatic > Thermal springs > Hot (42-90C)...
ATTTTATCGCGCCAGGTGTGACGGCCACGATCACGGGCGAACGCTCCTCAACAGCAGCCTCCACAACAGCCAGTAGGCTTTCAAGGTTTTGGATGTTGAAGGCTCCGACGGCATAGCCTCCCCGTCTGGCAGCCAAAAGCAGCTCCTTGCCGACGACAAGCATGTAATTTCACCAACAGTGAAATGCGCCCCAAACATATAAAATGTTGCATTCCCAAACAAAATTTAGAATCCGTACAAAAATAAACATGCCAGAAATAAATTTCGTCTCCCCTTGCGCCTTTCGGGCTTTGCCCACGGGCCGGCGAAAGGAGGGTTTCCGAGGGAAGAAGGAGACCCAAAAACCGAAACCCCGCCGAACCCGTTTTAGGCTCCTTTGACTTCTCTTAGACCAAAATTTGGATAAACGTTAACATAAAAACTTTACTGCGCGCTAGGGTGTTGCTAAATTGATGTTTTCCTGTTAATTTCATGTTAGCAATTTCATGTTAGCCCTGTTATTGCCCTTATTTGTTCTGGTTTTCCGTGTTTTATGGCTGTTAAAGCCAAGAGCAGCATGGCTATGATGCATAGCAGTGCGTGTATGGCTATGTTTCTTAGGCGTTAACCCTGTGGTTTTCTAGGCTTAGGTGCTGCTTTAGCCTTGAAACGGCTCTTTCAGCTGAAGCTTTATGCCTATAAAGCCTTTTCAGATCCATGGGCTTTGAAGCGTTTGTCTATGCGTAGGAACTCAGCTTCGGCTGGTCTTCTCGTTCTGGTTTGCCGGTGCAGCTGTAACCGCCAATGGAAGGCCTGAACCGGCGTCCACAGCTAAGTGGAGCTTGTAGCCTATAGCCTTTCTCAGCCCTTCCTAGGAGGCCTACCAGCACCGGAATGGCGGTAAGGCTCACAGACAAACCCCTCAAATCATCCTAGAGCGGAAGAATTGTAAATTTTCCTAGCACCTTTCACTTTTCCAAATGCATTTAATCGCTCTTTGCTTACAAGCTTTAATGCAAGGAGGCGTGTCTTTTTCAGGCTTGCATGGTGAACATGTATACTTTAGTTTTTTGCGATGTTCCTCTTTCACGGCTGCCAAAGGCTTTTCTTCAATGTCAACCATTATGTAAGCTATTTCTAACGCGTTTTGGGGACAAGTCCGAACGCAATCGCCGCAGCCACTGCACTTTTCAGAATCAATAGCTATATAATATTCTCCAGAAGCATCCATATAGCCATAGTAGGTGATTATCTTGCATCAGCTCCTATTTGTTTATGTTTTTCTCAAATAATGCTTTAGCGAAGAGGGCGGCGCCTATGGCTCCAGCAGCCATGGGGTCTTTTCCATTTTCCTTCCAGTTTGGCATGGGAAGTGTTTTAATTCCCAATATGTTTTCCACTCTGGAGACTATCCCTACATTTTTTGATTGCCCTCCTGTGATTACGAGGTCTCTTTCGCATCCTACCCTTTCAAGAAGGGTGCACATTCTAAGGGCCATAGCCCTCATGTAGGCGGCTAAAACCTTTTCTTTAGACCATCCTCTGCGTAGTAACCCGATGGCTTCTGTTCTTGCGAAGGCTACACATGTGCAGCTTACCGGTTCGGGTTCTTCTCCAACTTTCAATGAGGCTTCGCCCATTTCTTCTATTGGTATCTTCAGAAGGTCTGCTAAAACTTCCATGCCCCTGCCAGTGCCTGCAGCGCACTTGTCATTCATTAGGAATGAAAGTACTCTGCCCTTTTCATCGCATCTGATGGCTTTTATGTCCTGGCCGCCTACATCCAGTATCGTCCTGACCGTGGGTCCCCAAATGTAGTTGGCGCCTTTTGCGTGGCATGCGATCTCTGTAACAGTGCTGTTGGCCATCGGAACATTGACCCTTCCATAACCGGTGCCAACAATGTAGTCAATGTCGCTTGGCTTGATTCCTGTTCCTTCAAGAGCGCTTTCCAAAACCTTTTTAGCGCTGTCTGGGCTGCTGGAACCTGTTCGCATGACGCTTATGGAGTATATTTCGCCGTCCACCATTATCGCTGCCTTTGAACTGACAGAGCCTATGTCTATGCCAGCGGTTATGACCTTGGCATTTTCCAATCTTATGTTTGGCACTATTAAGCGGTATTCACGCCATCTCCAATACTCAAAGTTGTCTTCGCCCATTTTTGTCGCCTCTAAGGTTTTCCATAGCGTAAAGGGCGGCGCCAAGCGCTCCGGCATATTCGGGATTTTGGGGTATTAGAATTTCTGTTTCCAGCTTCCGTTTTAATGCAGCGGCGAATCCAACGTCTTTGGCTACTCCTCCAACAAGCACAACGTCGGGTTTTAGGCCCACCCTATGAATCATTAAGACTATTCTTTCGGCTAGGGCGTCATATATGGCTCGGGCAATCTCGTGTTTGGGCTCTTGTTTATGGATTAGGCTCACCACGTCCGACTCGCCGAAGATTACGCATGTGGCGCTTATGGATGTTGTTCCTCTAGCCTTTAGGGAAAGCCTTCCCATGTCCTCAAGTTTCACCTCAAGGGCTCTTGCCATAGCTTCTAGAAAGACTCCAGCACCAGCTGCGCACCTCTCATTTAAGGCGAAGTCTAAAACCGTTCCATTTTCATCGCATTTTATGACCCTCGACTCTTCCGCTCCTATGTCAATAACGGTTCTTGCCGAGGGGTACAGGTAAACAGCTGCTTTAGCATCAGCGGACACGACACTTATTTTGCTGTCAACATGAGGAGCAAGCTCAACTCCAACACCCGTTGCTGCAACATGTGCGATGTCGTTGTAGGCTATTCCAGCCCTTTTCAACGCTTCTTGGAAAACTTGCTCCACGGCTTTTTCCGGTTCAAAGCTTGAAGGAGCCATTCCATGAGATAGGATTTCGCCGTCCTTCAGTAGGACAACTTTTACGTTTTGCACCCCCATGTCCAAGCCGGCAACAATCATTTCGTCTATCCCACTTTTCAGAATTCAGCCCTTGATTTTAACATTTCTAAGAAGGCTTCAACCCTTGTCTTTATCTGCCCCACATCCTCCCTCGTATAGTCCGTGTCAAGGTAGTAGACGGGCACGTTGATTTTTTCAAGAACCCTTTTTATCCGCATGTACTCCATAGCGTACAACATGCATCCTCTGAAAACGTGGTAAATTACGCCGTCGACTTGGCGTTCTTTAATTCTCGCTGTTAACCAATTAACTCTATCTTTGTTTCCATCCTCGGAGGTAAAGCATGGACATGTGGAAGGAAGCAAATACCTTTCAGCCACTGCCTTAAACATGTCATTCATGGTCCACTCGTCCACGCCCACAGGGTCGAAGAGGAAGCGGTCTCCAGAGCAAAGCTCGTCGGCGACAATAACGCCTTGAGGGCTGGCTTCTTCAATGATGTTTGGAAGTTTCCAGTTGTCAGGCCAGATGGTTGGTGAGCCAGCAATCATAACTCTTGGAGTCTCCGGCGGGCATGCCCAAGCCTTTTCTTGTATTCTTTTTTCAAGTTCGTTGCATAGTTCTTCTGTTTTCCTCGTCCATCTTTCTATGTCGTCCCACATGCTTGTTTGATTAACCAACATGGCATCTCTACCCATTATCACTGGAGCACCTTTGCGAATTTCCTGAAGCCTTCTGAAGGCACGGGTTGCCTTGTGCATGACTTCTATGGCTGCCTTCAACTTTTTGGCTATTATTCTCGTTCCGGTCAACCTCTCAATTTTAGCCTTAAGCGTCCTAAGTTCCTCTATCCAGAAAAACATGGACTGATCGGAGTCTTTCAAGCGTGGAGGATGCAGGATCCAGACTGGCTTGCGGTCGCTTAGAATCTCGCTTAACTTGGTCATGCCGTCGCATGTAAGCGGGGTTATTAATGCGTCGCTTAACTCAAGATAGGGCGACAAACCAATCATTTCCACACCTATGGTAGAACGCACAACCGGGCAGACTTCAACGGGAACTATTCTATTTCCAAGCTTCACAGGGTCGTAAAATCCAGAGCTAACGCGGACTGGGATGGCGTCTGCGGCTAGAATCAGTTCAATGGGCGTGAACATGCATGTGTAACCTATAACCTTCCTACCTTCTTCTTTTGCTTTCTGGATCTCCCTCTCGCGGGTGCCGAAGAATTTTGCAACATCATAAAAATATTGCATGGCTTCTGGCCTGTTTGGCCATGTTTTTTTCATACGCTCGATGTATTCTTCCATAACTTTTATAGATGTGGCTCTAATGGCGTTTCTAAGCTCTTCAGCTTCTTTCTGGGAGATTTCAATGCCGTACTTTTTGTTGCTGGAACCCGTCGTTCCGCACCTCATTCGATTTTTGAAGGTTCTAACCAGTTTCGCGACCTAAAAAGGGTTTTGCCAGCCATGTTCAGTTTTAGGCAGTCTTCGTATGGGCACATTTCAATACAGCGTAAACATAGCATGCACATGGAAGTGGTTATGTCTCCGCCTTTCTCTTCATAGACATCCGTGACCTGCGCTGGACAGACCCTTTTGCAGATTCCACATTTAGTGCACTTTTCCTCCACTTTGTTCAAGCGAAGAAGGGGAATTCGCTGGAAAATTTTAAACCGGTTTAAAACGGCGAAGGAAACTCCTGTTGGGCAAAAGCGGCACCAGAAACGCCTCACCGCAAAAGAACTTGCCAACGTTAGCCCGATAAAAATGGAGATGGTGATTATGGCTAGGTTTTCACCAGAATAAAAGGCGATTATGGAGGCGTATGGATAGCTTAGGTTCATGCCGTAAAGTTTTAGGCTGCTTTCCCATGGTACGACCAGCGGCTCCACTGGGCCTAAGAGGACAGATATGGGTTTGAAGGGACCCATTAAGAATTTGGCTAGGGACCATTGCCAAGGCTCTATTCTTTCAAGTATAAACGGCAAGGCTATAAAGAATAGCAGAAGGACATATCTAAGCTTGTTTAGAAATTTGTTTACCTTATCTGGAAGATTCCAATACCGTATTTTAAGGGCTTTTCGAACAGCTGTAACTAAATCTAGGTATAAGCCGAAGGGGCAAAGCCATCCGCAGAAAAATCTTCCAAGAAATATGGAGAGGGCGAAAATTACGACGAGGATTATGAGGAGTTGTGCCGTGTATGAGAATATGAAGAAGAAGGCTGTCGTGGCGACTGCTTGAACGAAAAATCGAAGGCAGCTTACTTTTGTCTTTCGATCCTTTCTCCATATTAGAATGGCGAGTATCCCGGCCAAGGCAAGTCCTGCAAAAATTATTAACTTGAGGGCTTCGCTTACAACCTCCAGCAACATTTGTCAATCGCCTACGGACTAGCTTTCATCCCTTGGGGTTCCACTATTCTAGTGTTATACGTTGTAAGGTAGGCCCGGTGTAGCTCATATGGGTAGCTTTCTTTGTCCAGCGGATATGGGAAGCCGCTCATATCCTTAAAGGGCAGTGGATCCACTGTGAAGTCGAAGCCGTAGCCCCAGTTTCCATTTTCATCCTTAAACCAGCATGCCACAAAGAGGAAGAAGGTTCTTTCCATGCCCTCCTCTGGTGGTGGCAGGTCACCCACTGGAAATAGGAGGCGAACGGAGTCTCCTTGTCTTCCAATGACGAATTCGTCATCGTAACTTAGCAGCAGTGGGGTTACGTCGCCGTATCTTGTGAAGTTTCCAGAAGCCCTTGAAGGGCTGACAAACTCTTGGTATAGGGTTGCGTATGGATAAATTTCCCGTATTACAACATCTTTTTGCGGGGTTACATCTATCCCGATGTAGTCGAAGGTTACATTCCAAAAGTTGCTTATCCTAACCACATATTTATCAGCATCCGCTGGGAAAAGCCCTGTTAAATCAACAACCCACGTTCTCGGATTCACATCCGGCGGAAGGGGGAACTGCCTTTCCCATGGAATCATTATCCAGTTTCCATCCTTATCCATAATCTCCATGTATGGCGGCGGCGTAATCTGTGTGCCATTTGGCACGTCTTCGGCGAAGAACTTTTCAATCCACGCCGTGTAATCCTCTGGTGAACCCCAGTCAACCTTTCCCGTAACTATTAGCTTGATCTGCTGCGCCCCTGATAGGTCGCCGAGGTCTATGGTTAACCTGTTCCATGTGATGTTATTCCATGACGGGCTTAGGAGGCCGTTAACTCCCGGCGTGAAAATTCCGTCTTTATAAAGTATGCAGTTTAGGACGTCCTCTCCTTTCTCATTGTAGGCCGCAACCGGCGACAAGGGGTTTTTGCTTACTGTGTATATTTTTCCCATATATTCGGGGCTTAGGTACTGTTCAACCCCGGTTGAGTAAACGTCCACGTTAGCAGGGTGGTCGACAACAACTAGGTAAGCCGTGTCCAAGTAGAATATTTCATTCCATCTTTGGGAAAGAATCATATCGTAATATGTGCCGTTAACCAGATGCAATAAACTTTTGTCAAGTTTCAGGTAATCCCAAGGGTTATTCCTCCAATAAACGATGGGCCATTCTGGATCATTAGTGATATAGTTCATATAGCCCAGCCAACCGTGGTTTGAAATCTCCGCCACATAAACGTAGCTTGTCCCGTTCCAGACGAAAAGCGATGGGCAAGAAGAACCGCCGCTGTAGTATGCAAACAGCGACATGCGGCTTTGGAGATTTATCTGCCTCGTTGGATTTGTGCACCCGTCATCCCACCTCAGAAAAACTGCCTTGCCATCAGGGCTTGTCGGCGGCATTTCCACTATGTGTTCGCCTACACTCACCAGCGCGGAGAAGGGCACCTTTTTGGTTTCCCCGTCAAGTTTGAATTCTAGGTTAGTGGCGCTCGCGCCTATTATAAGAGTGTGCATGCCTGTTGGAACAATTTGGAACGTTCCAGTTAAATCTTTTACAGCAACGTAGTAAGTTCCAGTGCTGTTTGGTTTAAAGGTGACAGTTTCTGTTGTAGCGCTTCCACCGAAAAGCTCAACTGTGATGGTTTGCAGATATAGGATGGTTGTGGAATTTCTAATTGTTACATTGAGTGAAATTGAACCGCTTTCATCTCCAGTATTGCGCACGAAAAAGGAAATCTGAATTGTATCATTGACCCATCCCTCAGAGGGGGTGATCGTTAAGCCGTATATGGTGAACGCGGCGGGTCTAGGTTGAGGTGCTGGCGAGTGGGCAACAATTTCAAAAGTTCCTGTCAAGTCGCCTATTTTAACGTAGTACATCCCCACAACGTCCTTTATAACCGTGAACTCCACAGTGGTAGAGTTTCCCCCTGAAAGCTGAACGGTTCTAGTTTCCTCCACAACGTTGTTTATGGTGAGGCTCAAAACACAAATTCCCGGTTCCTCCCCTACATTGGCAACGTCGACTTTCACGATTATCGGCTGATTCACCTCCGCTTCAGCTGGAGTTATCGTTAAGTTTCCCAAAACAAATTCAGCGGGTTTTGGCCCAGCGGGAGGAGGAACAACCGTCCGGAGGAAAACTTGAATATAACAGTATCCTCCCGCGGCTAAGCCGACAATAATCAAATCGATTAAGAGAATGGCTTTCAGCTTGGTTATCGCGTGTCTGGATGATGCCATAAAATTGAACCTCTATAAGAACCTCCATGAAGAATTTTGAAGATCGCTTATGCCGCAAACTTTCGGGTTCGTTTTCACAATTTATCAAGCCTTAGAATGGCATGGAGAAACATTTAAAACTTTCGCACATCCCAAACCGGCTTAACGCCCTTTTCAGCATGCCAAAATGGCAGGCTCGCGCACTCAAGATCCCAATCATGCTTCAGCGGGGCCAGAGTCGTCATTGCCCGCCATGCAAAACTAAAATGCTTGACTTGGATAAAAAGTTATAGCTGAAGCCTTGTCGGCTGTTGGAGGACTATGCTTAAACATATCAAAGCTGTGCCTCTTGCCGCTGAAAGTTTGGGAGTTCGTTCAGTGTGTACATACGTGGAAACACGGGATGTTAGAATCTTATTGGATGCTGGTGTTTCACTTTGTTCAAATCGTTATGGTTTTTCTCCACATCCGCTGGAGTATGAAGCTATAATCAAAGCGGGAAAAGGATAGCTGAAGCGGCTGAAAGAGCCGATGTGGTGACTGTTAGCCACTACCATTTTGACTATCACACACCTTCCTATGAGGATTGGCTATGCAACTGAACGGAGGAGGATGAAACAGCTAGACAAATATACCGTGATAAGGCGGTTTTAATAAAAATCCGAAAAAGAGAATCAATTTCAGCCAGAAAAGGAGAGGATGGGTTTTTCAGAAGACTGGCTGGAAATATGCCAAAAAACTTGAAATTGCGATGGAAAAACCGTCAATTTTGGAGAAAAACAAAAGCGGATTTGTGTTTGTGACCCCTCCACGGCTGAACAGTAGATCGAAATTTAAGTTTTGTTGTTGTGTACTTTAGCTTTTCATCTGGTTTTTCGTTTAATTGGCTTCTGTGTTGTTTTACGTTATTGGGGTTGCCTGGCGTTCATAGGCTTGGCCACGTGTCTTCCAGCTTTTACGTTTGCTGTGTTCTGGAGGGCTTTCTTCGCCTGCGTTTTTAGGAGCTATGCTGTCTGCTTTTCTCAGGGTTTGGGAAAAGTTTAGCTTGATTCAAACTTTCTTCTGGAATTTTGCATGGATACGCAGGGGCTTTTTGATGTTTGTGGGCTGCTTATTCCTGTTTAACCAGCGTTTGGCCGGCTTCCATGTTGGTCAATGCTTGGAGGCATAAACATAGTGTGATGTGCAACCTCAGCGTGTATGCGGTTATCCCCGTTGCCTTTTTAAAGTTTAACAGCACCCAGATGTTGTAGAGCAAAACGGCCAGGTAGAAGTAAAGCTTCCTAAGAGTGTAAAGTTTGGATGTGGTTTTGGCTTGGAACTGCCTTATCGTCCTGTAGGATGTTTCTATCCCCCACCTCTTTTTGAAGAGCTTCCTTACTCTTTTGGGCTTGAGGCTTGTGTTGGTGGCGAATATAAATAGCTTACCCTTTCCACCCTTATCTTGACGCCTAGGCTCTGGACGCAGTTGATGAGCTGCTTCACCTGATCCAACAATCCAACGCCACATACAGGAGCCACGGCAAGGGTTAGCCTTTCACCATGCAAAAGCACGCTTGCAGTTGCAAACCTATAAGCGTAATGGGAATCCTTCTTAGGCTAAGTCCCAACAACACCTTGAGCCTCAGGATTGCCATAGTACATAACGTCGTGCCAGTCTATCGCCAAAGTTAAGGGTTTAGAAAAGGCTCCAAGCTTCTTCAGTAGCTCAACCAGCTCACAATTAACCTGGAGAAACCTTAAAGGATCCTGATATTTCAGATGGTTCCTAACAGTCTGTCCACAAACGCCCAAAAGCTTGGCTGAACCTTCCACATACCCGTTGTTGACACAAGCCAAAAGAACAACCCTCACAACACTCCCGCCGCACCTAACGCCCTTAAACTCGAAAAGCCTGTCAGCCCACTCCCTAAAATATAAGTAAGCCTTTGCCCTATCACCGCCTCGAGGGATGAGTCCGTAGCTGAAAAGTTTTTCCCGCTTCATAACTCTGAACTACGGGCTCATCCCTCAAAAATTTTTGATCTACTGTGAAGCCGGGAGCTTCCAGCTTTTCCTCCCTGTTGGGCTTCACAGGTCGCCTCCGGCCCGTTTTGCTGGAAGCATGGCCACGGGGTTTCAGCGTTTAGGGCAGGCTTTACGCTTATCCCCTCATTCGGGTGCGTCGCCCCACCCCATGCCTCTCTTTAAGCTTTCCACCCATTCATCCCGGAGCTAAAACTCCAGGTTTTCTGGGCGCCCATTTTATAAGCGCGCAAGTGATAGCTCAAACTATACTGGTGCATAATTTGGGCAGAAAAATTATTTTTTGGTTTTTCAGCCGCTCACTATTTGTAATCCTTTTCTCGGTTCTGGTCCTTGTGGCAGGTCTGCTTTTTGTCGGCGCCATCGGATTAGCCTTCAGGAGGATGGGTTTTAGCTCACAATTGACAGCATTTATCCTTATTGCAACATTTGTTGGGAGCTATATAAACATACCATTGTTTAAGATTAAGACACTTTTTCCAGTGCTCAAGGATGAATATTTCAGTTTCTTCGGCATAGTTTTTCGTGTGCCGCAAATTGATTATGAGGAATTTTCCACAGTAGTCGCCTTAAACGTTGGAGGTGCCTTAATTCCAACAATTGTTTCTGTTTATCTTTTATGGAGGTTGCCATCAACAACCCCTTACGCTCTCCTAGGGACAGCGATAGTGGCCTTAGCTACACATCTTGTTGCCAGACCTGTTAAGGGTCTGGGAATAGTTACGCCAGCCTTTGTTCCACCATTAGCATCGGCTTTAATGGCTTACCTTTTGCCCTCAGGTGCCCCATCAATCATAGCCTACACTTCTGGGGTGCTTGGCACTTTGATTGGCGCAGACATGTTAAACCTGCATAAAATTCCTGAAATAGGGGCAAGGATAGCAAGCATTGGTGGAGCTGGAACATTCGACGGTATCTTCTTAAGTGGGATAATCTCTGTTCTTCTTGTTTAAGCGAATTTAACTCTATCCTCCTCTTTTAACCAACGATAAATAGTTTTTAAAGGTACGCCTAACTCCTCTGACATTTGCTTGGCACTGTAGCCTTTACTCCTTAATTCTTGCATCTGCCTTTTCTTTAACCTTCTTTCAGCCTTATTGAATTTAGCCTTGTTCTCGAAAATTACACGATCCTCTTTGCCAAAGAGTGAAAGAGCCAACGTGAAGGCTTTAATGTAGTTGTATTCCCTACTAATGTAGCCCACCAACTTGATGCGATAATCTTCAGCAATATATTTTCTTAACTGATTTAGTACCTCCTTTACCATATCAAAGCTTATGGATGACCCAAACGCAACCTCAACCATCTTACTTTCAGGCTTGACTTCAATCGAGTACCCTTTGTTCATTTTAGATCGCCTGCACTTTATTATAGCGCTAAGGACCACGTTTATAAAGGTTTCTCATTTTGAGATTTATCTATAATGCGAAAAGCTTATATGCCGCAATTCTCACATTATAAAAATGAAAAAATGAGAGTAACGGAGGTGATCCCTATGATGACAGAAAAAGCACTCCAACTGAAAATGCTTAAGTATAAAATAACCGACCGCGGACCTCCGATAATAACCTAAATGCATTTCCTTTTTGGTCCGCTCCTATTTCAATAAAATAGGCGTTAATAACCAATCATAAGCCTACTGCCAAAATACGCAAAAACCAAACAACAGCAGACCTTATAGCTAACACACACAAGTCTGCAGAGGTCTGGCTCACTTAACATTTCCATTAGTTGCTGTTAACAGCATATAAGCGGCGTTATGTGGAAAGTATTTTAATGGTTTTTAGGCTTTGTATATTCTTGGAGTATAATGTAGAGTTTGTGAGTTTGATTATAATGGGTTGGGAAGCTGAGGTTGAGAGTAGGCTGCATCATTATCTTTTTAGTGTTTTGGAGAAGAGGGGCTTCACCGTTGATGGTGTGAGGTTTGATGAGCCTAAGACGCAGTTTCCTGTTAATGGGCGTAGGGCTGATTTAGCGGTTATTTTGGCTGAAGGCAAGAAACCTCTTTTGATTATTGAGACTAAGCGGAAGTATGAGGAGAAGGGCTATTATAGGGCTGTCCGCAACATCATGCCCACAAGCAGAGTCGTCATCGACCAAGCTTTGTGGTATGCCATATATTCTGGTGCTCCATATTTTGCCACGACCAATGGTAGAGTTTTCGCTTTGTTTAGGAGGCCTGAGGCCGGCGAGAAGTTCTCTTTTGATACTCATAGAATTTTGATAAAGGAACGCGTAACCATTAATGAGGAGTTTGCAGAGGAAATTCTTATCACCGTAGCCCGCCTTTACAAGCAAGTTCCTGTTGCCGTTACTCCTCTTGACTGGTCTTTTATCGTTGTGCTTAGGGATTTTGTGACATGGCTTTCTGAGGCTGTTGAGCCGTTAATCCGCAAGAAGCTTAAGACGGATGAGGAGTTTAAGGCTAAATATGAAAAGTTTGCGGAGGAGGTTGGCTACAAGCCTGACGCTGGGCAACTGGCTAAGGAAATGGCTTACGTATTTATGAACAAGATTGTTTTCTATAAGGTTCTGGAGAGACATTTCAAAGAGCTTGGCGAACGCAAACTTAAGCCGATAACTGCGCCTGATGCTAAGGCTTACTTGGACATGTTGTATCGGTATTTCGCAAAAGCCGTTGAGGTTACAGGCGATTTTGAACCAGTGTTCTATACGGGCATTTATGATGAGATTGAGCTGCCAGATGATCCTTTCGTGTTAGAGGGTATTAACGCCTTCATTGAAGATATGGAGCATCATAGGCTTGAGGATTTAGGCTCAGATATTGTGGGTTTCATCTACGAAGAGCTTATCCCAGCGGCTGAAAGGCATGCTCTTGGGCAGTTTTATACACCTCCAGCTATAGCCGAGTTAATCACTAAATGGGCTGTGCGAAATGCTGAAGACAAGGTTTTAGATCCTGGCTGTGGTTCTGGAACGTTTCTGGTCAAAGCGTATAAGCGTCTACTTGAATTGAAAGGTTATCGTGAGCCTACTGAGAGGGCTCACAAGGAGATTTTGCGCCAGCTTTACGCTTTTGATATTAACCCGTTTCCGTTGCATTTGACAGCTTTGAATCTAGCTACACGTTACATTAGGGCGCCGTCAACAGAGGTAAACACAATCCACACTGATTTCTTTAGGGTTAAGGCTGAACAAACTGTTGTTTCGGCTTATGTGGTCAAAACCCTTGCGGGTGAAGTAAAGCGGGAAATCGCCATTCCAAAGTTTGATGCTATAATTGCTAATCCGCCTTATACACGGTGGACTGAAATTCCAAACAAAACAAGGGAAGCCATCAAAGAATCCATCGGAAAACTCCTTACAAAGTATAATTTGACAGCTCAAGTTCAGAGAGGTGTGGAGCCGGGCATTTACATACATTTCATTATGCATGCCCTTGACATGCTTAAAGAGGGTGGAAGGCTTGGAATGATTATTTCTGACAGTTGGCTTCAAACAGATTACGGCGTAGATTTTGGACGTTTCTTGTTAGACCATTTCAAGGTTAAAGCGTTAATCGACATTTCGGCAAGGGTTTTCCCAGTGCCGTTAATTGGCACATGCATTATACTTCTGGAAAAATGCACCAACGAGAAAGAGCGCGAAAATAATCAAACAGTTTTCATGTATGCAGACATCACAGAAAAGGAAGCATTCAAAGTTAACGAAATTTTAGAAGCCCTTGAAAATCCAGAAAAATACGAGGAACGCTATATCATTAGATCATTGAAGCAAGAGGAAATACCCAAAGACCAAAAATGGATTAACCTTCTGTTCGATGCGGGTTCAATCTTAATTAAACTAAAAAAGAAAACGATTCCTATAGTTGAGTTATTTGAGCCAAGCAGGGGTAATTGCTTCTGGTCTGTTTGGTCTATCAAGCACGGCAAAAGACCCGATTTAGGTGCTAACGAGTTCTTTTATATGGATGAAAGCAGAGTTCAAGAATATGGATTAAATGACTATGCCTTTCCCGCTCTGGTAAGTGCAAGATATGCTAAATGGTTCACCTTTACAAAACGGGATTGGGATAATCTAAAAAAGAAAGGTTCAAGATGCTACATTTTTATGTGCCATAAGTCAAAGGAGGAATTGCATAAAAATGTTTTAGATTACATAAAATGGGGAGAAACTGAATGCCGCACCACAATAAGAGGGACGAGAGGTGGCGGGAAAATCTGTAGTCAAACATTAGCTTGTCAAGCGCGAGAAAAGAATAGAAGCCACTTCTACGGGTGGTATGATTTAGGAGGCTTTGAAGAATCTCCTATATTTATGCCTTATTACGCTCAATACTGTCATAGATTTGCATTATTACCGTTCCAATTAATATTAGATGCTGATTTCATCGCGTTTATACCAAAAGAAAATATGCTTGTTAAGCAGTTGAAGGCTTTGTTAGCTTTTCTCAATTCAAGTTTCACTAAACTATATGTAGAAATGCGCGGAAGAATAACGGGTATGGGTGCAATAGCATTAGAGGTTAAGCATGCAGAAGAAATTCCTATATTGGATGTTAGAAAGCTCTATGAGAAAGATGTGGATGTTTTGGCTTCTCTTTTTGATGAGCTTGAGGCTGAAGCGCGAAAACTCGGTGGTGCAGACACCGCAGAGAATATTGAAAAGCTCTGGGACACCGTTATCGATAAAATTGACGTGGAAATAACGAGAATCTTAAACCTGCCAAAGGAGCTGGCAAAGACAGCGAAAATCATGGCTAAGACAATGATGAAGCGAAGACTTCAGAGGGCAGAAGAAGCCACGCCAGAAGCAATAAAAGGCGAAGAAGAACCCCGCCTAAAACCACCGAAAAAGTCAGAAAAAATCTCAGAAGAGGATAAGACTATTCAATTAGACCGGTTTATGGAGGGCTGAACAAAATTGGATTTCAAATATGTTATGGTGACCCATTGGCCAAATCACTGGGACAACCTCCCTCACAATGAAACCTACTTTACTAAAGGTATGCTTAAACAAGGGATGACCATAGACCGAATCAGAGAAAATACTCCAACAATTTTCATTAAGGTAAACAAGCAAACCAAAACGCCGGAAAAAGCCTGGGAAGGAAACGTTTACAATCTCAGAGTTGAAGAAAATCGAATCTTCTTCAAGGTTAAAATTAATAAAGAAATTCCAATACCACCTGAATACTCCAACTATTCAGAAGGATGGTATATCGAAGATGTAGAGAGAAAAATACAATTCGAAGCCATTAACTACCCACCGTTTATTTACATTCTAAACGCAACAAACAATTATGAAGAATTTGAAAGATATACACACAGCTTACTCAAATTGTTAGGGATACACCACATATTTAGATATGAAAAACAAAGAGGGCAGCCAGACGGCTTTTTCAAATTTGGCAACTTAGCAGTCATATACGATACAACCTTAGAAAGCAACTTCCAAAAGACAAAGGAAACCCAAATCAAAAATTTCACAAACCTGCTGAAAGCGGGAAGTCTAAAATATATGGATAGAACAATTGACATTTCCGATTGCAACAAGCAAGTCTGGATCATCACAAGAGGCACCTTAAGAACACTTGAAAGAGTAGACGATATAACAATAAAAGAAGTGCCAATATTCGAAATAATTAAGGTATACTTAGAAAGATTACAAAAAACAATGGATGAAACGGAACTCGAAAACAGGCTAAGAAATCTCTGACTGACTTTGATCTTCTTTGTCTTCTATTATGCGCGGTCTTGTATTAACATCTTCAGAAACGTTTTCAAGTTTCTTTTCATGTAAAATCAGGCAAAGAGTTCTCCATGATGCCGAGGGTAAGGCTATAGAAAGGCTATATGCCGTGAAAACATTGCCTTTGCTTATGATGGAATGAAAATTAATCTTTAACTAAGAGGTAAGGCAAGGAAAAAAGGGGTTTTCTGCTGGGAGACCTCCCCAAACGGGGAAAAATACCTCACCTCGGCCACTTTTATATGGACTTTTACCTGATTTCGGCTACTTATAGATATCTCCCGCAAATCCCATTTTTTCTGGTTCACGTGAATTTAAACGTTCCAAATCTTTTAGGAAGTTTTACTCAGCCCAAGGGTCGATAAAGGATTTTCTGGACTGTGTTGAGCACGATAGGCTTCTGCCAAGAAGCCAGAGAACTCGTATAGATCGTGTTACACTTAACAATTTTGTCGCTTAGCTTCTGAATAGAGGTTACTCTCCTAAAACCATTAGGATTTACGTTGGCGCTGTTCAGAGTTTAGCAAAATATTTTGACATTCCAATCAGCTTACGTCACGTATAGTCGCCTACGGCTCAACCGGTCCACAAGAAACATCCTCGGACCATAGAGGAAGTAGGCAATTTCATAGCCTATACGGACAGGCCATTGTATAAGAGCATTGCAGTCTCGATCCTTCAAAGCGGACTGAAAAGGGCACTACGCCCATATGCCTAAATTTGACACGAAAGAAAACAGGCATATCATTCATCACATTTTTTGGAAGCTGGTCTGTGAAGATGCTTAAAGAGTATTTGGTCAACCGTAAATTGGAAGATGAG
>Ga0209225_1002603_pt1 | contig 16020 bp, 28 predicted proteins | sample WasSprMetagenome_FD_184732 | JGI IMG/M metagenome (GOLD analysis project Ga0209225, IMG submission 184732) | Sulfidic aquatic microbial communities from Washburn Spring, Yellowstone National Park, USA - WS (SPAdes) (version 3) | ecosystem: Environmental > Aquatic > Thermal springs > Hot (42-90C)...
TACTCTGAGATTATCAAAAACCTATATGATTATATAGAAAAGACGCTAGGCTTTATGGCTAGGTCTCCTGAGGCTATAGCCTCAATTGAGAATCTAATAATAGCCTCTACAGCACCAGCACCACCTACACCCACTCCCCCACCAGCCCCTACCCCACCAAGCCCACCACCTAGGAAGTCTATATGGGAGAGGATTAGGGGGTTGTTCTCTTGGTTAAAGAGGTAGTAGAGGAATTCCTAGAGGTCTGGGATAGTACTGTTAGCTGTCTAGATAGGGCTAACTCTACTAACCTAACTAGGTTTTTACCTACTGCTAGGTACTTACTAGATACGGCTAATGAGGTATTAGCTCTCCACAGGGCTACGGTAATTGCTAGTCTACTGAGAGCAATACCGGAAGGGATAAGACCCATGTTTATGGCTAACCTATCTAACGTTAGGGTGTCAATATCACCCGTAACATATGTGGGCGGTTGTAGGGAACACCTAGAGTTAGTGCTAACCTACTCTATGAGGATTGCTAGCATAACTACCAACACTAGGTCTAAGGTAGGTATTACTAGGATAGTAGCACTACTATCTAGGCTTATGGTTAGTGATAGGTTGGTTAGTTTAGACTACCACACGCTCCTAGCTCTACTGACTGAGCTTAGGTTTTTGGTGGAGGGTGCTGTGGTGTGAATATTGAGGAATTCCTTAAGTTACTATTCCCTAGGACTTATGATAAGCTAGAAGCTGTGCTAGAGCTTGGTAGTAACCGCTGTGGTGATACTATTAGGATCTTGGGTAGGAGTTACTTCTACAAATTGGTGAGGAAGGGGGTTATTGATAGGCGGAAGTGTACTATATCAACTAGGTTTATAGTAGAGTGTTTGGAAGCACTAATACTAATTGCTATAGTCTTAAAACCGAGGAAAAAAGAGGAATTGGTTAGGTTGTACCGGGAGTTGGTTAGGACTGTAGAAGCTTAGACCGGTTGACTACCTCTACGATCTCGTAGTTTGAAATTATCTTAGCCCTACCGGGTACACTAACATATACCACGTCTGCTAGCTCTATCCTATATTCCTCATTACCACACGCTAGGTACCAGACCTCTTTCCTACTCCTAGTTATCGTTATTTTCTCTTTAAGCTGAAGGTGTGTTGTACCCCAGTCAAATGTGCTAGTTAGCTTACAGACCGTTTCACCCTCTAGCATTAGTGCTACTCTGTAGAACTCCGTGGGTAGGTGCTTTTTGATATCTTCTAGTGTAATACGTATCCTTAGCTCTTTTACGTCTACCTTTTCTAATTCCTTTAGGTCTATATCCGGGGTTTGGGTTGGGGTTTGGGTACCCATTTACTTCCCCACTAGATCCCGGGGCTTAAAAAGTGTTACTACACTAGAAAATCGGGAGTGCCTAGTGTGGTGGGCGGGTGCTCTGGTGGTTGTGCTTAGTGCTGTCATGTTCTATTTGAGTAGTAAGCTAACAGAGGTAGAGGGTGGTAAGGGGTTTAACTACATGGTATACCCGTGGGTTACTACTCTACCGGAGACTCTAGCCTCTACTCTGTTACTTATTAAGGGGTTACATACGGCTTCCCTATACAACTCTATCTTTAGTGCTGTGTTTGATCTGTGTGTTGTGATAGGTCTAACAGCTATTATATATGGTGTTGTAGAGATTAGGGGTTTGATTGACATGGCTTTGATCACAGCGCTAGGTGGTTTCCTATTCCTTTTCCTAGCCTTTGACCGTATTATAACTTCTACAGACGCTGTTATCCTATATACCGTACTCATAGTCTCTATGGTGTATGGCTACTTTATTGGTTTGGGGAAACCTAGGATCAGTTGGTCTGTGGTAGCGGTTGGTTTAGCACTATCTACGGTAGCCTGCTACCTCTTAGTTGAGGGTATAGATCTTCTATGTAAGTATATCCCGGAAGCATATGGTGGTGTAATTAGTGCTGTAGCTACCTCTATACCGGATATTATCATAGCATTACTTTACGGTTTGAGGACTGAGGAAGCTGTAGCCTCTCTTTACGGTTGTATCATACATGACTATGTTGAAAATATAGCTACAGCTGTGCTGGTAGCCTCTTTAGCTGGTGTACCCGGGTTGGTGGTAGCAGACGTAGTAGCTACTGCTGTAGCAGTAGCAGTAACGGCTTTACTTATTGTACTAACCACCAGTTACGGTAGGATCACTAGGTTTGAGGGAGTGATTCTACTATCGGCTTTTGTAGCACTACTAGTTTTAGTCTAAACGTATTTACTAAAGTCTTTATATTTAACTAGCCGAGGTAGTAGTTGGGGTAAGCAAAATGTCGGTATCATATAGCAGGGAAGTATTTGAGGCGATAAAGAAGGATTACGTAAACACGTATGCGTGGAGGGTCTGTAGCTTCCTCTTTACGCTATACCCAGAGGAGGCTAAGAGGACTTTCGGAAGCATAGAGGGTTGTGTTAAGGAAGTGGTAGACGACGCTGAGGTCTGGTTTGAAAAGTGGGTACCCAACTACTTTAGCGGTATTGTAGCTAGGGTTAAAAAGGTATAAGCTAAATAGTTTTTCCCTCATGAATTAATTTATAAACCCCAACCCATTTTTTGGTTTGGTGTCTGCTATACCGGTTAGGGTAGTTAGGGGTGGGTTAGAGGAATACGTTAGTAGGGGCTACACCTGCTACCAAGACGTAGACTTTGAGGTCTGTAGGAAGCCCATTAATGAGATAATGGTTGATATAGTCCTAATACCTAGGGGTTAATATGTCTTTTTACTCTAGGCTTAGGAGGTTCTCTAAGAGGCTTAGCTCTCAGTACCCGTTGGGTGTTGTTTTAGACCACGTGTTTACCGAGGGTAGTTTTAGTAGGTACCGGATTGAGGTTGTAGATAGGAGAGAGGGTAAGCCCAAGCCCTACTCTGTGGTTGAGTTTACTACGGAAGCCGTGGGGAGAAGACGTTACATTAGGGACTTTAGTGTATATATGGTAGAGGATAACGTTAAAATGCTAGAGGATAGCCTTAAGCCCGCAGTACTCTCTGCTACCCGGTCTCTGGTGGTACTCCTATTTAAGTCATTTAAGTCCTCTAGGGGGGCTAGGTCTAGTGTGCTTTACGTTAGTAAGTTCTTGGGTATCTAGTGTAGCTGTAGTTAAATAGCAAATCACTAGTGTTTTTTAACGTTATCGGGTTTATTAGCTTGGGGTATAAAAGTGAGGGCTAGCTACCTATTGGTACCGCTAGCCGGTATAATAGCCTTTGCTATGCTATCTTACGTAGGCTTTAGTGCTGGGGAGAGCTTCTACCTAGCCTTCACCTTTGCTAGTACTGTGGGGGCTATAGTAGCACTATCGGAAAGGGAGAGGTCTCTACTAGAAGCCTCAGCTTTCGGTACCCTACTACTGGTACTCGCTATACTACCACAGATAACGGGGTCAACTCCCAGTACTCTAACTATTGTAACACCTACGGCACAGATCACTATACCGACTTCTGCTATACCATGGGTTTGTCTGAGTCTCATAGGCTTTATGGCTATAGCTGTAGCGGTAGGTGCTAACCCGGGTGCTATGGGTTTGTGGGTGCTGTCTGTCATATTAGTACTAACATATTATGTTGTAGCAGATCCGACTGTTAAGCTATTCTCAATAATTGTTGTAGCCCTAATAGCCTCTCAACCACTTCTAACGGCTACTGGGGTTGGTAGGCTTGGGCTTCTAGGGATTATACCAGCACTACCAAGCTACTCTACACAGTTAACCGTAGACCTAAGCACTATCAACCCATATGCTGTGCTGTTACTACCCCTACTAACGTTTGTAAGCCTAGATCCGTTTGGTGTGGTAAAGAGAAGAGTTATCAAAGATCTCTGTGCTGTGCTAGCTACGTTTGTGGTACTACTACACGTTATAGACCTATTCTTAGCTACCTAACTTACCCTTGGTTGAATAGTAAAAGCTTAGTGCTTTTTTAATTCCTAGATATCCTATCTATGGGGTAAGCATATGGATAAAGTACTACAGACAGTCGGTACTCTACTGCTACTTGGTGTACTAATGCTTGGTATTCTAACGTATTCTAACGTAGCCGGGGTAGGGGAGAACCTTAAGCTAATTAAGGAAGGTGTAGATAAGCTAGTAAAGTGGTTTATACCAACAAAATCGGACGTAGCGATATCAGTAGCAAAGTACACAGGGGTTAATGCTACGGTAAGTGGGAATAGGGTGGTGGTAAACGCTAACCTAAGTGCTGGCACCACCTACTCAGACCTAGTTAAGATTGAGGTTACAACCGATAAGGAAGCTACCTTGGTGCTTAGTGTATCTAACGGCTTACCAATAGCCCTACCGTTTAAGGTTACTACTACACAAGCTGTAGTTGATAAGACTGCTATAACGGTGCCGGCTTCTGGGTCTGTGGTTGAGAAAGTAACAATATACCCAACCGGTACCGGTAATGTGGTAGTATCCCTAAGTATTACACCAGACACAAACGTATCCGGTACAATAACTATTGAGGTAGTCCTATCCTACCTTAAGTAGTAAACTCCAAATCAAAACCAGTTTTTTAGTTTAGAGTTCTTTTACTTTGGGGGTGAGCTGTGTCTAAGTTTAGACTAGATATCGGTAGGTACCTTGGTGTTGGTAATGTCTGTGAGGTTTTACTGAGGAATATTAAGGACTATGAGAACCGTTTAGGGTACTCTACAGATAAGCTAAGGGAGTTGGGTAGGAAGCTGGGTTGTGGGGGGATCTAATGGGTGGGCTAGAGGTTCTCAGGTTCTTGGGCTTTATATGGGCGATTGCTGTAGCCATTGGTGCTGTGTACCTATTCCCACCTAGGGGTATCTGGGGCTACGCTACTCTAGTTGTGTTTGCTGTTACACCCATAGTAGCCCTTACAGTAGCCCGCTACAGGGTAGCATTTGCTGTTACTGTAGATAACGTCTACATGGTAGCCGGCTACCTAGCCCTAACGTTTATTGTGTTTGAATTCTGTGTTATAGCACTTCTATTTAGGGTACTGCTACCTTACCTCTCAGACCTAGTCTACACTATAGCAGTCTTTAGTGCTCTAGTTCTAGTAGGTGTCTTAAATGAGGATCTACCGATTTACCAACTAGCAGTATTTGAGAGTGAGGGTAATATCCTAGCTGTTACTAGGGGTTTAGCAGTAGGATCTATGCTTTACCTATTGGTTAGTGCTATCATAGGTGCTCTAGGTCTTAACTACAGCACAGATTTGTCTGTGGGCTACCTAGATAGTAGGTTACTAAGCCTAGTATCACAGTTTGAGGGTGTTGTAGGTGTCTTCCTTCTAATGGTCTTTTTTGTAGCAATTCCGGAAGAGCTACTTTCTCGTGTGTTCTACCTTAATGTTGGTAGTAGTGTAATCACAGCACCAGTAGCCTCTGTAGTAATGATAACCACATGGTACTCGCTACACGCTGTTACTAGGTACTTCCTACCCTACGGTAGTTTGGTGCTCTTTATCATAACTTTTGGTGGGCTAGTGATTACGTTATCATATATGCTCTACGGCTTTATTAGTGCTGTGTTTACACACGCTACCTACAACACATTAATAATTCTGTCTGAGGATTTCGGTAGTGCTATGCTGGTAGTAGCCGTGGTTCTTATCCTAATCAACTTCCTAGTAGCTAGGGCTAGGGGGGTTAGAGCTCTATGAGTGTAGCTAGAAGGACTCGGTACCCAAGTAACAGGTACCTGCTATCTGGTGCTATCTTTAGCTTATTCTATGCTTTTGTAGTTGTAGAGGGGATTAGGCTGGGTTTGGAGACAGACAACCTATTTCTATTGGTTATATCTCCCCTAAGCTACGCTATCATTGTACTGTCTGAGGTCTTAGCCTACCTAAAAGAGGGTGATATAAGGGCTTACCTATTCGGTTGTGCTATGGGGTTTGGGGTTGGTGTTGTACTGAGTCCTGCTACCAAGCTACTGTGTAGTTCCCTAGCTTGGGCGGGTGCTTACGTAGCGGGCTACGTAGTGTCTTACCTACCAAGCCCTCATGTAATGAATATCCTATACGGTATACTAAACTGTCTTATGGTACACTATGCTCTCTATGCTTTTAGGTCTTTTGTAGACGGTCTATACATTAGTACTGTAGTTAGTTATAGGAGAACTCCCAGCCTAGTGTACGGCTTTATGACACCAGTAGCTGTTTGGGGTATTGCTACAACCATGGTGCTTAGCGTGGTGGGTTTCATTTATGTTGTCTACCTCTCTGTGGTACTGCTACCGATTGCTTGGTTAGTTGGCGTATTCACTAGTGTGCTGTCTGTGCTGGGTGCTTACATGATAGTTAGGTTTGTGTTTACCCCGTTTACCAACTTACTAACTAACGTCTTAGGAGAGCTGGGAGACGGGGTTATTGTAGAATATGAGGATATAGAAGCCGGGAGATATGTATATGTGGTACTCCTACTGTTAAGTTTCCTTTATCCCTTTACCGGTATAGAGATTTACAAGTCTATGGCTATCGGTCTTAGCCTACTAGTAGTAGCTGGTGCTCTATCTACAGTATCTAGTATAGCACCCGTGGCTAGGAGGATTAGATACCTACAGCAGTTGATAGTAGTAGGTCTGTCTACCCAAGGTTTGGTTATGATTATCATGGCTGGTGTAGCTACGGATATCCTAAAGTACTCTGTAGAGCTAGCACTCAGGTCTATTGGTGGTGCTGGGGTACCCTCACCCTTCTAAGCTTATCTCTTTTTAAGTCTACACTTAGTTGGGGGTAGTGGTGCTAAAGTACGTAGGTATAACACTACTAGTAGGTGTAGCAATACTGGCTTTTGGTGTTATAAGTAACCGCTACCCTATATCCCCAATCTACATGGTGTTTGGGTACTCCATGTATCCTACACTCCTAGAACTAGATCTGGTGCTAACAATCCCCAAACCCTTCCTAACCCCGGAAAGCATTGGGGTGGGGGATATTGTTGTGTTTAGGCTTCCCTACACAAACACAAAAGTCATACATAGGGTAGTAGCTCTGTGTGGTGCTGGGTGCTACATTACCAAGGGGGATAACAACCCGGCACCAGATCCTATTGCCGTACACTTTGATAACGTGTTGGGTAAGGTCTTAACGGTATACGGTAATCCCGTTAGGATCAATACTGTTGTGTTTGTGGTTATTCTGATAGCTACCGATTTGATTAGGAGGGGTGCTAGCCTACGGTTTGGGAAGTAAGCATTTTCCTGGTGGTCTTACTGGTACTCTCTATGGTAGGGCTACTATTGTATAGGTTCTTAAAGGACTAAGTTTTTAACCTGGTTACACTAGTTTGCTGGGGGTAATCTATGGGTTATCAGTATCCCACTCCTACTACTACTCCTAGGGGAAAGCACACAGTAGCATATGTGGTGTTTGGTACTGCCATTATCCTACTGGTTTGGGCTATCCTAGCCTCTGGTAGGCTACCCTCTCTTTCCTTTAGTCTGTCTGTTACTAATACCAGTAGTTCTGTTACTAATAGTAGTATAGGATCTGGTAGCACTCCTACTAACCTTATCCCGACTAACATTTCTAGCACACTATCACACGTGTTTACTGTGGTTACTAAAGTACTGGTGGGCTTGGTGGGCTTTATAGCCTCTGGTACCAAGCTAGAGGTTCTCGCTAAATCGGTAGTAACAGCCGTGGTCTTCTGGGGTTTAGCATATATGACCAACCTACTAAAGTATCTACTATACGGGTTAGCTGTGTTCTCCCTACTAGTAGGTGTGCTGGTGGTGCTTGGTGTTGTATAGGAGACTGGGTATTGCTTTACTGGTTGGTGCTCTACTAACTAGCCTCTTTTGCTATGCTTACCCTATGATCTATAGGAGAATAGAGGTAAACGTAATATCTAAGGTGTATTACGGTATATGGTTTGAGGCTTCTACTAACCTACCTAGTGGTGTTACGGTACTCACAAACTACTACAAAAAGGATCTATCTATTAGGGTTACTGATAACTTTAACAACCTGTTAGTTGGTAAGCTAACCTATAGGAGTGATCTAACAGAGGATCCGCAAAAGACGTATTGGAAGATAACGGTATATGTTACTTCCGTTAATGCTTCCGGTACCGCTACTCTCACTATTGAGGTTGGTACCCTCTGTTACATTAATATCAGAGACAAAAACGGGAATATGGTAGCTGGCTACGGTCTTGGTTGTATAGACTACACCGCCAACCACTACGTTATCCTATCTATAGATCTAACTAGGTCTGGTGTCTATGAGTTCTACGTAATACACCAGTACTTACATAATGAGTACACCAACCCGCCAGACTACCCACCTTGGGCTACGTTTAACGTATACCTAACAACTAACCTTATACCGGGTTCTAGCTTTAGTGCTACTGTGGTGGTGAAATATGGCTAAGCTTAGCTACCTAGCCCTAGGTCTGCTAATAGCTGTAGCCGTCTACGCCCTAGAGTTCTGGGGTACTACCCTAAGGTTTGAGTTTGGTCTACCGGCTAAGACGTTTTCACTATCTGCTAGGGCTTTAGATACTGGTGTTACTATACTAAAGACTACCGACGGCTATGATATTCAGATATCTTGGTCTGAATCATATTACAAAGACTACGTAGAGCTAAACCTAAGCCTTATGTCTAGGGTAAACGTTACGCTAACGTTTGATATCTATGAGGTTACTGGGTTGGGTGGTGCTAGTAAGTACTTCCTAGTAGCTACCAACTACTGCTTTATCAGAGTGCCGGGGTTTATTTACAGCCCCAACGGCTGTTCCGATATTGAGGTAAAGCTTCTAGAGTCTAACCAACCTACTACGGTTAGCTACACAGTAGAGGGCTACTCCGGTAGCTACCTAGTAGTTAGGGTTAGGATCAACAACTGGGGTACCGGTATAGGTACTCTAAAGCTTAGGGTGTCTGCTAGTGTCTAAGGACTTTACCAAGCTTAGGATAGAGGATCTGGTACCTGAGTCCTCTGAGTCCTCTGTAGAGTCTGTAGTTGTAAAACCCAAGGTGCTGGTGTTCTCTGAGGACTGTAGTGTATGTAAGGATCTGCTAACCAAGGACTTACTAACCAAGCTAGAGTCAGAGGGGGTCGCTCTGGTGTCAGTTGAGGAAGCACTCCTATATGGTGCTGACTTTTTAGACTCCAATATTCTAACTAGGGATCTGGTTGTTAGGACTCCGACAGTTGTTGTAGTTGGGGAAGGTGTTGTTGAGTCTACTGGTGATAGAACTAGGATCGAGTACCTACTGTTTGGTAGGATCACACCACCTAGGGCTAGAAGGAAGGAAGGGGAGAGTAGTACCAGATCTACTAGATCTAGTAGTAGGAGATCTAAGAGGAAGACGCCCAAGCAGGAGGAATTTCTAGAGAACAAAAAGACCAAGAGGTTGGTTACTAAGGCTTTATCTAAGTGTGATAAGGATATCTGTGTAGAGGAAGCCTAGCTTCCGGTTTCATACATTTTCGGAATTCCTCTGTGCTTTTATTAGCTTAGCTTACATTTCTGGTTTTGGTGGTGTGAAATAGAAAACAGGAAAGGTCTCAAACTAACGGATATTCCTAACTATAAGGACTTACTAGACGCTATACGTAAAGCATATAGAGACATGGAAAGCGGAAGGTATAGAATAAGAGACTTGGCTTTAACTGCTACACTTATCTTCACGGGCTGTAGGTTGGGAGAGGCTTTAGAACTTACTAAGTCTGATATTGATTTTAAGAGTAGAACTATCAGGATTAGACAAAAGAAAAAGAGAGCACTTTATTTTAGATTGGTACCGGTACCAAGTGCTCTTTTTTGGGACATAATGGACAGGTATGTGTGGCGGGTAGAAGACAAACTATTTGAAATTTCAGAGAGGCAGGCTAGGAATGTGGTCTACAGGTTCTCACTCAGGTATCTTAAAAAGAGAATTAGACCTCATGCTATAAGACACTCCTACGCCCTGGCAGTCCTAGAAGCTACACGGAATTTAGAGGTTGTTAGAAGACTCTTGGGTCATAGTAGCTACACCACACTCAAGTATTATCTTGATTATTCACAAAAAGACCTGGAGGAGTACCTTAGGGAGGTCTTTGGTACACTTTAAAAACACCCTGTAGTTTGGGGGAAGCACATGGGTACCCCCGATCCCACCCTAAAGCTAGAGGTTAGTGAGATACTAGAGAAAGTACTAGAGGAAGTAAAGGGTGAGTGGTATAGCCTCTACATAGGGGACTACCTAACGGCTAGGCTTAAGGTAGAGCTCTCTCGGGAGTGCTTCTACTATGTTGGTGCTACATATGCTGGTAGGGTTGATATAAGGGAGAGTGTACTTCTAGTTGGAGTAGAGCGGGCTACGGACTGGGTAGAGTGTGTAGTTGGGGAGAGGTTTACCAAGGTCGCGGAAGTTGAAGTTGTAAGGGAGTACATAAGGCTTAGCATTGGCTCTGAGATTAAGGAGTTTGTAAGGATCTTGGGTTATGATATAAGGCTAATTTAGCTCTCCCCAAGTTTAGCTTTTTAAGTTTAGAATAACTAGTTGCTTGGTGGTCTAACTGAGTACCCAACCTAAGGTAGAGGAATACGTTACTGTAGAAAGGGGTGGGATTAACGTAGCGGGGATACTTCTGATAGTTGTGCTAATGCTTAACGTAATATCACTAATCCTAATGCTACAGCTATACTCTAACTACAGTAACCTAAGATATGAGTTAGATACTCTAAAGGCTAATAATAGGCTACTGAGTGATAGGATAGCGGATTTAAACAAAAAGCTAGAGGTCTATGAGGAAATCAATATACTGATACAAACCATAATTAAGAATATAATGGCTAAGATACTAAACCAAACCGTAGCCACCCGCTAGAGACACTTTATAAGCACCTATAGGTAGTGGGGGTGAGCATAACTCTTTTTAAGTTTGTTTAGGTTTGGGGTATCTACGTGAGTAGTAGGAATTCCCAGGGGTTAGCAGAGGTCTGGGTTCTACTACACGAGTTAGAGGCTAGGATAGAGAGGTTAGAGGCTTTGCTAAACGATCTAAGGCTTCTGATATACTCTGTAGTCTATGGCTGGTGTGGGGATAACTAGGTGTTACTACCGCCCGCAGAGTACTATATTAGGTTACTCTATCTATCGGTAGCCGTGTTTTTTGCTCTCATGCTTATAGCTACCCTTATCCTAGTACTAACCCTACTCTTCTGTGTAGCCGTGTCTAAGCCCAAGTCTAAGAACTCTTTTTAAGCTCTCCCTCTACTGGGGGGTAAAGTGCTAGTGCTGGTATTCGGCTTGGTGCTGGTGCTTCTACTAGTCGGTATTCCGGTAGCAGTAGCCTTAGTGTTAGATCTATCTAGGTTGGTTAGGGATAGGCTAGAGTCTCTGCTAAGCTCTGGTAAGGGTAGGTGGTTAGCCCTATACCTAGCCCTAGCCCTGGTGCTGATTGCTCTATTCCTCTAGCCTAGCAGGTTTTTAACTCATATATTGATTCTTTATTGGTGGTGCTGTGAGTAGGAGACACTTAGCCCTAGTACTAGCCCTAGTATTAATAGTACTAGGATCTATAGCTGTAGCCCAATACTCTGTTAGTAGGTTTTACTACCTAGCATTAGACTACTATGAGGTTAAGGCTTCTAACACAGCATATGGTGCGTTTGTTGGTTATGGTGCTCTGGGGTACTTAGACCTTATAGCGTTTAGGTTAGATAACAACTACTACCTTATCAACACTACAGCTAACAGCTACTACAGTAGAACAATAGAGTTTGAGGGTGGTGGGTATAGGGATACTGGTGTCTGGTTCTGTGGTAACATGTGGGGGTTGTGGGCTGTCGGTAATAACGTTTACGGGGAGAGGATTATTAGGTTCTACGATCCTACTCTAGCAAATATGCTATACGAGGGCTATGCTACATATGCTGGTGCTTTCTACGGGCTTGGTGTTGATTACCTAGTGCTGGGATCGGCTTCCTTTGGTGCTAGTGTCTTTGATATGGAAGTGTACTTCCTATCGTGTGCTGGTGGTACCCTATCCGTTAGCAGGAATAACCCGGTAGCGGTACCACCCACCAACTACAATACTGGTGGTAGACCTATAGTAGTGGGTAGCTTTAAGGATAGCGTGTTAATGGTAGCACCAGTAGTAGCGTCAGACGGTACTAAGAGAGCTGTAGCGTATGGTGTTGGTGCTCTACCTAGTAGTGGGTACTTCTACTTAGACCAAGTTGTGCTAGAGTTTGACCTAAGCACCTACTTTGTGATACTAGCCGGCTATGAGACAGCTTCTACCTTTGAGTTTGCTGTGGTTACGTCTAACACGCTCTACTGGGTTACTGTGTATAAGGATACTAAAACATTTACATACACGGCTTACCCCGGTAGCTACGGTACATTTACTGAGTCAGACCTAACCAACCCCGGTACACTAGTACCAGACTCATATGGTAATCCCATGTATGCTCTATTCGGTAATCCCCTAAGGGTTTACCACTTTGGTACCGGCTACTTTATGACAGTAGGGTTTAACACTCCCGGGAGTGTTATTGTTACGTATAAGAGGGATATGGTGCTTCCCGTTAGTGGTATAATGAGGTCTCTCTACAGCTACGGGTACCTCAAACTAAAGGTAGCAGAGGTTACAACTACCGTAGTTAGCCCTACTACCGCTACAGTAACTGAGACCGTTACTCAGACGGCTACAGCTACTGAGACCGTTACCCAGACCGTTACGGTAGCAGGTACTACTACTACAGTAACTAAGATAACTACAACAACAGTTACGGAGGTCTTAATACTACCCAAAGTGACGACTGAGACGAAGACCGTTACTACCACCAAGTTTGTGGGTATTGGTGTTGGGCTAGACCCCACTACAGTAGCCCTAGTAGCCCTAGCAGTCCTATTTGTTGTACTGGTAGCTCTACTGGTTAAAAAGAGGTAGGTTTTTTAGTCTTCTACTTTTATCTTTTTACTGGGGTAGTAGGTGCTGTTGGAATTCAACCTTAGAAGGAAGAACATAAAGCTCTACGGTAGGAGGCTGTTTATCAGAGTCTACGCTCTGAGGAAGTACCGGGGTACTATTCAATTACTACCAAGGAAGTTTAAAGCATATGTTGTGCTGTCTAACAACTCTAGGTGGTTTGGTAGTGTCTTTAGATCCTACTCTAGTCTCTACGTATATGTACCTAGAGAGGAGGTACCCAAGATACTAATGCTAGTTGATTCTAAAAAACGTTTTAGGCTTAAAATGTACATAAGACCTATGCTATCCCGCTAATAACTCTTTTTAAACCCTAGATCTAGTGAGGGTGTGAAAATGGCTAAGATAGTAACAAACTTTGAGAACTTTAAAGCACTCTGGGAAGACGTAGCCTTTAGAGTTAGGGTTAGCCCTGCTAGGTATATAGTAGTAACGGACTACGCTAGTGCTTTCGTGGTTACACCAATTTACAGTACCAGGCACCTCCACTACTACTATATAAAGCTACCAGAAAAGGTTAGTGAGGAAAAAATCAATGAGATAACGGAGTTCTTTAAGTCTAACGGCTTTAAGGTTATCTACGGTACTGTGCTTACCGTAGAGTCCTAGGGCTACTAGCTCTAGACCAACCCAAGCTCAAACAATTTTTTGCTTGGGGTACCCCTAGCAGGATTTCTTTTAGTAGTAACCCAAACACAACTAAATATTGTTGTCTAAGTTATTGAAAATTTTTTAGATCTCGAGATCTAAAAACCTTTTAATGGTTAGTTGAAATTTATTCACTACTGGTGTGTTGAAAAGTATTCTACCAATACTAAAAGATTTTCTGAGTTTAACGTATATTTTACACCCTAAGCTTTATCTAACACCCACTACAGATCGGGTGGGTGCTGTCTGTGGGAGTAACCATAACAGCTACTGCTACCCCGGTACCCGCTACAGCTACTCCTACTACAGCACCTAGTTTAGGTGGTATAAACCTAATTATATTGATTATACTGCTATTGATTGGTGGTTTTATACTCTACAGCTATCTGAGACCTAGGTTTAAACATAAATAGAGTGGTCTTTTTTAGTTTATACCATTTAAACCGATAAGAACTAGGCTTTTATAAGGGGTAGGGGGATCCTTCTGTGGGTATGCGGTAGGTGTCTCCCCCTACCCCAGCCCCCACCTCAACTAGTGTATCTAGAGTAAATATACTTAACGGTAATAAGAACCCAAGGAAAGCACCAGCTAAGGTGGGGGAGTTAGAACGGTTAGTACTACTCTATGCTTCTACTGTAGCTAGTAGGTTTACTATTTCCGATATTGTTGTAGCCTACAACCTAAAGCAGTACTACCCTAACGGTACTGCTAACAAAAGGGTGTATGACTCTGTACAGAGATTGGTTAGGAGAGGGTTTATCAGAAAGGTAGACAGGGGGATCTATGAGTTAGCTGTAGATATATCCCCAGACCTTCTAAAGGACTCGGATCTGGGGAAACCCAAGGAAAACTTGGGGGGTACCCCCACAGCCCTACATAGAGAAAATAAGCCTTACTCTACTAAGAGAAATGTTCTTAGAATTCACTTTAGGGGGGTTGGTGGTTATTTAGAGCTTTATAGCAATCTACAGCTTCTAAGGTGCTATATAGATATTGCTGTTAGAAGGCTAGAGGAGTACCTCATTAAGCTTGGTGTGTCTAAGTATCAGATTAGGAAGCTTAGAAGGCTTAGGTATATGTGTGTTGAGGAAGGTGTTGTTATAGGTGCTCATGGTAGGTATAAGTGTAGGTCTAAGCCTCTGGTACCTGCTAGTGGTGGGTTCTTCTATGAATTAGGTGTAGATATATTCACTAGCGGGTTGGGTAAGGTGTTTGCTAAGATATATACCGATATCCTACCAAACCCGTCTCTCCCCCCTTAGGTTAGTTAGTGGGGTCGGTTAGTAGTAGGTGCTGGGGTAGGTGGGTACTGCTAGCTGTTACTGTAGTTGGTCTCCGAGTCTGGGGTGTGTTGTAATCGTGGTGTAGATACAAATATATATTAACCCAGTTCTTAGTTTAGATTTTGGTGGTAGAAATAGACTCCCTAATGTTGGTTAGAAGCTACGTTAAGAGTCTAATACTGGGTAAACCAAAGTCTGCTAGGATTGAGAAAAGGTACCCGCTACTGGTAGCTGTGGTGTCTGTGTTCTTTGATCTAGATAAGCTTAGGTCTGGTGTCTGCCCGTTTTGTGGTGAATCATTTAACTCTAGTGCTGGGTTGTACAAGCACCTTATGAAATCTAGAAGGTGTAACATAGAGTACTGGCTATCACTATACTCTGTCTCTAAGGTAATGGTGTTTTTCAAAAAGAGGTACAATAGGAGGAAGAACTGCTATGAGTTGGGTAGTGAGTGTGTTAGGGTTAGGATCCTAGCACAGAGGATTAGATCCGGGGATAAGCCTTGGAAAACCTAACTACTGCTAAGGTACTTGGTGCTCTAATGTTTAAGAAATACCTTGGTAAGCCGGTTAATCTAAAGAGGGAAGAATTTACTAGGTACTACGATCTTGTGCTGTCTGCTAGGGTTATTAGGAGAGACCTTATACCGTTAGACGATCTTAGGTTAGACTTAGGTTTAGTACTACCGGCTAAGCCTCTGAGGGTTAGAAGGGTTAGGGTGGTGCTTAGACTGTGATTCACTACGTATTTCTAGATATTGATCTCTCTCTTATTTGCTTTAGGGTTTTATCTAGGAAGGTCTACCCAACCCACGTAGAGCTATACGGTACCGTAGTATACTACTATCCGGAGACCAAGCTAGATAGAAGGGTAAGGTTGGGTAGGGTTAGGGTTCTAGCCGTAGATCTAGAGAGGTATACTATTGCTGTGTTTAGGTCTATGCTTAATACGTACTTTGTTGTGTCTGGTACCCTAAGACCGTTTAAGGGCTACCTAACGTTTATTCCGGGATTACCTTTTTCTGAGGTCTCCCGTAGGCTTTCCTCTGATAAGTTTGAGATCTACTACAGAGAGGAATACCTTAAGTTGTTAGGCGGTATGGAAGCTTTTAGGGATACTGTGCTTAGGGATCTGTC
>Ga0209225_1002608_pt1 | contig 15995 bp, 16 predicted proteins | sample WasSprMetagenome_FD_184732 | JGI IMG/M metagenome (GOLD analysis project Ga0209225, IMG submission 184732) | Sulfidic aquatic microbial communities from Washburn Spring, Yellowstone National Park, USA - WS (SPAdes) (version 3) | ecosystem: Environmental > Aquatic > Thermal springs > Hot (42-90C)...
TGTTTGGAGTTCCTACTCTAGCTGCCCACTGCGTCCACCTTTCCGAAAAGGACATAGAGATCCTCGCCGCGCATGGGGTGAGCGCCGTGCACTGCCCCACTTCCAATCTGAAATTGGCTTGTGGGATTGCTCCGGTGGTGGAAATGCTGAAAGGCGGGGCCAACGTTTGTCTAGGGACGGACGGCGCGGGCTCCGCCGGCGACCTCAACATGATCGAGGAGATGCGGCTTGCGGCCCTTTTAGCGAAAGTGCACACGGGCGATCCCCAGGCCCTTCCTGCGCCGGAAGCCCTCAGCATGGCCACTTGGCGGGGGGCAGCGGCCCTTGGCTGGGGAAAGGATTTAGGTACAATTGAATCTGGTCGGCGAGCTGATGGCATCATGCTTAACCTTGCACAAGTGCACTGGTTTCCAAACCATGATCCCTTGGCTAATCTTGTGTATGCCGGTCAGGCTGCGGATGTGGACACGGTGTTCGTGGACGGTCGTTTCCTCCTCATTGGGGGAGAGCTTCAAACCCTTGATGAGGAGGAAATTCTTGGCCGATGTCGGGAGCTCGCCAAGCGTTTTAAGTGAAACCGAACCCTTTCCCTCGCGCCGGGGGAAGGGCGATTGGAGGTGAGAGGATGGCGCTTTCCAAGGAGAAAAAGCAGGAGATCATCGCGAAGTTCGCGAAAGACCCAAGCGATACCGGTTCGGTGGAAGTGCAGGTGGCTCTGCTCACGGCCCGGATTGATCAGCTGACCGAGCATCTTAAGGTCCACAAGAAGGATTTCCATTCCCGGCGGGGACTTTATATTTTGGTGGGTCGGCGCCGCCGGCTCCTCCGGTACCTGCAGGAAAAGGATCCGGCCCGCTACCGCCGACTTGTCGAAACTTTGAACCTCCGAGGGATCTAAAATGCCTGAAGTCCAAACAGAAATCGGCGGAAAGATCGTAAAGCTCGAGACAGGGAACCTCGCCCGCCAGGCTAGCTCCGCCGTCCTTGTGAGTTGGGGCGATACCAAAGTTTTGGTGACCGTGGTCTGTCAGCCCCTTCAGCAAGATCTCGGTTATTTCCCGCTTCGGGTGGATTTTGAGGAGCGGTTCTACGCCGGCGGGAAGATTCCCGGTGGTTTTTTCAAGCGGGAGGGGAAACCCTCCGATGAGGCGATCCTCGCCGCCCGGCTCATTGACCGGCCCATCCGGCCCCTCTTTCCCAAGGGCTACAACGAAGAGGTGCATGTAGTGGCCACGGTGCTTTCCGCGGAGAAGGATGCCCCGCCGGATGTGGCGGGCTTACTCGGCGCCTCTGCGGCCCTCATGCTTTCGCCTGCGCCGTTCCTGGGCCCGGTGGCCGGTGTGCGCGTGGGCCTCAAAGACGGTCAATTCATCCTGCACCCTTCGGACCACGATCGGGAAACCGGGCGCATGGACATCGTTGTAGCCGGCACAAAGCACACCGTGACCATGGTGGAAGGGCTGATGAAGGAAGTGGACGAAGAGGACGTGGTCCGCGCCATTTCCCTTGCCCACGAAGAAATCCAAAAACTCATCGCCCTCCAGGAAGAGCTTTTGGCCCAGGTTCCGGTGACCAAGAAAGAGTTGCCTCCGCCCGATCCCCTGGAGGCCGAGGTGCGGGAAAAGGTGAAGGCCCGGGTTTGGGAGCGGTTTGCGGAGTTGAAGCGCGCGCCGGGAAAGAAGGCCAGAGACCAAATGGCCGAGGCCCTCGCCGAGGAAGCTGCGGAAGCAGTAGCTCAAGAGTATCCCGAGGAGGAGCGCGAAAAGATCAAGAATCTAGCCAAGACCGTTTTCGAGGACGTGTATCGGGAGTACGTGCGCTGGTCCATTTTGGAGCTGGGAGAGCGGATGGACGGCCGCCGGCCTGAGGAGATCCGGCCCATTTCCATCCAGGTAGGTCTCCTCCCCCGGGTGCACGGCTCGGCCCTCTTCACCCGCGGGGAAACCCAATCCCTGGGAACCTGCACCCTCGGCGCCACGAGGAAGGACGCCCAAATCATCGATCTCATGATGGAAGAGGGCCTCAAGCGCTTCATGTTCCACTACAACTTCCCGCCCTTCTGCACGGGCGAGGCCGGCCGGATCGGCGCTCCCTCCCGCCGGGAAATCGGGCACGGGAAGCTTGCGGAAAACGCCCTCCTCGCGGTCATCCCCTCGGAGGAGGAATTCCCCTACATCATCCGCGTGGTCTCGGAAATTTTGGAATCCAACGGTTCTTCCTCGATGGCCTCGGTTTGCTCGGGGTGTCTGGCGATGATGGATGCGGGAGTGCCCCTAAGGGCCCATGTGGCTGGGGTGGCCATGGGGCTTGTTACCGATCCCGCCACGGGAAAGTACCGGATCCTCACGGACATCATCGGGCTTGAGGACCATTTTGGCGACATGGACTTCAAGGTGGCTGGGACCCGCAAAGGGGTGACGGCTTTCCAGTTGGACGTGAAGACCGGCGGGCTCACCCCGGAACTCATGCGCGAGGCTTTGGCCCAGGCCCGCGCGGCCCGCATGTCCATCCTCGACCTCATGGAGAAAGCGCTGCCTTCGCCGCGGCCCGCCCTCTCGCCCTACGCCCCGTACTTGGACGTGATCAAGATCAACCCCGAAAAAATTGGGATCGTCATCGGACCCGGTGGCCGCACGATCCGAAAGATCCAGGATGAAACGAAAACCCAAATTGAGATCGAGGATGACGGGACGGTGAAGATCGTGGGCGAGGGCCCGGCGGGCGTGCAGAAAGCTAAGGAGATGATCGAGGAGCTCACCGAGGAGATCGAGGTGGGCATGACCTTCCGGGGCCGGGTGACCCGGATTGTGCCCTTCGGCGCCATCGTGGAGATCCGTCCCGGTGTTGATGGCCTGATCCACATCTCCCAGCTTGGCGAGGGCTACGTGAAGAAGGTCGAGGACGTGGTGAAGGTGGGCGAGGAGGTCACGGTGGAGGTGGTGGGGACGGATGAACTCGGCCGGCCCCGGTTCAAACTCGTCCAGGAAAAGCCAACCCTGAAAGTGGGCGATATCGTCCCGGGAAAGGTCACAAACGTTGTGGACTACGGGATTTTTGTGGAGATCGCGCCGGGGGTGCGGGGGCTAGTGCACCGCTCGCGCCTCGGAACCAACGAGGAGCCCGCCAAAGTCGCGAAAAAAGGCGACAAGATGCTAGTGGAGATCGTGGAGATCGACGAGGAAGGCCGGTACAAGCTCCGCCGGGTGGTACCAAAAGGAGCGCTCCGTCTAGACTCCAAACAATGACCGAACTCTATCCCGGCTGCTTTTCCGCCACCACTCCCTCCGGTTTGGAGATTTTGGTGGAGCCCATGCCAGGTTTTCGCGGCGTGGCTTTGGGCCTGTGGATCAAGGCCGGAAGTCGGGAGGATCCGCCTGGCAAGGAGGGCCTCGCCCACTTCGTTGAGCACATGACCTTCAAAGGGACCAAGCGGCGGTCAGCCCTGGAATTGGCGCAAAGCATCGACGCTTTGGGTGGCCATCTCAACGCCGCTACCACCGCCGAATACACCTTTTACTACACGGAGGTCCTAAGTACTCACGTCCCGGAGGCCTTGGAAATTTTGTACGAGCTCGTGACCATGCCCCGGTTTTCCCCGGAGGATTTGCCAAGGGAGCGGGTAGTGATCTCTGAGGAAATCCGCACCGCCGAGGACGATCCCGAGGACGTGGCCTTCCGTCTCCTCGGGGAGACCCTTTGGTCGGGAGGCCATCCTCTGGGTAAGCCAGTTATCGGGAAACTTGATTCTGTTGGCCGAATCGAGATTCCCGACCTTTGGGCTTTCTTTGACCAGCATTATCATGCCAAAAGGATGGTCCTCGTGGCCTGCGGCGGGGTTGAGCCAGAAGGTTTTGTGACGCTCGCGCAGAAATTCGCTGGAGAGGCGAGGAACGTGGCCAATAATTTTCGGACTCCGCCAGTTCCCGGTTCTGGCCTGGCTTTGGCGGAAAAAGAAATTCAGCAGGTGCATTTAGCCCTGGGTTTCCCTACGGTGCCGGCTTCCGCTCCCGAACGTTATGCTCTTGAGGTTTTGAACTCCATTCTGGGCAGTGGGGTGAGCTCCCGCCTTTTCCAGCGCGTCCGGGAGGAACTGGGTTTGGCCTACGCTGTTTTCTCCGCCACTGCCTATTTTTCCGATGCCGGAGTCCTTTCCGTATACGCCGCGGCCGAAGAGAGGAACCTCCCTAGGGTGATGGAGGTTGTGTACCAGGAGATCGGTGACTTGTCGCGCTATCCCCTTCCGAAAGCTGAGGTGGAGCGGGCTATAAACCGGCTTTCCAACGCCTTCCTCCTCAATTTGGATGACCCAAGTGGCCGGATGGTCCGGCTGGGAACAGCGGCTTCTTTGGGACGAAAACCGATCTCTCCGGAGGAGGTCCTGCAAAGGTTCGCCGCGGTGACCCCTGAAGCTGTGCAGGAACTAGCTAAGAAATTTTTGCGGCCGGAAAAAGCAGCAGTGGCGGCAGTGGGACCCTCGGCGGAGCGCATCCGCAAAGCCCTCCGAAAAGTTGTGGAGGTGAAGGTGTGAGGATCGCCCTTTACCCTGGAAGTTTTGATCCCATCACCTACGGACACATCGATGTCCTACGCCGGGCTAAACGGCTTTTTGACAAGCTGGTTGTGGCTGTGGTGGAGAATCCCCGAAAAACCCCGCTTTTTACCGCTGAGGAACGCAAGCGCCTCGTGGAGGAAGCCCTGAAAGAGGAAGGGATTTGTGGGGTGGAGGTGATTACCTACTCCGGGCTCCTCATCGATTGCGCGAAGAAGGTGGGGGCAGTGGCGGTGGTCCGGGGCCTTCGGGCCACCTCCGATTTCGATTACGAGTTCCAGCTTGCCCTCACTAACCGCGACCTAGATAGCGAAATCGAGACAGTGTTCCTCATGACCGCCGGTCAATACTCCTTCCTCTCCTCCTCCATCGTGAAGGAGGTAAAACTTTACGGCGGCGAGGTTTCCAAATTTGTTCCCCGCTGCGTAGAACGCGCCCTGGAAGCCAAATTCAAAACCCTTGGGAAAAAGGTTGACCCCAAAACCCTGTAAGCCCCCAAAAAGCTTGCCTTCCCGCGTGGATTTCCTCTATCCTTGAGTCCGTGGCTATCCTCATCCATGAGCATACGCGGGTTTTGGTGCAGGGCATCACCGGGACGGAAGGCTCGTTCCATACCCGGCAGATGGTGGCCTATGGGACGAAAGTGGTGGCCGGTGTTACCCCGGGAAAAGGCGGGCAAAGCTTAGATGGGATCCCTGTTTACGACACCGTAGCTGAAGCAAAAAAGGACCAAGGCATCGATGCCTCCGTGATTTTTGTGCCCGCAGCGTTCGCGCCCGAGGCCATCCTGGAAGCCGCCGATGCCGGAATCCCCCTCATCGTCTGCATTACCGAAGGAATACCCCTTCATGCCATGCTCCGCACCTACCACCTCCTTAGGGCTTATCCCGTGCGGCTGATCGGCCCCAATTGCCCGGGGATCATTTCCCCTGGAAAGGCCAAGGTGGGGGTGATCCCTCATGCTCCGTTCACACCCGGACCGGTGGGGATCGTTTCCCGCTCGGGAACCCTTACCTATGAGATCGCCTCCCATCTTTCCCAGCGTGGGCTTGGCCAATCCACAGTAGTGGGAATCGGCGGGGATCCCATCGTGGGCACAACTTTCACCGAACTCCTTCCCCTTTTTGAGGAGGATCCGGAGACGAAGGTAGTGGTGATGGTGGGCGAGATCGGCGGCGCTGCCGAGGAAGAGGCCGCGGAGTACGCTAAACGGGAGATGAAAAAGCCTCTCGTGGCCTATATTGCAGGCTTTTCAGCTCCGCCGGGGAAAAGGATGGGCCATGCTGGAGCTATCGTCACCGGCGGCGAGGATACCGCCGAGGCCAAGGCTCGGCGCCTGGAAAAGCTCGGTGTGCCCGTGGCCCGGACCCCCGCCGAGGTGGCAAAACTCGTGGAGGAGGTCCTCCGGTGAGCCGAACCTTTGGCCTCGTGGGCCTTCCCAACGCCGGAAAATCCACAATTTTCAACGCCCTCACCGCCGCCGGCGCCCGGGTAGAACCCTATCCCTTTTCCACCCTTCAGGCCCAAAAGGGCGTGGCTCCTGTTCCCGACCCGCGTTTGGACCGCCTCCACGCCCTCTTTCCCGAAAAGAAAAAAGTGCCCACTACCATCGAGGTGGTGGATATCGCCGGCCTTGTGGAGGGCGCATCCAGGGGCGAAGGCTTGGGAAACCAGTTCCTCGCGGATATCCGCAACGTTGAAGCTATTCTCCATGTGGTCCGCTGCTTTGAAGCCCCGGACATTGCTCATCCCATGGGAACAATTGACGTGCGGCGCGATATTGAAGTCGTGGAAACCGAGCTCCTTTTGAAGGATCTGGAAACTCTGGAAGGTCGGCGGGAGAGGATTGCCAAGGTCGCGCGGATCGGCGATAAAGATGCGCGGGAAGAGCTTTCCCTCCTTGAGCGTCTCATCGAGGGTTTGAAGCGCGGGGTACCGATCCGAGCCCAAACCCTCTCCCCTGAGGACCGTGAAAGGCTTAAGGGAATTTCTCCCCTCACCCTGAAGCCCGTTTTATTTGTGGCCAACGTGGATGACGCCGGGGAAAACGAGCATTCCCAAAAGGTAGCCGAGCTTGCCCGGGAGCGAGGGGCAGGGTGGGTAGCCATCCGCGGCCGCTTGGAGATGGAGCTTTCCGAGCTTCCGGAGGAAGAGCGCCGGGAATTCCTCCGCGAATACGGACTTGAGGGTTTAGCCATCGAGAGGCTCGTGCGCGAGGCCTACCGGCTTTTGTCGGTGATCACCTTTTACACGTTTGTGGGCCCGGAGGTCCGGGCCTGGACCGTCCCGGCCGGCACCAAAGCTCCTGATGCCGGAGCCGCAATCCACACGGATTTCCGCGACCGTTTCGTGCTCGCCGAGATCATGCGCTTGGAGGATCTGGAACAGTTCCGGTCGGACAAGGCTTTGCGGGAGGCCGGGAAAATTGTGCGGGCCGGTCGGGATTACGTGGTGCAGGACGGAGACGTAATCCACTTCATCGTCGCCTAATGGCCACCTTGGCTTTGGTTTTGATCACAGCTATCTGGGGCTGGACGTTTGTGCCCGTCAAGGAGGCCATGGCTGAAGTCGGCCCCTTTTGGTTTTTGGCGCTGCGGTTTTCCTTGGCCTTCCTTTGCACCCTCCCTCTCCTCCGCCGCCGAAATTGGCCCTGGAAAGAAGCCATTATCCTTGGGCTTTTTCTCTTTGGAGGATACTTTTCCCAGACCTGGGGCCTCCGATACACCACCGCCCAAAAATCCGGACTCATCACCGGGCTCTCGGTGGTCCTGGTACCGCTCGTGGCCCGGCTTTTTGGGGAAAAGAGTCCGTGGCAAATGTGGCTCGGGGTAGTGCTCTCCGGATTAGGGGTAGCTTTCTTGGCTTTGGGTGGAGAGGGAAGCCTTGGGGGCAGCGTGTTCGGGGACCTCCTTACCGTGATCTGTGCCGTCTCCTTTGCGGTGTACATTGCCCTTTTGGCCCGCTATTCCAAGTCCACTGCCATTGGCCCTTTATTGCCCTTGCAGCTTTTCGTGGTGGCCGGCCTTTCCTTCGTTGGTGCGGAAGCGAATGGGGAAGTCCAGTGGACCCTTTCCTTTCGGGTTTGGCAGGCCCTGGGGATCACCGGGATTTTGGCTTCGGCTTTAGCCTATTACGTTTTGGCCTGGGCCGAAAGCCGGGCCAGCGCCACAAAGACCGCGGTCATTTTGGCCATGGAGCCAGTATTTGCGGCGATCTTTGGCTGGGCTTTGCTTGGGGAAATGCTCACCCCCTTCCAATTGGGCGGGGCTTTGCTTGTTCTTGCCGGAATTGTTGTGGTGAGTACCGTTGACCGCGGGAAACGCGGCCCGGATAATCGATGAGCCGGGAGGGATGTCCGAACGGCAAGGAGCCGGTCTCGAAAACCGGTAGGGCCTTTTGGCCTTCGGGGTTCGAGTCCCCGTCCCTCCGCCAGCGCCCGTAGCTCAGCGGATAGAGTGCCGGCCTGCGGAGCCGGAGGCCGCAGGTTCAAATCCTGCCGGGCGCATTTATTTTTTTGCGGGATTGAATAACCTCGTCCACAATCCCGTAGGCCTTCGCTTCCTCCGCGCTCATCCAGAAGTTTCTATCGGTGTCGCGCTCGATTTTCTCCTTAGGTTGTCCCGTATGGTAGGCGAGAATTTCGTTCACCCTGTCCCGGAGCTTGAGGATCTCGTCGGCCTCGATCTTGATGTCCACGGCTTGTCCGCCCACCATGCCCCAGGGCTGGTGGATCATGATGCGGGAGTTGGGAAGGGCGTAGCGTTTCCCTTTAGCTCCACCGGCGAGGATTAAGGCCGCGGCGGAGGCGGCGATCCCCACACAGATCGTGCGCACCGGGCACCGCACATACTGCATGGCATCGTAGATGGCCAGCGCCGCCTGAAGATCGCCACCGGGGCTATTGATGTAAAGCTGGATGTCCTTTTCGGGATCTTCCGCTTCCAAACAAAGGAGCTGGGCGATGATGTTGTCCGCCGCCCCGGAATGGGGGTAGCCGCCGGCGCTGGAGACGATCTCGCCGGAAAGGAAGATGATCCGGTCCTTAAAGAGGCGGGCGAACGCCCGCTCCCAATAGCGCATCATCCGCAACTCTTCCTCTTCGAAGTATTGCAGCCTCACTGTGACCTCCTCAGGTTCTCTAGCACCCAATCCGCGGTGCGTTCAAAAAGAAGGCGGTTGTGCACGATTTCTTCGTCCTCGCCCTCTTCGGCGGCGACCCGCCGCACCTCCTCGGGATCAGGACTGAGGCCCTTCTCCTCGGCCAGGCGGTGGATGAGGATCTCTCGGCGCAGGCGCCGCGCCACAGCCTTCTCCACCTCCGCCCGAACCTCCGGATTTTTCGGGAATTTCTTCATTTCCTCCTCCACCGCTTCCGCAAGGAACCCGGAAGGAACGGGGATTTGGAGGGCCTCCGCCAAGGCATCGAGGGCCCGGCGCCGAAGCTCATCCCGGCGGCGGGCCTCCGCCCGAGCCAAAAGCTCCTGCCTAACCTCCTCCCGAAGCTCCTCCCACGTCTCCTTCCCGTAATGACGCGCGGTTTCCTCAGGGCTTGGGAGGAGGAGCCGATAAACCCCCACCACCTCGAATTCCTCAGCATGCCCTTCCTCATCGGTGAGGACAACTCGGGAACCCGCTTTAACTCCCAGAAGTTGGCGGCCGATATGCCGCTCGCTTGTGGCTATGCCCTCCCAGATGTGCTCCCCGCGGCGGATGTGCACCACATCGCCCTCCTCCGCGGGCGTTTGTTTGGGTTCTAAAGTGGCGGCCTCGCGGCGAAGATCGGCCAACAAAGCCTCCACCTCCTCTTCCCTCACCTCCGCGGGCGGTGGCTCCTCAATGGAGAGCTTCAAATCCTCGGGCAAAGAGAACTCCGGTAGAACTTCGAATTCTGCCTGAAAGGCCAGGCTCTCCCCCTTAACGAACTCCAAAGTTTTCACCTTCGGGGTGGTCAAGGGATGCAGAGAATACTCCTTCAGGGCCTTGTTAAGCCAATCCTGAATGAGGTTCTCCCGCACCTCCTCCCAGAAGGCCTCCTCCCCATAGCGGCGAAGCACCAGATTTTTCGGAGCTTTGCCCGGACGGAACCCTGGAACGGATAACTCCCGAGACAAAGCTTGTAAAAGTTCCTCCTCTTTTTGGCGCACGGCCTCCTTGGGGACCCGGATCTCCAGGTTCACCACGGTCCCCTCGCGCTTGACCTGAATGTTTTCGTTAGGCACGGCGTTGGGCATTATACCTACCACCACAGTCCTGAGAACCTGGCCACATCCACGCCCAGGAAGTACACGGCCACGGCCTCCGCCCCGCGAAGGACCACATCAAGCAGACCCAAAAGCATGAGCACCACCACAATGATGATCCCGAATTGCTCCAGCCGCACCAATGGAAGCCGCCATTTGGGCGGAAGGAAATAGGTAAGGATGCGGGAACCATCGAGGGGCGGGATAGGGATGAGGTTGAAAAACGCGATCAGAAGGGAAATCACTGTAAAGAGGGCTAAAAACATGTACACTGTGGGGTTCCTCACCCCCGCAAGATAAATTCCTCGGGCCAAGGCCGCGGTGAATCCGGCAAGGATGATGTTCATGGTCGGCCCAGCTAGACCCACCCAAACCATTCCCCGCCAGGGATCCCGAAAGTAGTAGGGATTGATCGGAACAGGTTTAGCCCAGCCAAAGACCACAAGGGGGACCCCAGTGAACCGCCGAATGAGGATGAGAGCCAGAGGAAGAATGACCGAGCCGATGGGGTCCAGGTGCCGCAAGGGATTTAGGGAAAGCCTTCCCGCTCGTTTAGCTGTGGGGTCGCCAAGCCAGAGAGCCACAAGGCCATGGGCGATCTCGTGAGGGATAACGCAAAGAAGAAGGGCTAAAACAGCGAAAACTATCTGAAGGGCAAGGCTCAAGGGGCCTCCTCTCCCGAAACGACCAGCACCTCTTCTCGCAATAAGGTCACCATGCCTGGCGGGCTCCCTTTCGGTTTTCGCACGTACCGAGCCTCAGTGTAGCTCACCTCCACCTTCCGTTCACCCCGAGCTTTGGAGTACCAGGCCGCAAGCTTTGCCGCTTGGAGAAGGATTTCTTCGGGGACGCGCCGGCCTCCGTTTTTGATGAGGACATGGGCGCCGGGAACGCCGCGGGCATGGAGCCAAAGGTCGTTGGGGCTTGCGCGCCGCAAGATCAAATCGTTCTCTTTGGCTGAGCGGCCCACGAGCACCGTGAAATCGCCAAACCGGAATTGCCGAGGCTGCGCGGGCTGCTCCTTTTTTCCCGCTACTTCTTCCTCAAAAGGAACAAGGTAAGGAGCAAGATCCGGCCGCGCGCGAAGGAGCTCGATTTCCTCAGTGATGCGATCTATCTCCTTTTCCAGCTCCGCGCGACGCTTGGGAATCTCCGAAAGGGTCCGCCGCATCTTTTGGGCCTTTTTGTACAGAGTTTGCGCGTACTCCTGAGGAGGGAGGACCGGATCGAGCGCGATTTCCGTAGGTCTCCCATCAAAGCCCTCCACAACCGCGGAGGCTACGCCTTTAGGGATTTCCCCAAGCCTAGTTAGGATCAAATCAGCTTTTTCCTTCAGGGTTGTCCAGGATTGGGCTGCTCTCTCCGCCTCAGCCAGGGCCAAAAGGGCCCGCCTCTTTCGGGCTAGCTCCTGCTCAAGCTCCGCGATCCGGCCTTTGGCCAAATCCTCATAAACCCTTCCCTCCAAAACGCAGTCCAAAGCTTCCCAGAAGGAGGGAAATTCCATAATGGGCTTGCCCCAATCCGGCCGCGGGAAAAATGAGGCTTTGAGACCCCGTTCAGTCCGGTAGAGAAACCCCCTGGGCGGAAGTTGGAGAAGTTTTTCCCCGAATTCCGTTAGCTCCGCTGGAGTGGGGTCGCGGCCGAGGCTTTGGCGAAGGGCCTGGCGGAGTTCTGGCCCCAAACCCTCCACCGGATCCCCTGAACCGAAATTCGCTTCCTGGAAATCGCCCTTCCGTAGGGCCTCTTTCCGGCCATCCCTCCCAAGAAAGAAGACGTTGCCCGCGCGGGGCCGAAGATCAAGGATGAGATCGGCCTCGGGGAAGCGGAGGCGCAAAACCCGATCGAATCCGGCCTGCTCGAGGGCTAAAAGGGGCTGGCCCTCGAGGGTGCGGAGGAGTTGGCAAAAAGAACGGGGTCTGGGCGGAACGGGCGGCCGAAGCTCTGTGCGGTGAAACGCTTTCCCCGAAGGATCTAAGACCAGTGCTCCCGGAGGATCGAAAAACCGCAAAAAGAAAAGGTCTCCCACCTGGTGGACTTTGGCTAACCGCGCGCCCACCAATTCCTCCGCTTCTTCTTTGGCTTTTTGGAGCTCTAGGCCCTCCATCTTTGGGATTTTACCGTTTGGGCACAAAACTTCGCGTTTCCGCAGTTTTTCTTGCCCGCCGGTTTGGAAGTGTTATCCTTTGCCGAAACTTATGGTGGGCGGTCAGCGGGGAGGATCCTGGCGGGTACGGCGCTAAGCTTCCTTTAGCCCTTGCGAAGATAGAATGGGAAAGTAAGCTTTTCCCTGAGCCGGCGTAGCTCAGTGGCAGAGCAGCCGCTTCGTAAGCGGCGGGTCAGAGGTTCGAATCCTCTCGCCGGCTGATGGAGGTGGGGGAGATGCAGAAGGGAACCTACCGGGTTAAAACGGGGTTCGCCGAGATGTTCAAGGGCGGGGTGATCATGGATGTCACCACGCCCGAGCAGGCCCAAATCGCGGAGGAGGCGGGCGCGGTAGCGGTCATGGCCTTGGAGCGGGTTCCCGCGGATATCCGCGCCCAAGGCGGCGTGGCCCGCATGGCCGACCCCAAAAAGATCAAGGAGATCATGAACGCGGTCTCCATCCCGGTGATGGCCAAGTGCCGCATCGGCCATATCGCCGAGGCCAAAATTCTCGAGGCTTTGGGAGTGGATTTCATCGACGAAAGCGAGGTCCTCACCCCTGCCGATCCTTTTCACCACATCGATAAGTGGCAATTCAAGGTGCCGTTTGTCTGCGGCTGCCGCGATTTGGGGGAGGCCTGCCGGAGGCTCGCGGAGGGCGCGGCCATGCTCCGCACCAAGGGCGAGGCCGGAACGGGAAATGTGGTGGAGGCCGTGCGCCACATGCGCATCCTCAACGACCAAATCCGCCGGCTCAAAGAGATGTCCCGGGCGGAGCTCGTGACCTACGCGAAAGAGATCGGCGCGCCTGTGGAGATCCTGGAAATGATCCAGGAATTGGGTCGGCTTCCGGTGGTGAACTTCGCTGCCGGCGGAATTGCCACTCCTGCGGATGCCGCCCTCATGCGGATGCTCGGTGCGGATGGAGTGTTCGTGGGAAGCGGGATCTTCAAGAGCGCGAATCCCGAAAAGCGCGCGCGGGCCATCGTTCTGGCCTGCACCCACTACGACGATCCGGAACTTTTGGCCAAAGTCTCCGAGGATTTGGGCGAGGCCATGCCCGGCATCGAAATCGAGAAGATCCCCGAGCAGGCCCTCATGCAGTACCGATGAAAATCGGGGTTTTGGCGGTTCAAGGTGCGGTAAGGGAACATATTTTGTGCCTAGAAAAGCTGGGCGTTAAGGTCGTGCCGGTCCTGCGGCCTCAGGACCTTTCGGGCTTGGCCGGGCTTGTCCTTCCCGGAGGCGAGTCCACGGCCCAATGGCGCCTTATTTCCCGCTCCGGGCTTGCCGAGCCCCTGCGGGCTGAACTTTCTCAGGGCCTTCCGGCCTTTGGAACCTGCGCCGGCCTCATTCTTCTCGCCAAGGAAATCACGAATTGGCCGGAGAGGTACTTTGGGGTTTTGGATGTGGCCGTGGAGCGGAACGCCACAGGAAGACAGGCGGACTCCTTTGAGACCACAGTTTCGGTGGACGGTTTGGGTGAAGTTCCGGCGGTGTTTATCCGCGCGCCGGCGATCAAGGGCGTGGGCCCAACCGTAGAGATTCTCGGTCGGTTGGGGGTGGAACCGGTTTTGGTGAAAGAGGCCGCGATTTTGGGCGCCGCCTTTCATCCTGAGCTCACGGAGGATCTCAGGATTCACGAGTTTTTCGTAAACTTGTGCCGAAAGGAGTGAAGATGGCAAAAGCGAGGATTGCGATCAACGGCTTTGGCCGCATCGGGCGGGTCACCCTGCGGATTTTGGTGAAGCGCGGCTGGCCCTTGGAACTCGTGGCCATCAACGACCCCTTCCTTTCCCCGCAGGTAGCGGCGCACCTTACGAAATACGACACGGTTTACGGCCGCGCTCCTTTTTCCATTGCCGCAAAGGACAATGCCCTCTTGGTGGATGGCCGGGAAATTCGTTTCCTTGCGGAGAAGGATCCAGCGACCCTGCCTTGGAAGGATTTGGGGATCGATGTGGTGATCGAATCAAGCGGTGCCTTTACCGATCCGGCTTTGGCCGCCGGGCACCTTAAGGCTGGCGCCAAGCGCGTCCTCATCTCCGCTCCGCCCAAGGGCGAGGAATCCGCGGATGTTCCCCAGATCCTTTGGCGGGTAAACGAGCATCAGTTTGATCCAAAAAAGCATCAAATCGTTTCTGCTGCTTCCTGCACCACCAACTCCCTCGGGCCTGTGGTGAAGGTTTTGCACGAGGCCTTCGGGATTGAGCACGGCTTTTTGACCACGGTCCATGCCTACACTGCGGATCAGAGGCTTGTGGACTCACCCCATCGGGATTTGGCCAGGGCGAGGGCAGCGGCGGCCAACATCATCCCCACCTCCACCGGCGCCGCCCGCTCCATCCCCACGATCTTCCCTGAGCTCAAGGGGAAAATGGACGGGATTGCCATGCGCGTTCCTGTGCCCTGCGGGTCCGTTTCGGATTTCGTGGCGAAATTGAAGAGGCCCGCGGGTTCCACGCCCAAAGAAGCGGTGGAAAACGTGAACCGGGCCTTCGAGGAAGCGGCGAAGGGGCCGCTCGGCGAGGTCATGGCGGTCACCCGCGATCCCATCGTCTCCTCCGACGTTTTGGGCGAGGACCACTCCGCGGTGGTGGCGCTCGCCTACACCATGGTCCTTTCCCAGGCCTTGGACGTGGTGAAGGTTCTCTCCTTCTACGACAACGAGTGGGGCTACTGCTGCCGGCTTTTGGATGTGGCCCAGTACATCGCCGGCCGCTAAATGGCTTTCGGGGTGGGTCGAGCTCCTCTTCCCGCCCCGATGTCTTATTTGCGGAACGGAGCTTTCTGGGCTTTCCGCGATTTGCGCGGAGTGTTTTGGGGAAATCCGGCGGTGGGAGGCGATCTGCCAGATCTGCGGGATAGGGGTTGAGCCGGGCCTGGATCTCTGCGAGGGATGCGCGGTGGAGGCCAGGCCTTTCGTCTGGGCTCGATCCGTTGGGCCCTATGAGGGGGTGTTACGCGCTTTGGTCCTCATCCTCAAGTACGAGGGCGAAAGGTTGGTCGCAAGATTTTTGGCGCGGGAAATGGCAGGGCTCGTTCAAGGGGAGATCAAGCTCGTCACCTGGGTTCCGCCGGATCCGAAGAGGCTTAGGGAGCGGGGCTTCCATGGCGCGGAAATTTTGGGCCGGGAGGTGGCGCGGGTCTTGCATCTTCCCGCAAAACCTTTGTTGCGAAAACTGCGCCACACACCCGAGCAGGTGGGCCGGCCGCGGGAGGAGAGGATGAACGCCATGCATGGGCTTTTTCGGGCCGTACGCCGCGGCCGGGGAGAAACCGTGCTCCTCGTGGACGACGTTCTCACCACCGGCGCTACCGTAGCCGAGGGCATCCGCGCCCTTCAGGAGGCGGGCTTTGGGGAGGTCGCTGTCCTCACCTGCGCCCGCACGGTGGGAAGGGAATGATGGAGATTAGGCGCTTCGTGGTGGGGCCGCTTTTCACCAATTGCTACCTGGTTTTGGATGAGGGAGAGGCTGCCCTCATCGATCCCGGCGGCACCTCCGCCGCCCTGGAGCTCGCCCTTTCCCAAGCGAAAGTCCGCTACATCCTTCTCACCCACGGGCATTTTGATCACGCGGACTATGCCGAGGTCTTCCAGGCCAAGACGGGCGCGCCCATTCTTTATCACCCTGAGGAGAAAACCACGTTTTGGGCCATGGGCCGCACCCCTCCGCCTCTCGATCGTCCCCTTTCGGACGGGGACCGCCTCCCGTTGGGCAAAGAGGAACTCTTGGTCTGGCACCTTCCCGGCCATTCCCCGGGCTCCGTGGCCTTCCTCTGGGAAAAAGGGAAGACGATTTTCGTGGGCGATGTGCTTTTCGCGGGTTCCGTGGGACGGACCGACCTTCCCGGCGGCTCCTGGGAGGAGCTTTCCCGCTCCCTTTCCCGCCTTCTTTCCTTGGGAGAAGGCTGGCGGGTTTTTCCCGGGCACGGTCCAGCCACGGAGCTCTCCCAGGAACGGGAGAGAAACCCATTTTTGCGGGAGCTAGCCCATGGGCGCGCTTGAGGAGATCAAAGCCCGGGTGAACATCGTGGACCTCATCGGCCGGTATGTTCTCCTC
>Ga0209225_1002609_pt1 | contig 15987 bp, 10 predicted proteins | sample WasSprMetagenome_FD_184732 | JGI IMG/M metagenome (GOLD analysis project Ga0209225, IMG submission 184732) | Sulfidic aquatic microbial communities from Washburn Spring, Yellowstone National Park, USA - WS (SPAdes) (version 3) | ecosystem: Environmental > Aquatic > Thermal springs > Hot (42-90C)...
GATAAAACCTTCGAATTCTGTTTAGCCTCAGACTCTAATTCGCTAAATAATCTCTTAGATGTAAAATAATTCATTTTAAAACAATGTGTTGTAGGTAGTAGATTGGTAGTTACCCTCTTCCGCATCATTCTTCGTAACACTTTCATAAATTTTTACTGAGAAGTAAATCAACATCACAAAACTTCATCTTCCAAATCCCTAAAGCATTTCGATATCCATATTAAACATTCAATATTTATCCTTTATAAAAAACGTATTAATCCAAACCCTTAAGATTTCAGTTAATTTATAATTCTTAATTCCTTGAGTTATTATCCTTAGTAAGTTGTTTAAGTGTTGCAGTGATCATGTTAATGGTGATAAGGTTATGGGATTAATCCTTAAGAATATTATGGTATTTACTGCTTAACTTCATATTATGTAAGCTAAACTCCATTCCTTAGCTAATTCACGTTGATACGAGAATGCTTTTATCCAAACACCCTTCATCATGAGATCAAGGATCTTCTGATCTAATGCCCTTCCTGTCAGACTGAGCTTAGCAAGCTCCAGTTTAATATCTGGTTCTTTGAGAGTTTTTATTTTCTGCAACTTGCTTACTATATCCAGTATTTCCTCAATTTTAACGTTTTGCATAATCATTAAAGCTATTAATGGAGGAGCGAGGAGTTCTATATACTGCTCATTCGATGTGAGACACCCTGGGGGTAAAAGCCTCTTAAAGAAGTCAATTAGTTGAGGTTTGTTAAATGATATATAAGCATTAAACTTCTTTTCCAATACTTCTATCTCTTTCATAATATTGTCTTTGAAATTCTCCACCCTCTTTCTTTCACTTCTTACCGCATAGTAGTATATGTATTTACGAGATGATGAACTCAAGAATTCAAATCCCTGCAACTCTCCATAAATAGCTAGTGCCTCGATATCTACGTTAAAAGGTATTTCCTGAATCGCTAAGAAGTAGCCAGAGGTATCAGACCTTAGAAATGGTTGCTCTTCTTCAAATACGAATAATCCTAATAAATGAGATATAACAGTCCCTCCCCCTCTAATGTACTCTTGATATAATTTGAAGTCCTCATCATTAATACCTTCTATTAATGGTAAGAATATCTTTAAATTACATTTACGGAAACACCCATGTAAGTCGTCGAACGCTATTGCTATGGCATTATCTGTAAATAGTCCTTGGAGTATCCGTCCAAGTACTGGAAATTTCCTATACTTTAAATCCTTTAAAATTACTGTTATTGTAGAGGGTGAGAGGTATACCTTTCTGAAAGCACCTTTTTCAATAATTTCATGTGTTATAAATGAAAGTGGTGAGGGAATTATTGTGTTGTACTTTAAGTAAGGTCTTATTAATGCTAATGAGAGAATCGAGAGTATGTGTAGGGTGGATGCGTTAATATTTTCTATTTTACCCTCAGTGATGAATGATCCTATAAGCTCTTCTCCTATTTGCGATCCTTTTTTCTGTTTTAAGAGTTTGGCAATTAAGAAAGAACTATTGCGATCTAATGATTTTCTTTCTCCACAAAATCTAATAGCCCTTACGGAAAGAAAATCCGGAAATAGTAAAATGTAATGATCATATTCACGAATATGAAATTCAGCTTTGAATCGCTTTATTATTTGAACTGAATGAGTAAGTAATAAAGCAATACCTGGCATAACATGTATACCATATACTGGTTTTTGAGGTTTAACATAGGATTCAAATTCTTTATCTAACTCACAAATATATCTAAAAAGAGTATTAACAATGGCTTTAATATCGTTCAACAACATCACTCTCAAGCATCTGTTTTTCACTTCTCTCTGCTTCTCCAGGATCTAGAGCTAAGAACATGAAGGTGTTTATTGAGGATAATGAAGATAAATTCTGAGTTGTAACAATCTTTACTCTCTTATCGATTATAAAGAATTTATCATGCATCGGCACCTTTGAAACATATACTTCAATTCCATACCTTTTTAGTATATCCCCGTATTTTGAGGCAGTAGTTCTGTTAGTTATAAGTTTAACTTTAACGTTCTTTTGAGCTAATTCTATAAGGAGTTTTAGCCCATCATCATCAACATAAGGTGAAAAAGCAAAAAACTCATTCTTTGACTGTTTAAATATTGATATACCAAGAATATTCCCTTTCCCCTTTACAAATCTCTTTCCCGAGAGAACTTCTAAAACATGTAATGTGAGATTTCGAGATAATAGAATATTTTGAAGTAAAGGTGTCGTACATCCGCGATCCATCATAACACAAGCAGTACATCCATCAGCACATGTACTAATGCCCGCAACTGTAATAGCATCAATAAGATAACCTCTTAATTCTTTGGTATCTATTGTGATCCCACTTTGCTGTAACTCGTCAGCAATTTTTTTATCTTCTCCACTAAGTACGATATGATTTAGAAACGTAGCTACATCTAACATTAATTTATTGTTAATGTATCGTTCATATATTTCTCTTAGTTTACTAATTATAGGCATAAGTGTATTGTTCATTGAGGAGATACGTGTTTGTATATTCTTTAAGAACATAGCAACATCTTCATCATGACTTTCTAACATCTTTATAGAGATCTCAATAAATTTTCGGATCATATCACTAAAAGATTTAAATTTTTGTTTAGCATGGTCGACAATATTAAGAGAACCATAAACACAATTTTCAGCTACAGCGATTAATAATCTATCCCTTTCAGCATCAACTTTAAATATATAAAGAAGATCCTCAGGTTCTATCTCTAATTCACTAGAAATAAACATTAGAAAGAGATGAGCTAATGTATGACCTATAGAATGAACAAGATATTCTATTAGCTCATCTCTGTTAAGCTTTTCAGTAAATTTCTTGAATTTCTTTAATATTTCTTCACTTGATTGCTGAAGGAACCCAAAGCTGTCTAAACCTTCTTTTGTTTCTTTATAGATATAGAACTTAGAAATTAAAAGTTTATCTAATGTGATTTTCTTATCGGGGTGTATTATCGTAACTTCAGGTTTGTCAGGGATAGTGTTATCAAGAAGTGATGTAATTATAGCTCTAACTATAGACAAGGGCAGTTCAAAACCTATCACATTTGTTCGTGGGAGATTCTTCCTAATAGGTTCCTCAAATTCTACTTCAACAATAGGTCCTTCAGAAATCACTGATGGCATATACCATTGCGCATGTGTATAAAGCTCGTAAACATAAGTATGCCTAATAGCAAAGGGTTTTATAAATAGATACTCCTCCTCATACTCCGGAGAATTAACATCTAACCCCCTTTTAGGAACTACGAAAACCTTGGGAAATAACCTTCTACTCCTACTCCACATATCACATTTACCTCCACGCCTACTACCTATCGGACATCTCTCTATGAATGGACATTGAAGATCATACGGATCTGTAGATACTCCACGACCTAAAATGCAGTACCAAACATAACCTAAGTCAGCTACATCATACGCTCTGCTATCCCTCCTTAAACGTTTTACAAATTTTTCCTCATATTCCCTTTGAATTTGCTTAATAATTAAGCTGATTTTATTCTCAGTTAATTCCTCAAAAGAGGAAACCTTACCGATATTTTTACATAATTTCTCGCACAACTTCTTTGAGCCGTATTTCACATAAACACAGTCATTCCTACCCTTAATCATGATCTGAAGTAACATCTCATAGCATTGATTACTTCGACAAGAGTCTCTATCTAAGTATATGAGGTTTATAGGCTCAACGGAAATTAACCTACCAGTCTCTTTATTAATCTCCACATTTTTATCTATATTTATACTAACATTACCATCAAGGGCTTTGATATTAACGTTTTTAGCTTTTATAAACCAGATTAAACTGCCTGTAACATCATTAATACGCAATTGTATAGGCTCATAGGGTGGATATCTAATGAAGAGTTGATCTATAGTAATGGGTTTAGGTTTATATTCGCCTTCTTCATCACTTTGAATTTGAACACCTTTTAACTTTACCTCCTCTGTATACAGATCTCCAGCTATACTACGTAATCCAGTGATCCGTGATATAAACTCTTGAGACAATATTTTATCTCCTAACTTAATAGTAAGTATTAAGTCTAAAACTTCTGGTGGTCCTTGCCATATACGTTTACCTTGTACTATCTGAACTAGGTAATTACATTCTTGTTTTATTTTTGGAAGTATAACCTCTACTTCCGAGATTTTACTTTTAATTATATCTAAATTCTTTCCTTCTCTACCAGTAAAAACACTTGGTATACTGCTAGATCTCTCGATATTATTCTCTAAATTGATACATAATTGAATTAATTCCTTAGTAAGATTAGAAATCTGCTTAATAGTTATTATAAAGTCATTCTTAACATCCTCTTTGAAGGTCAAATTCTCAAGTACTTCTCTTCTTTTTATTTTCTTTAATGCTTCTTCAAATTCATGATATTTTGAGTTGAATTCCTTTAAAAAGTCATGTAACGATAGAATCTTACCTAGCACATCAGCTCCCTTATTAATTTCTGAAATTATTTCCTGAACTCGATTGCGATACTCCTCTATTTTATCAAGTTCTAATTTTATTTCTTCTACTGATATAATGTATTCATTTGAGACTTCATCATAAACATCAATAATCATCTTTAGTTTATCTTTTAGATCTTCTATTAATTTGTCCTCACTCATGAAGCTCACCCAATAATTCACTTATAAAGGACTTAAAGACCTGCCCATTCATATGTCCACCACTTCCCATACTAGCATGGGTTTTTACGCCCTTTTTGGCTAGATTTGCAATAGTTTCAATAAGTATACCTCGCTTAATGATTTGTGGATTATCCTTTGTGATGAGTAGTCTATAACCCTTAAGAGTTAATGAAGCTAAAGATTTCATAAATTCATTATCATATGTCTTAAGTATCTCTGTTGGTAAGGCACGGACTAAGAAAATTCCTAAAACAGTCCTTAAAGTCTTAACGCTTCTACCACCCCTTCCAATTCTTTGAATTAGCGAAACTGGATTATCTAATCCTACATTTAATATGAAACTCACACCATCATAATCAACTCCTACTTCAAGGGATGATGTTGAAAGAACTGTAAGGCCTTTTCCACCACGTAATGCATTAGCTACTTTACTTCTATCCTTTTCAGAGATTTCACTATGCATTTCAACAAGTTTTTCATTAAGCTCTTCATAGAGAGTTTTCTCTAACGCCTTTTGCGATATTTCCTTTCGTTGATTGACTGGAAGATAATGCCAGTAGCAATAAGGGTCTAAGGGATCAATATAATCTACCAAATGATCTTTAGGCTCTCCAATTCTTAAGCTCTCAATATATCCGCTACAAATCCGTCTAAGTTCTCTGATATTATTGATAAACAGTATAGACTGCGGTTCTTGAAAACCACGTAAACCGTATGCATAACTTAAGAAGGCAGTAAAAACCGACCATAATTGGCAGTATGTGTTCCATGAGTATTGAGGGTTCATCATAAAATACCCTAAAATAACTAATCTTTCTCCGGAAATTGTAAGTCTATTATTTTCTATCTCTTCATGGAAATCATAAATTTTACAGTTAGAATCGCCGGATAATTTCGATATGAAATCGCGAGGATTTGGTATTGTGGCTGAGGAAAATATTAATTTCAATTCCTTTCCATTGTTATTTATCTTCTTTATAACTTTTATAAGTGTTGCTAGAATACCACCACTTAAACCGGTATATTCATGAGTCTCATCGAATATAATTAAGGCAGAATTACTTATAGTATTCGCATTCACATCAGCTTGAGCACTGTCAAGTAGTCTTATCTCAAGCGCCCAAGGATTTGTAGCTATGACATCAGCATGCTTAGCCTCTTCACGTAAAATCTTTACAAAATCATAAATGGAGTCACATCTTTCATTTTCGCATCGTACTTTATACATGCTTCCTACATACCTATAGACAAGACGACTATTACATTTGTAGCAGTTTATCCCTCTAAATGGCTCACCTGGGTTAATATCATTTAAATTTCGTGGTGTAGCGCCATCTCTTATCGCAAATGTGAGTTTAACATTATATAACTTCTCTAACTTAGCATTAGCTATGCCTAATAGCCTTATCAATCTATATGATTGATCAATCGTAAGAGCCTTTCTCGGATATATCAATATTATCTTTTTGTTAAAGTTCTTTTCTAGTATACGCCACTTTAGTAACATTGCCAACATATAGAAAGAATATATTTCAGTCTTTCCACTACCTGTTGGTGCTATTATTGCATAAACGTTTCCATTCGAAAGTAACATATCATGTAAAACATAAGATTGAAACACATCAAGTCTAGAATCTCCCAAGTAATCTCTTATTATACATACGTAAGTCTCGGTTAAATCCCGATCTTCATTAAAGAATGAAAAAATCGCGCTCCACAGTTTTTTAGAAATACTATCCGTTCTTAACTTTAAATCAATATTTCTATCCTCCTTGGTTGGTACCTTTATCTTAGATATGGAGAGTTTACTTGAAAGTATGTATGGTATTCCTCCATATAATGTTGTAATTTGTGAACTCCTAATTAGTACATCCATATGCAAACTTCTTAACCTAGGAGAATCATCTAAATTAAACTTCTCTGGTAGTTTAATTAAAAACCCTCTATTAACCAAAGTATCTATTATCTCGTTCGGATTTATAAAACCTTTAGAGTGTAAAAAACTCTCTAAGTCGTCACGATTAATAAAGTATCTAGGGTCTGATATAGTATACCATTCCTCTCTCTGTATTGGTTTTCCAACAATTTTTGGAGCCTCTAACTCTGTTATTATTAGGTGGTATGCTTTAACTATTTTCTCATTCAAATTTAAGTTCATGCTAATCATTCTCCACGAAGCATGTAATATTAAAAATACTAACAATTTTTAGATACGAATAAACCCTACTTAGCAATTTCAAATGCAACAAACCTAACTTAACTACAAATAAGTTTTTCATCCTTTGTTCCAGGATATATTTACTTATTTTCATTAATTAATTTTTATTATTATAATTCAATGATTCATTTACATCTATTGTTAAGCATTATGAGCTCTAGCAATTTTCATGATTAATATTCTCCTCGTTTTACTCCTACCTAAAACTCCTGGAGCTTCACCTATAACGTTATCTAATGACTTTACCTCTATATCCTGTCGTAAGAGTATATCCATGAGTTTTTCGTAGATGTTCCTCCCCTTCTTATCATCACTCATTAAAAGATATATTGTTGCTTTTTGTGATTGGTTTAATATCGTTGTTATTAACTGTTCAAGTGCAACTGTATATTTGTTTAAGTCATAGATATCTATAGCTTCATTACTTATTAACGGGACATTCATACCTATGAGTCTATATGGAAGTGTATATATTTGTGTTAGCTCATCATATGCCATCTTCCCCGGATATGGGGGATCGAGGATTACTATGTCGCATCCACTATAATCTAACTTGAACGCATCCTCAGTAAATACCTTTATCTTGTTACACATATATTTATCGTTAAACTCTTCTAATTTATCACAAACCTTCTTAAACTTTCGAAGATATGTAAATATAGTACCCCTACCAATAGTCTTCATCTTCGTTATATCACCTGCTATGGGATTTAACTCTACAGGGTGTCGGGGAACCCAGAAACTCTTAATTACTAATCCTGGATTAACCTTAGCGTATGGTTGATAGTAGAAAGCTAACATCGATGTAGTTCTTATTACTGTACCTATTAGAGCTACGGCAACATCGATTAAGTCTTTACGCTTTTCATACACAAGTTCAAGAAATCTTTTAAGTGTGAGTAATTGTCTGGGTGTGAATAGTTGCTCCCAACATGTAATACCTTCTTTAAATAATCTTCTGGTCTCTCTACCATTAACTATAGCTGTACATGTTGCTGGTAGTAGTTTACTAGCTTTCTCTTGGGCTCTCATCAAGTGTTCTGCCACGTACTTATCCTTAATCAGACTAACAAAGACTCTCTTTACTGATTTGTCAGCTCTATAAAGTTCTGCAGCATAAGCATAAACATTTTTAGAAACTTCAACAAGTTTATCCTTAGGTAATTTAACGATGTCATTTACGCTAACACTGTTATTATTACTAAATTCCCCATTTTCGTTAATTGTTACCTTCACAATATCTCCTTTAGCTCTAAATGTTCCAACCCATTTTCGAGTATAGCAATAATAGTTATCACATTCTCTAGTAAGGAATGTGTGTACGTAACAATATTCGTCGAAACACCAAAGGTCTTTTAACTCTTCATAAACCTCCCTGAGAATAGATGCAAAAGTAGAGAAAATATCACTACAATATTCGATAACTTTAATCATAGCGTTAACGACTACTGCACTAGCAAAATTAATATCACTACAAATGACTTCTTTAGCACCGAGAAATAAAGCTTCGATAGCTGTAGTACCACCACCACACATGGGATCGCAAACAGTCAAATTATTTAAAACATCAACATACTTATAATTAAGTCTGGCCTTGGTAACATTCTCCAGAGTACTTCTATCAGCACCGATAGCATCGATAAGAAGAGAAGTTACAAGTAAGGCAGGCCTCCTACCCCACCATTTAAATAAATCATAAGGTAAAAGCCTTCTGCCGGACTCGAACTTCCAGGCATCTTTTAAAACTTCCATAGAAGCATTACCTCATTCATATTTATTAATATCCTTATAAAGTGACTTATCTAAAATAGTGACCCCTAGTAAACATTATCTTAATAAATACTTATATTTTGATAAATATTGCCTAAAGACGTATAGTTATCGAATTTGCTTAACTATATCAGTAAGTTAAGACCTACATTATGGTGAGGGCTCATAAACTTCATGAAGAAAAGTTTCAATGTAATGTACTTAGTAGAACCTACTGACAGCATTGAGAACTTTAAAAGCATAAAATCAGGAATACTAATCTAGTTTAATAACTGTAATATTTATTCCTTTGTCCTCTTACTACTAAATGATATATGTAAATGATGTATGCGGAATTATTCCTCCATTGAGGAGGATAAACACTACTTAAATAATGAATAATGTTATTTTGCCACATTCCTTAATAGGTTACTTAGCAGGATATCCTTTAATAACTTTCAAGACGTACCTTAGAGTTTTTATTAATGAAGAAGTATTATTTATATAGGGTTTGATGTGATAGTGGATTCATTGAATGTTAAGGAGGTTGTTATTATTAAGGGTTATTATGGTAACTTTCTAAAATCTCTTTGTGATGCGCTTAAGTCTGGGGTCTTTCTCTGGGGGTTTAGGGAGGAACGTGATTTTAGCACGGTATTTGAGGATCCAGGTCGTTTAGTTGTTTTCCACGTTATTGGTCGTGGTTTTGCTATGATCGCTAGTATTAAGGGGGGTGTTGATGCTGATGGGCCTTATTGGCCTGATGAGGTTGGTGGTGTTGTATATAGGTATAGGTTTTTATTAGTGCCTATTAAGGTCTCTAAATGCTTCTTAAGTACTAATTTATGTGTGGAGGGGGTGGAACCTAGTGCTGATTGTTTTATTAGGCCGGCAGTTGTTACGGATTATATTGCTGATAAGTGCAAATTAACTGAGAGTAAGGCTACCATCCCACTCGGTGCTAGTGCTAATGTAGTTAGTGGGTGTAAGGCTGAGAAGATTGTTGAGTACCTTATGAGTAGTCCTACCTTAGTGAATTTTAAGTTGGAGGAGACTCAAGCAGTAGTTTCTGATTTGATTTTTGATAAGTTACGTGACTTACCTTTAGGTAGGTTTGTAGTGTTGGCCCACCTTATAGCTGGTAAGAATGTATTGCTTGTAGGTCCTCCAGGTTCTGGTAAGACTAGTTTCCTTACGGATTTACTTAAGGATTTAGGTATTAGTTATAGTGTTGAGACTGGTAATCCTGAGTGGACTCCTTTTGATGCTATTGGCGGTTGTAATATTCGAGGTAAGGTTATGGAGGGTTTTATTGTTAGGGCTGCGAAGGAATGTAAGGAGAGATTAACCTCTACTGGCGTACCTCACTGGTTAATAATTGATGAGATTAATAGAGCTAATGTAGATCTTGCATTCGGTAAGTTCTTCACACTCCTAGACCCAACATATAGGGTTAAGGAGAAGTTATACATAGGTGATAATAAAGTACTTATACCGTTATCATTTAGGGTTTTAGCAACTATGAATAGTTTTGATAGAGCACTATTACATAAGTTAGGATATGCATTAACAAGACGTTTCGCAGTTATAAGACATGAACATCTAATTCGTGTAGATGATATCGAGAAGTTGTACAGTGGGATTAAGGTATTTGAAGAACTTAAGAAATATCATAGGGAGGAATGTCTTAAAGAGTTAGGTATTGATCTCGAACGTGTGAAGTCAGAGCTGAAATCAGTTAATAAAGATTCTAAAGATTACTTAATGATATCACCTAAGATATATAGTATCTTCTCAAGTAGGGATGGTGTATTCGATATTAATGGGTTAGGCCTTGATAAAGTCCTTACATGTATATCATATGATGTCATCAATAATGAGCTTAAAGATTATGTAGAGTGTGAGGTATGTCCAGTACAGGTGACCCCAGGTGTTTTAGCAGATGCTCTAAAGTATGTAGCTGTACTGAACCTACTGCTTAAGGAGTTTAAAAGAGGTTTAGATATTGAAGTACGTGTCAAGTTAGTGTTAGATACTGCGTTAACATCATATATACTACCTCAATTAGATGTACTAGCAGATCAAGCTAAGTTCGAGGTAATGTCTGGTAGGGAGGGTAGGCTTGGAGAAATCCTAAATAGCATTAAAGTAAGTTTAGGTAGGTTAGGTCTTAAACTATCTAGTGAGTTGGTTGAAAGACTTGCTAAGGGCTACCACATCATCTAGTATACCTGAAGTAAAGGAGGATGGTAATTCCGTAAGGATAATCTTTGAAGAAGATAGATTCTACTCTTGGGAGGGTTTGAGGGAGAGATTGAGGAATTCACTAAGGGGTTTTAAATTAGAGGATATCTTAGATTGGGTTGATGGTAGGGTAAGAGACTTACTGAGTACTTACTCTGAACTACTTGAGAAGACTTTAGGGGTTGAATTTCACGATTTTGTAAGGCCTAAACTAAGTAGTGATGACTTCAGCTTCGGTGAGTTGGTAGGGGTGTATAGCTTAGGTAGACTTAATGGTAAGGAGGTGTTGTTAGAGGTATGCCCAAAGGTGGGTTGGGAAGCTTATGAGAGGATGGTTAAGGAGGCTTTAGAAACGCCTGTGATTTTAGGTTCACGTGGGGTTCTTAAACCACTACTATCAAGTCTTACATACCAAGCCCTACACTCACCTCTCTCATACAGCTTACTCCTACTAGACCTCACACATGAGGTACTTACCTCACCACTACCACGTAGGGTTGAGGAGTTTAAGGTGGTTTCAGAAGACTCTATAGGTAAGTTAGTAGATCATGACACATACGTTCTAATGTCTAAGGGTTACCCCTTAGGTGTTTTCCTAAGGTTTAGGGTAGGTGCTGCATACGCACCGTTAATGCTGTTAGCTAGGTTTCATGAGAGGGTCGTAGGGGATTTAGAGATGCTTAAGGAGGTTATTAGTGAACGTTATCAGGTTAATCTTAAAGTTATTGAGGGTTTACTTGAGGAGATAGATAGGTTAATACTTAACCATAGGGTAATGCTGTGGACTACATCATTACGAGAACACTACCTAACACTCTTAAGACTGAGGCCGAGTGATAGTCAATTAATTAATGAGGCGTATAGGCAGGCTGGTTTCAACATACTCCTCAAATCTATAGTTGAACTCTACAACAACTACATTAGTAAGGCACCACTACTACATGAGTTTATAGGGGGTAAGAGTAAGTTAAATCCTGTAGCGTCTAGTAAGGTCTACGAGTTATGGGTCTTATCAAAAATACTAAATCATTTAAGGACATCCCGTAGTGGTAGGTTCGTAAGTGAGGAAGTACGTGACCTCTACCTCACAGTAAGTATTGATGGAGTTAGAATCCACTATAATAAAGGACGTGAGGCAGAACTACTCACAACAATACTTGGAGAGAGGGTTGAGTTAAGACCAGACTTCATAATAGAATCCGACAACGGCTGCGTAGTCCTCGACGCTAAGTATAAGAGGGAGATCGAGAGGACAGACATCGAGAGACTACTAACATACATAATAGAATATGCAAGACCAATAAACAGAAAACTCCAAGGCGCACTCATAACACTAATAGACACTAAAGCCGGAAGCTACAAAGCCATTAGAAATAAAGAACTCGGAATAGAGATCGAAATCGGAATCCATAGACTAGACCCACGTCAAAACGAAAAAGAAATCGTAGAAACAATCAAAGAAATAATCAACATACCCACAATCTAATAGAGACTCCAGAGAACCCTGGAATCCATCCCTCATCATAACTTAACTAAAAATATTATTAATACTAATTAAGTAGATATCTATACTTGCCTTTTTACATCCTCTCTGAGCCCATGGAGGTTCTCTAAGGCCTCATTTACGTCGTATATCTCAACATTATATTCTAGACTATTCTTCCTTACCCCAGCCTCTAACATCCTTAAGCCTCTTAAGTAATACGGAACCTTCTACACTCACGACCCTCAACTACTCTAGGAAATCCTTAACAGCATCGAGAAGCTCAATCACCCTCTCACGTTAAAGACCTCAATATGTATCTCAAGAACATTCTTAGCATATTAACTCATTTAAAACTTTAACGTTTCGTTAATCAATATCAAACACTATAGTAGTTGTTTCTAGGTTGTTTGAAGGGTTAATCTTAAAAGTTGTGACACGTAATTAGAGGGTCGGTATAATTGAGATGATGATTCAAGAAATCCTATTCCTCACTGTATTAATCTACATTATTTCTACTATTTACTATTATCGTTATCTAAAGTCTCCAAGTAATGGGGTTAAGTTAATAATTATCTTACTGGCCTTAGAGATTTTCATAATTACTACAGTAATACCATTCATAGTTCCACTAATTTCTACATTCATACTTACAATAGATTACATCTTTCTGTATTATAAAATCATATTTTCTATCATATCTCTAATCATAATTTCTGCTACTGTTTACCCATACAGAAGAGGGTTAAAATGCCTAAAAAGAGAAATATCTGCTATAGATGATGTGAAGTTTATGGTATGCTATGGAGGGACTGTAAATGCTTTATATAGGGTATCGCGTGGGGATATCCAAGTAAGTGATAAGCTACTAGAGATACTTAATGGTGAGGAGTTAAAAGCTGTAGTCTTTCATGAAGTAGGACATAAGAAACACCGTATAGTGACTATAATAGTATTCTCTAATAAGATTTTATGGATGTTATTCCTCATATTAGCAATTACATCAGTAATTACGATATTATTTGTTTGGATGTTAAATCCGATAAGTATCACATTAAATGAATTCTTATCCTCACTAATGTCATTAACTCTTATAGCATCCTCCACATCATTAGCTACTATGCTCTGTGATTGGTTAAGTGAGCATGAGGCAGACATATATGCTTCTGAGGAAGTAGGGATAAGGTCGTTAACCTCAGCACTAATTAAAATCCACATATATAAAGGATTAAATGCAGAGGGAATTAATTGGTCTAATATGAAGACACACCTTAATTTAAATTCACAATACTTAGAACTTATGAGGGACTACAGACTTAAGGATATACTCGTACTACTACTCAGTAAGTCCTTCTTAAACGCACTTAAGATTATAGAGATTTCAAGAGCTTTTAGAAGACCATTACCTGAAACACACCCGCCATTAGGGCTTAGGATACGTAAGTTATTATCACTGTCCTCAGGTCCTTAGATTACACTGAGCAGTTTATATGATTAAATACGTTTTAGTGGTGTTTTATGTGGTAGTTGCATTTGTCGATCTGAAGGTTATTAACTTTCAATTCTATTTTAGATATTCAGTAAGTGATGAACCCTCCCAAAAGGAGGGGGAGCGAACTCTACTTTCAATTCTATTTTAGATATTCCGGATTGAGAGTGCTGCTAACATAATAAGGGACTTGATTAAGGCTTTCAATTCTATTTTAGATATTCTCAACTCCGGGGAATATATCCCTCTGAGTCATCCTAGCTAACTCTTTCAATTCTATTTTAGATATTCATCGTGTATGCACCAAATGATGTGAAGTATGGTAAGGTTACGCTTTCAATTCTATTTTAGATATTCCCACTACCTAATACATGCTCTAGGTGTGGTTCAGTAGTGTTTGTTCTTTCAATTCTATTTTAGATATTCGTTGTAGGATGCAGTATGACTTTATTATCTGTTACCTCACCCACTTTCAATTCTATTTTAGATATTCCTTCATCTACATGTCCATTCTGTAACTCTAAGCTGATGACTTTCAATTCTATTTTAGATATTCAGGAACTCGAGCACCACTACTTATCACCCCTTCCTCTCTTCCTCCTCTTTCAATTCTATTTTAGATATTCTTTCCGCGGGTAAGCTACAGGGTACGTGCGCGGATATACTTTCAATTCTATTTTAGATATTCTCTACTTAGACATAAGCTACGATAGAGACCTACTCCCGTTGACTTTCAATTCTATTTTAGATATTCCAACCTACTCCAAAACCAGCATCACTACAAACCAACTCAAGTCTTTCAATTCTATTTTAGATATTCCTCATCAATAGCCTCAACCTCAAACCACTTAACCAACTTTTGCTTTCAATTCTATTTTAGATATTCATTTAGCCCCTATTTAAAATTATATATATAAGGAAAATTAAATACTTTCAATTCTATTTTAGATATTCGCCAGGTGTGTGGCAAGGCTTTTAAGACTAAGCATGGTTTAATCTTTCAATTCTATTTTAGATATTCATTGTCGCAAGTTTACGACATGTTGAAGCCGTTAGTACTTACTTTCAATTCTATTTTAGATATTCACGGTGAAGGAATTGGAGGTGTGGTTACATGGAGCATGTTAGTCTTTCAATTCTATTTTAGATATTCAGAGGCTTTAGATAAATATATTAAGGAATTGGAGGTTAGGGAATACTTTCAATTCTATTTTAGATATTCAGTATGAGAGTAAATGCTATAGGTGTGGTAAGCAACTCAGTAACTTTCAATTCTATTTTAGATATTCTGGCGGTAGTATGACTAGGTATGTTTCAGAACTACCGTCTTTCAATTCTATTTTAGATATTCCTGAAGTAGTTCTTATACTTGATTACCTTAGCAGTGAGTTTAGCATCCTTTCAATTCTATTTTAGATATTCACTGCCTCAATGAGTACTGGTTGATTGGTGAGGTTGACGGTCTTTCAATTCTATTTTAGATATTCACAGGAAGGCTGTTCAAGTTAATACTAGTTCAGCATATAATCACTTTCAATTCTATTTTAGATATTCCTGTGAGTGTCAGCGTTACTGCAGTACCTGAAAACACCGTCTTTCAATTCTATTTTAGATATTCTTTATTGTTGATGAACTGTATACTGATATAAGGAAGAGGCTTTCAATTCTATTTTAGATATTCTTAATATCGCGTCACAGAGCACGACGTTAAACGTAAACATAAGCTTTCAATTCTATTTTAGATATTCTACTCGGTGATTCCTCTGAACTTACTCGTACCCGCCATACTTTCAATTCTATTTTAGATATTCCGTAGCTACAGGTAAGTATGTACTGTACTCACCAACAGGTCAGCTTTCAATTCTATTTTAGATATTCACGGGTATATGGTACTTCACGATAAACCCGGTGATCTTCCTTTCAATTCTATTTTAGATATTCTGATGACAAGCTAGTGGTTAGGTACATGAAGGAGGCTGAGACTTTCAATTCTATTTTAGATATTCTGCACTCTACTTCTTCTATTAGAGATTTGGGTATTTATTCAGTTCTATCACTAATATCTTCTGAAGACGTACTTTTAAATCTTTCGTTATCATGCGTTTCAT
>Ga0209225_1002610_pt1 | contig 15982 bp, 12 predicted proteins | sample WasSprMetagenome_FD_184732 | JGI IMG/M metagenome (GOLD analysis project Ga0209225, IMG submission 184732) | Sulfidic aquatic microbial communities from Washburn Spring, Yellowstone National Park, USA - WS (SPAdes) (version 3) | ecosystem: Environmental > Aquatic > Thermal springs > Hot (42-90C)...
TTGTTACGCCTCCTTCAAGGACAACTTTTACTGTGAAGGGTATGCCTCCTTTTGGGATTGGTTCAGTTTCGCTTCCCACGGTTATGGATGAACTGCCAGTGGCAGCATCAACTATCTTCAGGGTTGTAGATGGTTGACAGGAACTAAAATTCAAAAGGGAAAGTGCAAAGGCTGAAGTAAGGATAAGCATAAGGATGCTTATGATTTTTGCTTGTTTTTCCATCGGGTTTTCGCCTTTAGGCTTGACGATTAATTTTGTTCTGTGGAATATTTATGCTTGTCGAACCGCTTTCAGGCTGGAATATATTAAAAATGGAGGGTTTTAGCATGCTTTGTTAAAGTTTATGACTATTAAAACTATGTCTCTCATGTCTATTATTCTGTTTCTGTCCAGGTCCATTTCAGGGTTCCATTTTGGATGGCCTGGGTAGGCTCTGAAGCATAGGATTTCAGCTGTAACATCACGCATGTCAACCTTTCCATCACCGTTAACGTCGCCCATAAATCTTACTTTAACAAGTCCATCTTCAAGAAAGTTGTCCGCCGTGTTAATTTCGTAGGGAACCGGGCCTGCTTGGACGGAAATCTTGTAAATGTTGCATGGCTGGGCTGTGGCCGTATTCCAAACTAGTGTTAATGTTATGTTTGCGGCTGGTTCAAGGGCTGTTACCGTTTCTGATGTTATTAGGGTAGAGTTTGCGTAGATTTTCACATCGAAGGTTTCGGTCACGTTCCCCTTGTTTTTCACGGTCACGTTTATCTTAACTTGCCAGCCTTGATACGCCACTGTAAGGTCTGTCTCGATGTCTGTTATGGCTATGTCTCTTATTAAGCCAATAAATATTCCATGGTAAACCTCGTGGGATATGGCCTCATTATTTATGTTGTATAGGGCTGTATGTGTGAGGTTTATTGGGCTGACACCAGCGGAGAGAACTTGAAATTCAACATTCATTACTGGTGCCTGGCCGTAGACTGTTATTCCGCCTTTATATGTTAGGTTTGCATAGATATATCCGGCTGTGTCGTCTACTACTAGTTTTTTGGTTGGCGTTTTACCCGCAACCGGTGGGATGTTTATGAGAATTTCCTGTATTATGGAGGGATTGTATGTTAGGTTGAAAATGCATGTTTTAAGGTTTTCCACGTCACTTAATGTCACGTTTATTTTAAAAGTTGTTCCTGGAACGTATTGTGGCCCCCGCACTTCTGGTGGTTCTATACTTAGTTTGGCTATTAGCATGTTGCTGAAGAATCCATCCTTGGCGTTGAATGGAAGCTGTATTCCCAAGGAGTTAAGTAATTGAACATCCATCAACTTTAGGGCTGTTGAACCAAACTCCAGAACCTGGAAGGTTATTTCAGCAAGTTTCCCGCTTCCGCTTTGACCGACAGCATTTACTAAACTGCAATTCATGTTTAGGGCTTTGTGTGTTGCATTTAGCCATGTCTGTTGGAACTTGAAGGTTGTTGCGCCTGCAGATTTGAGAAAATCGCCTTCAAAAGCATTGCTTACATTTAAAACGGTTCCGTTAAAGACTATGTTTAGGCTCCAAAGGTGCAGGTCTGTTGCGCCATTAATTTGTAGGCTGACATTAAAGGTGCTTCCAGGCGTTAATGATATATCGACAACTTTTTGTGGGTTTAAGTATATTGTTGCTGGGGGCGGCGGGGTCCAAGGTGCAGTGTATTTATATTGCGCGTTTATTGGGGTGAAGCCTATGTCAAAGCCATTCTTATTTAGCATGAATGTGTCTGTTCCTAAGTTTTCGAAGGCTATGTCGCATTGGAGTGTTTGTCCTGGAAGTGGAGCCTTTATTATTTTCAGTTCTATTTGGCATAGTGTTCCCCTAGCTTTTGATACGGCGTCCGCTGGGTTTACTAGGGCTTGTCCGTAGACGACGTATCCCGGCGTTGAGGTGTCTAATGCTTCGAGGTAGGCTTTTCCTGCAAAAACCATGTCCGAGGGTTTAACTATTCTTGAGAAATTTAGGAAGGTTGGGTCCCAGCCGACGCCAATCTGCCAGGAAAATAGGTCAGCTACATCGGTTACTGTGACGTTTATTAGGAATGTGTCTCCGACGGCTTTTTGGCTTGTTGTGTAGTTGAATAGGTGGGTTCCGTTAATGGGGTTTACAAGTTCTAGGGTGGTTGGTGAGGCATAGGTAACATTAACTGGCATGGTTGCTAATAATGGTTGCAATGTCAATGTTAAAAAGAGGGTAAATATGGCTAATGGTTTTTTCATCTCCTTCTCCCTTCAAACAATTTTTGTTAAGCCCGATATTTAAGAGTTATTTTGACCTTTCACAGTGTTTGTTAGCTCTCTTTCTGATTAAAGTGGAGGATAATTATTGTTACATCGCGCATGTTTACTACACCGTCGTTATTGATGTCTGCGTTAGGCTTCCAGTTAGGCGAGTCTGGTTTTGTGTTAAATAAAAGTATGCAATAGGTGACGTCTCTCATATTTACTACCCCATCGGGTTTTCCAGGTTGGATGCTTGATATGTCGCCTGGAACACCAATTTTTATTTGCATGCCAAAAACCCTTAAATTGTCTGCTGTGTGAATTTCGCCTTGAACTGGGTTGGCATATGCGCTTATAGTGTAGTTTCCATAAGTTAGACCGCTTGTGGTCCATGTGAAGTTTATCGTGATAGCTGTTCTTGTAGGTATTTGCGGTATGATTAGGGTTGTTATTGTACAATTAATGTGGGTGTTATTAGACCAATATACGGTGACTTGAATATTGTTTTCCGTGAAGTTCCCCTCGTTTTCGATTGTTAGGTATATTGTTGTGGAGCAACCTTTTCCTATGACGGTTTTGGCTGGTATTTGTTGGAAGTTTTTAACTCCAGGTGTGCTCGGAACTACTTGAAGCGTGCATATATCTGCGTATTCTATTCGGATCTGACATGTTTTGGTGTTGTCAGAAATGTCAATGTCTGTTCCAGGCGGAGAAAGAGTTGCATTAACGAGCAGTGTGTGATTGCCCATGGACAACGTTGTTGTTTCTAGCAGTATTGGGTATACTATTTCGGTTCCTCTTGGTATGGTGATTGAACTACTGAAGAATGGTGTGCTGTCGCAATAGCTGGTAATCGTTGCTATTTCGCTGTATGATCCTTTATTCCATAAATTCACGTTTATTGTTATTGTTTCAGTGTATTTTACCAGAGTTTTTGATGGGGTTATTTGGGTTATGGCGATATTATGGGTTTGGCCGGATATAGCGTAAATTTTTCCATCTTTTGATGTTATGAACAATGTTTCACTTAGCAGGGCAGGTGACGAGTCAATTGCTCCATTAGTTTTATAAGTCCACCATACAGTTCCATCATTTTCCTTTATCGCGTATAGTTTTCCATCGGTTGTCCCTATGAAAACTTTCTTTTCAGCCACTATTGGGGAGGCCCATTTTACTGTGCCTATTGTTTTCTTCCATACAAGTATGCCATTGCTTACGTTTAATGCATAAATATTTCCGTCAAGGGAGCCAATGAATATTATGCCATTTGAAGTTGCTGGCGATGAGTAGATTGCCCCTCCTGTTGTTGCGCTCCATGCAATGTCACCGTTTTCTGGTTTTAATGCATAGATGATATTATTTGTGGAGCCTATGTAGATTTTGCCGTATGCAACTGTAGGCGATGAGTAAAATGGTTTGTTTGGTGTTAGGGCTTTGCTCCATAAAACCGAACCCGTAGTCTCGTTTAAGGCGTATATTGTGCCGTAGGATGTTGCTACATAGACTTTGCCATCGGCGATTGCTGGTGAAGTGTAAATTGCGCCGTCTAGGGTTGCGCTTGTCCATAGGGTGACGCCGTTTAAGTTGAATGCGTAGACTTTACGATCTGATGAGCCAACATAGACTTTATTTTCGTATGCTGTTGGTGAGGAGTAAACAGCTCCTCCTGTTGTGATTGTGTAAATTGTTTGGCCGTTTGTAGCGTTTATGGCGTAGATTTTTGCGTCATCGGCGCCTATGAACAGTATTCCTTCTGCGAATGCTGGTGATGAGTGGATGGTGGTTGACATCGGCTTTGACCATATTGTTTGCGCGTTTGAAGCGTTTAACGCATATATTGTATTGCTTGATGCTGTAAAAACGATGTTGCCAAATGCTGTTGGAATCACTATTGGTGATGGGGACATCCATTCATCGGAGCTTGTAGAACCTATCACTTTTGACCATTTAGTGTTGTTTGTTGTTGGTGATAGTGACGTTGACGTTGCATAATGTTTTGTGTCGTGTCTGTACATTGGCCATGCTTCTGAAACTGTTATTTCGTAATATGATGTTGATTCTACGCCTTTAGAGTCTGTTAGCCTTAAACTTACTGTGTATTTTGTAGCTGCATCGTAGGCGTGCACCACTATGGCACCGTTCTTTGTTGTTCCATCTCCAAAGTTCCATTTCCACTCTGTCAGTGTGCCATAGGGACTGTAACTGCCAGAACCGTTAAAAGTTACGGTTTGACAGACGATTGGGCTGCTTGGATGATATTTAACCACCGCTACTGGCCCGTTTAGCGTGAATTTTTTTATGCTTATTTTTGTTTGGACTTGGTAGTGGGCTGTGGCATATATTGTGTATTCTCCGGCTGTTATGTTTCCTTGGGGGAAATTGAATGTTATGTTTGAGTATTGGGGTTGTGGTGGCATAGTTGGCGTTGTTGTGCTTATGTAAAAGGTTGTTTTGTTTTCTGGACAGTATGGATAGCCCATTGCTTTGGGCGAGTCTGTGAATAAATTTGCGTATAATTTTGCTTCACCAGTTGGGGCATCATTTGGAATTGGAAGCTGGGCCATAAGCCAAAGTTGCTGTCCTGCCTGTATGGTTGTTCTGTGGGGATAAAATGCCAATATCGGAGTGTTTTGTGAAGACTGAGCAAATAGTGCTACTACAAGATTGTAAGAATTGTAATTGTCTGTGTTTTTTATTGTTAGGCTTACATATGCGATTTGGCCTTTGCTAAAAGTTGTTTTTGGATTGCCATAGGAGTCGCACGTGTATATGTTTTTTATTTGAACTCGCCACCATTGGTCTGATACGTTGCCTGTTGCGATTGTTCTTATTATGTAGGGATTGCCGTATGGGTTGTCCACTTCAACCGCAGCTATGTGATTAATTAGGTTTCCATCAAGGGTTATGGTTGTTGATAGGTTGACTTGTTCCCCTATATTGTACAATTGTTTATTTGTGGCTACACTAATGCTCAGAACCTGAGCTGAGGCGAGGGGAATTAGTTGAAATAAGCTTATAACAATAACTAAAAGTAGGATGGAAAGCTTAAATCCTTTCATTTTTTGCATTAACCATTTTCCACCTTCACGTATGCTCAAGCAAATCGACCAATTTTAAGGTTTTTCCGGACTAGTAATATAAAAAAGTGGGGGGCTGGGAGTTTTGCTATTTAGACAGGTAGAAGTCTTCTTTGTTTTTGACTTCTGGGCAGTATGGTGTTCCGCCATACCATGGTAGTTTGTCGTAGGCGTTTGCGTATACTGTGCATTTGCCTACCACCGCGTTGGATGGTATGTGTATTGTTATTTCTTCTGGTCCGTAGACTTTCATTTCTCCGAAGTGGTCGTATTCGCCCCATCCAACAGTTACTTCGTAGGCATGGGAGCCTATGAAGAATCCTAGTTCATCATAGACTGTTATTGTTAGTGTTGCGTTTATTGGCTGCATTCTGTATGTTCCGTAAGATATTAGGAATGTCATGTCTACGCCATTCTTTGTCTGCTTGTATGTTGTGTATTTGGATTCTATGCTTAGGACCTCAACAGGCCACCATACCCAGAATTTAAGTGTGTCATTTGCCTTTCTTTCTGCAACTTCAACTGTGGCAATTACATCCCATTCTCCGAAGATTTCGCTTGCAGGATCTACACATGGCCAGGGTATCCTGAAGCTTATGTGGGCTACTCCGTATTCGTCTGTTGTTGCCTCGCGGTATATGTGGTAGCCGTTGTGCTCTATTTGGAAGCCTACAAGTTTCTGTTGTACTGGATACTCGTTATATGTTACGAGGGCGTAGAGTTCTACTTGTTGTTGTGGGCCGAACATGTCGCTTACAGCGTTTGGTCCTTGTCCGCCATATGGATACGGATATTGTGTGTAAACGTCTATTGCTAAGCCTAGGGTTATAACTGGTGCCCTGTAGTTGGCTGGATCTGCGGCGCTGTAGCCTATGTCTAGTCCGTAGGTGTTTAGCACCAGCATGTCTTGGGATGATCCGTCTGGATACCTGAATGTTATGAATTCAATTTTTGACCAGACTTCTTCTGGCGCTTTTGTTGCGAATATGGCTTTGAAGTATAGGGTTGCTAGTTTTCCGCCGCCTGATGGGAATGGTGGATGGTATGTGTAGTCTGTGGCTGGGTCTGGTAGTAGTAGTATGCCTATTGTTGAGTAGTTGTAGTCGTCTGGGATGGGTGTCATGGGCGGGGGCCTGGCGTGGGTGTTTATGTCGGCTGCGTAGAGGACTCCGTCTGGAGCGTATTGGAAGGCTTCAAAGAATGTTCCTGGAGCCCAGTAGGGGGCTACTGGCTCTATTAGTGTTGTGTTCCACATTATGCTGAATTGCACGGCTATTATTTCCCAGGCTGGGTCAACGTCGGCTATCATGACGTCTACTGTAAAGGTGTCGCCAAGCTTTGCAGGCTTAATTGTTGATGGTGAAAGGTAGAAGCGAGGCTTCTTTTGTGGAACAACCCACTCATACTTGTAGTGGGCGTTTAATATCTCCTGAATTTCAATGTCTGAGCCTCCGCTGTTGAGTAGGAATGTGTCTGTGCCAATTGCCGTGAAGTTTAGGTCACATTCAACAACTGGATTAAGCATCGTAGGCCCTTTAATTATCTTAAGTATTACTGTGATCAGTTTGCCTTCCGTTACATCCACTCCTGGAGGAGTTAGCAAGGCTTGACCGTATATCAAATGTCCCGGAGTAGATGTGTCTATGGCTTCAACAATGGTTTTTCCTTCGAAAACGGTGCCAGTTTTATCTATGCTTGAATATTCTAAGAGTTCTGGATTCCATGTTATGTGAATCTGCCATGAAAACAGGTCTGGCGCATTGCTTACAATCACGTCTATTCGGAATGTGTCTCCAACAGCCTTCTCGCTTGTTGTGAAGTGGAAGAGGTTATCTCCGTCGATTGGATCTATAAGCTTAAGATCCGCGCCGGGCGAAGCCTTCACTGGAAGTGCTAGCACAGCTAATGCGCTGACAATCAGCAATGCTGTTAAGCTATAACCTAGAATCTTCTTTCTCATTATTCTTTTCCCCTTCTCCTTTCTTTCGATAATTATTTGGAGAGTTGGAGAATTTAAGCGTTCCGGAATTATCTTCTATTCCTTTTTAGCTATTGCGTAGCACGCTACAAAGTGTCCTCCGCCCACGTCAACTAATGGTGGCTCCTGACGTTTGCAGATGTCCATGGCAAGCTCGCATCTTGGGTGGAAACGGCAACCTGAAGGCGGGTTAACAGGGCTTGGAACCTCCCCTGAGAGGGGTGCCCTCTCCCTCCTCCTTGTGGGGTCAGGTATGGGTATGGAGGCAAAGAGGGCTTTTGCATATGGATGCAATGGGCTTTTGTAGAGTTCGCCTGTTTCTGCAAACTCAACGATTTTGCCCAGATACATAACGGCTACGCGGTGGCTTATACACTCGACAATGCTTAGGTCGTGGCTTATGAACATGTAGGTTAAGCCCAGCTCCTTCTGAAGGTCTTGGAAAAGGTTGAGAAGCTGGGCTCTAACTGAAACGTCTACGGATGATGTTGGCTCATCCAAAACTATAAACTCTGGATTTGTTATTATGGCTCTGGCAACGGCTATTCTCTGCCTTTGGCCTCCGCTAAACTCGTGGGGATAACGGTAAAGGTGGGTTCTGCTTAAGCCAACCATCTCCAAAACTTTAACAACTCGGTCTTCAGCCTCCTTCCCCTTGGCTATTCCCTGAGCCACAAGGGGTTCGGCGACTATGTCTTTAACAAGCATCCTCGGATCCAAGGATGTTGTAGGGTCTTGGAAAACTATCTGCATGAACCTTCTAAGCTTTTTTAGGCGTCTTCCCCTTAAATAGGCTATGTCATATTCCCGGAGCAGATATTTTAGGGCTTTAGATTTCGGGTCGTTCTTCTCTAAATATTTTATTGCTTCAACAATTTCTCTTGGAGTCTGGTAGAATATGTGGCCGCTGTTGGGGCTGAGCAGCCTTATTATCGTTTTTCCAAGGGTTGTTTTCCCGCAGCCTGATTCTCCCACTACGCCGAAGCATTCTCCCTTATATATATTGAGGTTAACACCGTCAACAGCCTTAACCTCGGCCACTTTCTTTTTAAGGACTCCGCCGTAAATTGGAAAGTATTTTTTAAGGTTTTCTATGGTTATCAGGTTTTCCAAGGCTATTTACCTCCACTGTAGAGGTGGCATGCAACATAATGCTCTTTACCAGCTTCAACAAGTGGGGGCTTTTGCTTCCAGCATATGTCCATGGCGTATTTGCATCTTTCGTTAAATCTGCAGCCTGGCGGCGGGTTTATAAGGCTTGGAACAATTCCAGGTATGGATGTGAAGGGTTTTCCAGGCCTGGGGATGGATTCAAGCAAGCCTTGAGTGTATGGGTGTAGGGGCTCCTTGAAAAGGGTCATGACATCGGCTATTTCGACGACGTTTCCAGCATACATAACAGCAACACGGTCGCAGAGTTCAGCCACAACTCCTAAATCGTGGGTGATGTATAATATTGTTGAGCCTAATTTTTTCTGAAGCTCCCTTATCAAGACTAGGATTTGGGCTTGAACTGTAACGTCAAGGTTTGTTGTAGGCTCGTCGGCTATTAACAGTATTGGGTTGGCCACAAGCGCCATTGCTATTACGCATCTCTGAGCCATGCCGCCGCTTAGCTCGTGGGGGTACATGTCCACAACCCTTTCAGGGTCTGGTATTCTAAGTGTTCTCAGAAGCTCCACTGTTCGTTTTCTAACCTCTTTCTTCATAAGGTTTCTAAATCTTCTAAGGATTGGAATTTTTGATGCTAGCCTAACCCTTAAAGATTTTGGATTTTTAAGCATCCTCTCATAAAGTGAAAGGTAAAGCCTTAAAACACGTTTCCTGAAGCCTTTGGCTGTTTCAACCTCCTTCCTAAGCTGTTCTATCACGGCTTTTATTATTTCCTCTTTTCTGTGAAGGTAGAAAACTTCGCCTATTTGGTCTCCGACAGAGTAGACCGGGTTTAGGGCTGCCCTTGGCTCTTGGAAAACCATTGATATGTATCTTCCTCTAACCCTGGACATTGTTGGCTCGTTGAACTCAAGCATGTTGTAGGTTTTCCCTTTAACATTAAACTTGATTTGGCCGCCCTCAATTTTTCCTGGTGGAACAACTATTTTTAGGATTGAGAGGCTTGTTACACTTTTCCCGCAGCCTGTTTCGCCTACAACCCCTAGAATTTCGCCCCTTTTTATGTTTAAAGATACTCCGTCTAGTGCTTTCACTACGCCTTCGTATGTGTAGAAGTTTAGATAGAGGTCTTCAACCCTAATTATTTCTTCGCTTACAGCTTTCTCCATGCCTATTTCCTCCTGTAAAGCGGGTCAAGCACGTCTCTTAAAGCGTCGCCTAGGAGACTCCAGCCTAAAACGAAGAGTGATATGAACACTCCCGGGTATACCCATGACCACCACCATCTTAAGCCACCTGAAACGAAGCCCATACCGTCGTAAATTAGTCTTCCCCAGTCCGCCCATCCTGTTGGAGCTCCAAGCCCTAGGAAGCTTAGGGCGGCTGTTGTTAAAACTATGCCTCCAAAATCGAGGGATGCCACGATAATTATCGAGTAAATTGTGTTTGGTAGTATGTGCCGAAACATTATTCTTAGGTCTGATGCTCCAGAAGCCCTTGCAGCTTCTATGTAATCCTCATTTCTAACTCTTAACGTTTCACCCCTGATAAGTCTTGTATAGCCCGGCCATCCTATCAGGATTATTGATAGGAGCACTGAGTCGATTGTTGTCCAGTTCGCTTGAGTTAGGACTGTTACTAGGCACATGGCCAATATGAGGCCTGGGAAAGCCAATATTATGTCTGTAAAACGCATTAAAATTTCGTCTATGACACCTCCGTAGTATCCTGCAATTAAGCCGAGGACTACACCGATAGCAACTATTGGTATTATTACTTCTAAGGCTACTTGAAAGGCCCACCTTGTTCCCCATATACAGCCATAGTATATGTCCCGTTGAAGCAGTGTTGTTCCAAATGGGTGTTTAGGCGAAGGTGGGGATGGTTCAACTCTGAAGCCTAATGCTGGATCTGACGGAATTAGGTAGGGGTTGAGACCCGGCACTGGTGGGGCAAGTAAAGGTGCAAATGCCGCGATGACGACGAAGAACATGACAATAGCTATTCCAAACAGTGATAGTGGTGTATCCTTTATTCTCCTCAAGATAAATTTTATTTCCCTGATTGTCGGCTGCAGTCTTTCTGGAACCTTAAATTTCATTTTTTCACCCTAACCGTATTCTTGGGTCTATGTAAGCATATAGTATGTCCACTATCAGGTTAGCTAAAACAAAAACTATTGCCGAGAAAAGCGCGTAGGCCGCTACTACAGGTACGTCGAAACGTTGAGCTGCGTATGCAGCCCAGTTTCCCAAACCTGGAAATTGAAAAACAGTCTCCGTTATCACAAGACCAGTCATCATTCCTCCAACTATTAAGCCTGCAAGCGTCACAACAGGTATGAGGGCGTTTCTTCTTGCATGTTTGTAAACTACTTCCTTCTGTGATAAACCTTTAGCTCTAGCCGCTATAATGTAGGTTTTACTTAAAGCTTCAAGCATGCTTGACCTTGCAACCCTCACAAGCGTCGCTGTGTTGATGAAAACTAGAACTGTTACAGGGAGAACTAAATGTTTTAAACCGTCTATAAAGTAGTCTAATCTTCCGTTGAGTAGCGCATCTATCGTCACCATGTTTGTGTAGTCATGCCATTGTCCCAAACCTCTTAGAGTTGTCAGGTGGCTGTCCAAATTTGGCGATAATCTTCCAGTTCCCGTCCATTTTAGGGTTGCTATAAATATGGCTGATAGGGCTATTCCGAAGAAAAACGACGGCATAGACGTGCCAAGTACTGATAAAACTCTTGAAACGTGGTCGAAGGGTTTGTCTCTTTTTACAGCTGCATTTACTCCGGCCCATATGCCGATTAGTATTATTAAGGGTGCAGAATATATCACAATTTCTATTGTTGCCGGAGCCCTTCTTAATAGATTGTCAAGCACAGGACCTGTAATTTCTGAAAATCCGAGGTTTCCATGAAGGAGCTGGTTGAGCCACACTGCAAATTGCACCCATACTGGTTGGTCTAATCCATACATATGAATATAAGACTTTAAGACCTCGGGATTCAGCTCCCTCGGGTTTCCAGATAAAAATACGAATACCCGGCGTGTTGGGGGAACAACCTGCAATAATGCAAAGATTAATACTATAACCCCTAACGCTACGGGAATTAGGAGAATTAAACGTCTAATTATGTATTCTCTTAAGCCCATCTAGCTCCCTAAATTAGAAACTTATGAGCAATTTATAACTTTGCCGATTTAAAAACCGATCTTTTACTATTGAAATAAAAAAGGGAGGTTTGGGAGGTTAACTTTTATGGCTGGTTGCGGTGGTTGAAGTGTAGTATTGTGAATGTTACGTCTCTCATGTTGCAGACGCGGTCTCCGTATGGGTCTACGCCGCCTACTCCGTATGTGCCTACCCACTTGGGGTCAGGCGCCTTTCCTGGTTCTGGGGCTTTTGCGTTGAAGTGGAGTAGTAGGTATGTTACGTCTCTCATGTTTGTTACGTCGTCTGGCACGCCTGGTGTTGGTCCGCTTATGTTGTACCAGCATGTGTCCTCCTTATACATGCTGTAGTAGTATTGGGCTGGATAAAGCGCATTGTAGTACCAGCCTTTAACCCAGTACCAGCACCATCTTCTTCCTATTGGTATGTCAATTGGCAGGAACGGCGCGTCATTATAATATATTTGTTGTAGTTCTTTGTATAGGGCTGCTCTTGCTGGACCGTCAGGCGTTTTTAGCGCCATGTCTATTATTTCGTCTTTGCGGGTTCCGTATCCGTTGTCTGCTGTGTAGTTTTGGAAGAATGCGAAGTCTCCGTAGCTGTGCATGTATGGCCTTGCAAAGTTGTCTGCATCAGCGAAGTCTGCAAGCCATCCTATGCTCCAAATTGGCAGCTGGAACGCTTCAAACATGTCTAGGTAATCATCCCAAGTTATCGAAACGACATCTACGACAAACTGGGAGCCTAGACTTTCAAAGAAGTTTTTAATCATGAGGCATGCTATCTGTCTCTGGGTGTTTCCTTCGTTGTAGGCTAATGTTATTGTGAAGCCTGTATCGTATAGTGTTTTACCGTCTGGAAATACTACCGCTTTCAGTTCGTCAATGGCTTTGGCGCGGTTTATGTCGTACCCTCCACAGGTTGGGTCGTAGTAGTCTGGAACAAGCCCATAGACTAGCATGTTGTTTCTCCATATGGCCTCGTTGAACCATGCATCTTTAATGTACATTGTGTGGTTGAAGGCGTAGCAGAAGGCCTTTCTAACATGGGTGTTGTTGAAGAAGTTTGGCAATGGTTCGTGTGTGTCTGTTCTCTCGGGCACGTAGGCGCTTTCTGGGTCAAGTGTGAATGTGAAGTGTAGTGCGTCCATGCTGAGAGCTGGGCTGATCTTCTTTATTGTTATTATGCCCGGTATTGTTGGTTCTCCTGTAACTGGGTCTAGGAGTGCGAACATTTTAGCGCGTGGCACTGCGCATACGTCTATTTCGCCTGCCTTGAAGGCGTTTATTCTTGTATCGTCATCTGAGATGTATCTTATGACTATTTTGTCTAAGTGTTTGCCTGTCCATCCGCCCCAGTAGTATGGGTTCTTTGCAAGTTCAACCTTGTAGGTTACTGCGTCGAAGGTTATTACGCGGTATGGTCCTGTTCCAACGTAGCGGTAGCCGTTGGTGAAGGTTACGCCTGGAGGCCTCGGTATGGTGGCTGTGGCGTCGTATGGTGATCGGCTTTTACGCCTTACAGTTGTCCACCAGTCTGGATATCCGTCGCCGTCGCTGTCTGTGTATAGGTCTCCGTTCCAGCATCCAATACTTATTGAGAATTGCTTGCTTACCATGGATGCCCATGTCTGGCTTAGGATCTGTTTGAAGGCTATTTCTGGGAAGATTATGCCTAGGTTGATTATTAGGTCGTTTCCGCTGACTTCTATGGCGTTGTCTATTAGGTGGGCTAGGTCCATGGCTGTTGGGTGGGTTGTGTTGCTGGCGAATGGGTCGCTGTCCATCTGGTCGAATAGTGGCTTGTAGAACATCCACATGGGGCTTCCAATCTGGTCCTGAACAAGGCCACGTTTGAAGGAGTATTCTGCGTCATAAACGTCGAAGGTGTCGACTATGCTACCGCCTTCATCAACAAAGCGTATCGGGTTTCCAGCAGCATCTGTTGTTCTTATGTGGAATATCCACTTCTGCCTAAACAGCGTTACAGAGACTGGTGGGCCAGCTGAGATGGATTGAACCTGCCAGGACCTATATGAACCGTCAGCCTCAATCATATACATAACGTCGGTGACGTCCAACTCGCCGTTAGCGTGGTTGTCAACCCAACCTATGCATGTTGAACCATCATTCCAAGTTGAGCCAGTCGGATCCTCCAAATTAACATCAGTGCTTGTAACAGTCTTCGTAACATCAACAATCGTGCCTTCAGCTTTGCTTGGAACATTTGTGGCAAGGCACGGAACAAAGTCCCAGTAAGCCTCCTGTTTAAAGAATATCAGCGTGTCATAAACGTTGAATATTAGCTCGCCGCTGCCAGTATCGTAAGCCCTAACAGAATCCGCTCTTCGAGGACCCCAGCCAATAGTGCCAACATACATTGTAGTCGTGTCAACAGGCGGCTGTTGAGCCATAGCACTCGGCTTAAATGTTGGAGCAAGCAGTGTCACAAGCATTATTGCAACTGCAAACAACGAAACTAAACTAAGCTTCTTCATAATTCCCGATCTCCTTCTCCCTATTCCAATTTTCCGTTAAAAAACTATACTTCGACTCATATTTAAGCTTTTATAGAAAAAAGTTACAGTCAAAAATCCAACCAAAAATTTAAAAAAGTCGAAACAAACTTAAATATTCCACCAAAACCAAATTATTAATTGGGGAAAGGGGCCTACAATGACAACCCTCTGGATAGAACTCGCCTGTCCAGAGCACGGGTTCGAAAGATTCAAAGTGAAAATAATAAGAAAATACAACATAAAACCAGACCAGATAACCCCAAAATTCAGAACAAGGCCAAAATACGAACTAAGCAGCCTAATAGTTGGAAGAAACGTGCAATACAACCAACTAACAGACTACCTAATAAGATACTTCAACGAAACAGGACTAATGGAAAGGGTCCTAAACATAAGACTCCAACTGTAAAGGGCTGTAAATCTAAAGCCATAAACGAACAATCTTAAAAACTAAACCGCCAACAAAAAAGAAAATCCCGAGCCAAAAGAACAAACCACACAACCACAAATAAGGCCTTTCAGTGTGCATTATAACCCTGCCAAAAGGCATAGCGCCTCCCCTAAAAATTTCCTGAATAACCCTAAAGGAGCTTATCTCCAAAAATTGGAAAAAAGAAATCGAGAGAGCAAAGAACACTATCGAGGCAAATATTAAAATGCTTCCAAAACCACTAACAGAACGCAAATCACCAAAAAATTCAAGCTGAAGGAATAAGCCGAAAGCGGCAAGCACAATGCCGAAAAAAAGGCTTAAAGCAGACCAAAAAGAACCAAAAGTGTTGAATAAAAGCAAACCGGAAAAGAAAAGGATAACCCCTAAAACCATTGAAAATTTTCCAAAGTTCTCCCTCAAAAAATCAGAGAAATCATCAAATGAAAACACCATACACCACCAAACTAAAATGAAACAAAAGAATATTTAAGGACAACGCAACGACAAAATTAAATACTCTTTTAAAGATTAAATTACTACATTGCCCAGTTAAGCCATCAAGTGGAAAAATGACTGAAAAAAGCGACAAAGCCGAGGCATGGCTTGAAAAACCACGAAAAATAATTCACAACCAAAAGCTAATTTTAACACTTCTATCATTAACAATGCCTGCCACACTAATAATGGTAACATTAGTACTGTGTGCCACAACAATATTCCCAGAAACAATATTATTAATCCTTATAGCATGGCTAATAACAACAATAAGCTACATAACACTAATCATCCTAAGAAAAATCGTGGAAAGAAGACAGAAAAGCTAAGGATTCTTCAAAGAACGAGACAAAAAACCATCAATAAACTTCCAGAACTCCCTCTCCAAACAAGCCCTATCCTCATCAGACCTTAAACGCCTAACAAAGAAGGCACCAGCCCCAAAAAACGACATCATCAAAGGACTAAAATTAATGCTGTTCCTTTTCCTTTCAAAATCAAAAGAGATTGCTATGCCATTAGAACCGCCACTAACAGTTACAATAACGCCACCGTCAACATCATAAACATCAGAAGCCTCAGCCCTGACGACAAATCCGCATGAACCAGAACCATCAACGGTTGTCAAAAAACCCCTTTCATCAAAAAACCCTTGAATAGATGAAGCTAAAGAATTCAAATCAACATCAACGTTCTGCCAATTCTTCCTCATCCCAACACCTCAAACAATCATCAAACAGCCGAGAATATAAAAATTCCCATCACACAAAAAACGAAAGCATCAAATTCCTAAACCAGCCTCTCTTCAGCTTCACTCACCTTCAACCTAGGCATTTCAGCAGAATACCTAAAAATGAAGCCTTTAACCTTAGAAGATAGGAGCTGAACAAGAACAGTGGGTACGGCGAAAAGAAAAACAGCAACCACCCAACATACAGGCCCT
>Ga0209225_1002616_pt1 | contig 15963 bp, 18 predicted proteins | sample WasSprMetagenome_FD_184732 | JGI IMG/M metagenome (GOLD analysis project Ga0209225, IMG submission 184732) | Sulfidic aquatic microbial communities from Washburn Spring, Yellowstone National Park, USA - WS (SPAdes) (version 3) | ecosystem: Environmental > Aquatic > Thermal springs > Hot (42-90C)...
AAGAACCGAGACAGCGCGAGGGGGAAAAATCGATGGATTTGATTTTGATCGAGGTTTGAGCCGCCTGCCAGTTAACTCGAAGAAGGAAAAATCAATCATCAATTTTTATCCACTTGCGGGAGTACTGTATATTCACATCCTCCTTTATTTTGTTTTTAAGTTCATCACGGCTGTTTAAATAACCTCTGGAAAGGCCGCAGGGAAGCAGCTTCCGGGCCTCAAGAAAAAAGGTGCTTAAGCTTTCATCGCCTTGATGATCTCCGCGAGCCGCGAAAAGTCCTCCCTCAACTTCAGCCTCGTTGCAGCGCCGTAGAGAGCGGCGGCGGGGTGGTAGGTGATGAAAGCCCTGATCCCCCTGCCGGAAAATCTGACTTTCCTTTCTTTGCCGTGATCCACCGCCATGGTGACCTCTTCGTTCAGCAGGGCCTTCGCCGCGGTTCTCCCCAGCACCACGATCAGCTCCGGGCGAATGATCTCGAGCTGTTTCCTCAGATAATTTTTGACGCAGATTTCAATTTCATCGTCGCGGGGCGGGCGATTCTGGGGCGGGCGGCATTTAACCACGTTGGTGATGTAGACCTCCTCCCGCTTCAGGCCGGCGATTTTCAGGAGCTCGTCCAGGAACCTCCCCGCTGCCCCGCAGAAGGGGGCGCCGCGAAGGTCCTCGTTTCTCCCCGGGGCCTCACCCACCAGCATCACGCGGGCGCTGAGGGGACCCTCCCCGGGCACGGCATTTTTTCTCCGCCGGTGGAGCCGGCACAGGGTGCAACTCCTTATCCTTCTTTCGAGTTCTTCCGTGGCGATCCCCATCCGGAACTTTCGATCAGGGGCTTCAGCCGGTCGTGGATGAGCTTGAGCACCCTGACGTCCTCGCGGCAGTGCTCGACGATCAGCCGGCGTGATTCCAGGTCTCCGCGCTCCGCCAGCTTGAAGAGGGACTGGATGTCGCCACCGTGAAATTCCTTGAACCCCCGGCCGCCGCTGATGCCCAGAAAACGCGCCACCGACTCCAGGCTGTAGCTGGAGAGGAGCAGCCTGGCCCGGGACCACTCGTAGAGGTCCAGCATCGGCATCTCGGTCAGCCTGGTCAGGTCCACGTTGTGCAGCAGGGACCGGCTCAGCAGGAAGGGGATGTCGAAGCCGGTGCCGAACCAGGTGACCACCAGGTCGCACTCCTCCAGCTTCTCCCGGAGCCACTCCAGTATCCTCTTTTCCTCCTCGAAGGAATCGGAAAAGCGGACCTCAGGCTCCTCACCGGTCATCACCCCGATGGCGATGACCATCCCCTCGTTGGCGGTCTTGGAGCTCGTCTCAATGTCCAGGTAGAGCACGGCCATCTACTCACCCATCGCGAAGACCACCAGCCTCCTGTTGCGGGGACCGTCCTCCTCGATCAGAAGAAAATTCTGCCAGGTGCCCCTCACCAGCCTGCCGTCCACGATCGGCAGCACCGGAATGGAGCCGAAGAGGGCGGATTTGAGATGGGCGTGGGCGTTATCATCGATCCTGTCGTGCTGGTAATTTCCCCGCTGGGGCACCAGCTGCTCGAGCCTGTCGAGCAGGTCCTGCTTCAGGCCGCCCTCATCCTCGTTGAGGACCAGGGTCGCGGTCGCGTGCGGCAGCAGAACCAGGGCCATCCCGTTCTTGATGCCGGAGTCGCGGACGGCCGCGAGCACCTTGTCGGTGACGTCGACCACCTCGCTCCCCTTTTTCGTGGAGATGGTGTACTCCCGGAACCAGGTCTTCATCAGTTTCCCAAAGTTTGAATAGGACTTTGTCTATTTTAACGTAAACGAAAATAGGGGTAGGGGTAAAAATGAGGGTGCTGGTGACGGGGGGTGCCGGTTTCATCGGCTCTCACCTGGTGGATGCTCTGCTGGCCAGGGGTTGCCCCGTCACCGTTCTGGATAATTTCTCCACCGGATCCGAGAGGAACATCGCCCCCCACCTGAAGAGGGAGGACTTCAGGCTGGTCCGCGGGGACATCCGGGACCCGGCGGCGCTCAGCAGGGCGCTGCAGGGGGTCGACGCCGTGGTCCATCTGGCGGCGCTGGTGAGCGTGCCGCTCTCGGTGAAGGAGCCGGGGCTGACCCGCGAGGTCAACGTTGAGGGGACCCTTTCCCTCCTCAGGGCGAGCCAGGAGGCCGGCGTCGCGAGGTTCGTCTATGCCTCGTCCTGCGCGGTCTACGGTGAGGCCAAGGTCCTGCCGATAAAAGAGGACTCTCCCCTCCGCCCCCTGTCGCCCTACGCCGAGTCGAAGCTGGAGGCGGAGGGCCTCTGCCGGGCCTTTTATGAGAGCGGCGGCTTCCCCGCCGTCTCGCTCCGCTACTTCAACGTTTACGGCCCGAGGCAGTCGGGCGGTGACTATGCCGGGGTGATGCTGAGGTTCCTCGAACGCCTGCGGGCCAATCAACCGCCGGTGATCTTCGGCGATGGCAACCAGACCCGGGACTTTGTTCACGTTTCCGATGTGGTTGAGGCAACGCTGCTGGCGCTGGAGAGGCCCCGCCTCGAGGGGGAGGTGGTCAACGTGGGGACGGGGAGGCGGACGAGCATCAACGAGCTCTGCGCGATGTTTCTCCGGGTCTCGGGGAGGGCCGACCTGAAACCGAGGCATGAGGATCCCCGCCCCGGGGAGATCAGGCACAGCCAGGCGGACATCGCCAAGGCGGGGAGGCTCCTCGGCTTCAGGCCCCGGGTCCCGATTGAGCGGGGGGTGGAGATGCTGTGGCGCAGCGCGGGTGGCGAGGGATGAACTGCTGGATAGTCATGCCGGCGCACAACGAGGAGCGCGCCATTGGCGGGGTGCTGGAGGCCCTGCGCCGGGAGGGCTGGAGGAACATAATTGTGGTGGACGATGGCTCCCGGGACGGGACGGCCGAGATAGCCCGGGCCCAGGGGGCGGTGGTCCTGAGACACGAGCGCAATCTGGGGCTGGGGGCGGCCCTCCGCACCGGCCTTCAGGAGGCCCTGCGCCGCGGGGCCGACTGCGCGGTGACCTTTGACGCCGATGGGCAGCACGACCCCCGGGCGGTGAGGGCGATGGTGGAGGCGCTGGAGGATGCCGATCTCGTCATCGGGTCGAGGGAGTTCCTCAACGTCCCGGCGCACAAGCGCTTCGGCAACTTCATGCTCAACCTGATCACGAGGCTGATGGGGGGGCCGCTGCTGGACTCCCAGTCGGGGATGAGGGCCTTCAGCCGCCGGGCCCTGGCAGCCATCCCGATCAGAAGCGACCGCTATGAGGTTTCCTCGGAGATCGTCATCAACGCCCGCCGCCTGGGGCTCAGGATCAAGGAGGTCCCGGTGAAGTGCTATTTTACCGACTATTCCAAGGCGCGGGGGACAACGATAGCCAGCGGCATCAGGATTTTCCTGCGGCTGATCAGGCTCAGGGCCCTCTACGGGTGACCCCGGGAGCTTGGCAGAATTCTTATTTAACGGCCGGCTGAGTCCTAAATCTGGGAAGATGGCCAGGGTCATCGCTGATTTCGGCTGGAATCACCGCGGGGATCTGGAGACGCTGCGGGAGATGGTGCGGGCCGCGGCCGAGGCCGGGGCGGACTATGCCGCGATCCACTCGGTGCGGGCGGACGACCTCGTCTACCGGGAAAGGTTTGAGCAGGGGAGGGTGGAGAAGGGGAGGGTGTTCGCGATAAAGCGACCCTACCGGGAGGAGTACCTGCGGCTGAAGCCGCTGGCCCTGAGCGACGAGGCGCACTCCCTCTTCATCGATGAGTGCCGGTCGGCGGGGATCAAGCCCCTGGCGACGGTCTACACCCGTGCCAGGATCCCCTTCCTAGCCGGCCTGCCCTGGCGGGAGGTCATGGTCTCCGGCTATGACTGCGCCAGCTACCCCATGATCCGGGAGCTGGCCGAGCGCTTCGAGCACCTTTTCCTCTCCACCGAGGCCGCCTATGACGACGAGATTGAAAGGGCGGCCAAGATCCTGAAGGGGCGCGGCCTCACCCTCCTCCACGCGGTGGCCCTCTACCCCACCCCGCTGGAGAGGCTGAACCTCTCCCGGATGGGTTACCTGCGAAAGTTCACCAGAAGCGTCGGGTTCAGCGACCGCTCCTCGGCCGAGCGTGACGGGCTGAAGGCCTCGATAGCCGCGCTCTACCTGGGCGCCGAAGTCATCCAGAGGCCCTTCACCATCCTGGACCGGGCGCTGACGCTGGAGGGGCCGATGTCGGTTGATCCGGCCCAGCTGAGGGAGCTGGTGGCCTGCTCCCGGATGAAGAGGGAGGAGCTGGAGGAGCTGATCCGGGGGATTCCGGAGTTTGAGGCGATGAAGGGAACCAAGCACCCGGAGCTGAGCCCCGAGGAGCTGCTCAACCGGGACTACCACCGGGGGAGGTTTGCCAGCAGGGTCAGGGGGATGGTGGTGTTTAATTGGGAGGAGAAGAAAGTCATCTGAGGAGGCCCGGATGAGGAGATACCGGATACTGGGGGTGATCCCGGCGCGGGGAGGCTCAGAGCCGATCCCCAAGCTGAACATCAAGCCACTGCTGGGCCGCCCCCTGATCGCCTACACCATTGTCCCCGCCAGGCAGAGCAAGCTGATCACCCGGGTGGTCGTTTCCACGGACGATGAGGAGATAATCGAGGAGGCCAGGCGCTACGGGGCCGATGTCCCCTTCGTCCGGCCCAAGGAGCTCGCCGACGATCTCTCGCTCCTCACGGATGTGGCGAAGCATGCGGTGCTGGAGGTCGAGAGGCAGGAGGGCAGGAAGTATGACTATGTGGTCGTGCTGCCGCCAACGACCCCGCTGAGGACCGCGGCCGACATCGACAAGGCGCTGCGCAAGCTGATCGACAGCGGGGCCGACTCGGTGATCTCGGTGACCAGGGTGGGCGCCAAGCACCCGATGAGGATGAAGAGGATCATCCACGACAGGCTGGTTGACTTCGTGGAGGAGGAGGTGGAGAACATGCCCAAGAAGCTGCTGCCGCCGCTCTACCTCAGGAACGGGGCCATCTACGCGGTGAGGCGGGATGTCCTGGTCAACCAGCGCTCGTTCCAGGGCAGGATCAGCCTCCCCTACCTGATGCCCGAGGAGCGCTCGATCAACATTGACACCAGGCTGGACTTTCTCCTTGCCGAGGCCGTGATGAAGAGGATGAAGTGGAAGCACATCAAGCCGGTCAGGGGCAGGGTGGCGCTGCTCAAGAGGCTGATCAGGAGGTCGGGCTGAGCCGGGCGGGCAGGGGATGGGAAGGCGGGAAGTAATTTTTGAGGTGGCTACTTCAGGCCGATGTTTGTTCTGGTGATCTCGGGGAAGCTGCATCTCTCAGGTGCGGAATGGTCCTGGGGCCAACATCGGTTCCTTTTTGAACTTGTTATACAAAAAAACAAAATATTTAAATGTAGTTATTGATTATTGATTTACAAAAGTGGGAGAAGATGAAGAAAAAGGCCATCCGTGTTTTCCAGTCCCTGCTGAGGGGCCCGGCCACGGTGAGGGAAATAGCCAATGAAGTGGGGCTGAGCTATCCTGCGGCAGCGGTGACGATAAAAGACCTCATCAAGGAGGGGCTGTGCGAGCGAAAGAATGGCCAGGTGGTGATCAGGCATTCCGCCAAGGCCCAGGCGCTCATTAAGGTGCTTTCCAGGTACCGGGGGGAAGAGCTGCTGGGAGGGAACCGGGAGAAGGTGCTGGGCGCGATCACCTCCCCGAAGACGGTGAAGGAAATAGCGGGGCTCACCCGCCTGTCCGAACAGACCGTCTACCGGCTGCTCAGGGAGCTGAAGGGAATGCTCGCCGTTGGTTTCGATGGTAAAAAGTACTTCCTGAGGGATGAGGATCTCAAGGCTTTCCTGGAGCAGAAGCTCATGGATGCCAGGACAGCCGGGGAAGAGACGGGGGTGGTGATCCTTCACTCGAACGGGTTCACCCTGAAGCGCGCGCCCAAGGGGGCAAGGACCCGGGGAGCACCCACCGCCTTCTCCAGGTTTGCGGAGTACGGTGTGGATTACGGGGCCGAGAACAGGGATTTCTTCATCGATCCCCCGCGCGAGGTGGGGCTGGAGGAGATACTGGTTCACGCGTTGCTGGCAAGCGAGAACAGCTTGGACAGGACCATGTGCGCGGTCCTCTACCTCAAAAACCGGGGGAGGATAGACCTGGCGAGGACCAGGAGGCTGGCCCGCACGCTGGGCATCCTCGACCGGTGGCTGGACCTTGAATCCCTGTGCCGGGGGGCGCCCCTGAGGCGGCCGGAGGACTTCTTGCCGTGGCAGGAGTTCGTTGAGAAGGCAGCGGTTTACGGAGTGGAGGTGAGTCCTCCGGGCGGGCTGGAGGAGGTCTACGGGGTTTTTCAGAGAGTTGGGGGAAAACTCAAAAGAAAAATTTCAGCCTATTGCTTCGGCGGGACGATCCTGATGCTCGCCGGGCTGAAGGAGCGCACCAAGGACATCGACCTGGCGGTTGAAAGGGTGGAGGATTTCCAGGAGATCTCTGGAGCGCTGGGGGAGCTGGGTTACCGTTCCCGGGCATCGGCCCCCGCCGGGGAACCGGAGCCATCAGACGTCCTCGTTCACCCCGAGCTGCCCCGCATTGACCTCTTCACGGGAAGGATTTGCCGGGCGCTCGGAATCACCCGGAGCATGAGGGAATCAGCGCGGAAATCCTGCTTCGGAAATCTGGAGGTGAACTTCCTGCCGCTGGAGGCGGTCCTCCTGCTCAAGGCAGTCACCGGGCGCGAGGGAGACCTGAGCGACATGGGGGCCATCATCCGCAGCAAAATTGACTGGAGTCTCTTTGAAAGGATCTACTGGGAGGAAATCGAAAGCGTGGGGGGGCAGTTCTGCTTCACCGTTCTCGAGGCCCTGGAGATCCTCCAGGAGCGAACCCAAGCGCGCGTCCCCGCCCTCCGGCGCGTCTTCAGGCACTGCTTGGAGGAGGGGGTCAGGCTCGCCGTCGAAATGGGGGCGAGGAGCGTGCCCGAGCTCAAGCGGTACCTGGATTTCCCCGAGATGACCCTGCGGAGGGCCGCCATGTCCCTGGCGCGCGGGGGGAAAATCAGGCTGATCAGGCGCGGCAGAAGGCTGGAGCTCCTCCCGGCTTGATCCCTGGTTTCGGATGACGCTGGCGGTGATTTCCCATGCCCGAAAAATCTTCTCTCGGTTCCGTTTGTTTGTGGCTATTATTTTGCTGTTTGAAATGCTAGAAAAATATTTGTGCTAACTGATCAGGTAAAATGGGAGGTAAAAAACTATACGGCAGGGATGTGATAACTGTTAGAGGGTGTTTAGATCCAAAAACACTTAAGTACAAACCAAAACAAGAAGGTCGGCTGAGAGCCGGGCGAATGGGCAGAGGAGCAGGATGTTGGGAAATTGAGAAAAGGGGCGTCAAGGGTTCTGATCACCGGCGTGGCGGGCTTCATGGGGAGCCATCTCGCGGAGAAGCTAATTGAACGAGGACTTGAGGTAATCGGCTTGGACAATTTCTCAAGCGGTTGTGCTGAAAACATTTTCTCGCTGAGGAATTCTAAGAGGTTCACCCTGATCAAGGGAGACATTCTCAACCCGAAAGATCTTTCCAAGGCAAAGGACATAGACACAATTTTCCACCTGGCCGCGCAGTCAAGCGTGCCCAAGTCGACAGAAGACCCGTGCAAAGATTTTGAGATAAACGTCAGGGGAACGGTAAACGTGCTTGAGCATGCAAGAAAGGAGGATGTCAAAGCCTTCATCTTCGCCAGCTCCTCAACAGTTTACGGGGAGGCCAAAGTTTTACCCACGCCTGAAGATCACCCCATGCGACCCATCTCCAACTACGGGGCGTCAAAGGCTGCGGGAGAGGTTTACTGTTCATCCTACTTTTCCCTCTACGGGATTGGAACGGTGAGCTTGAGGTATTACAACATTTTTGGGCCTAGGTGCAGGAGGGGGGTCATGTTTGACCTGATGCAAAAGCTGAGTCAGGATAGAGAGAGGCTGGAGGTGTTGGGGACCGGGAGGCAGGAGAAGGATTACCTCTACATTGAAGATGCCGTGAATGCGACGCTGCGCGTTGTGGAGAAGGGGAGGCTCAGGGGCGAGGCATACAATGTTGGTTCTGGGGTGGCCTGCACGGTGAGGGAGTTGACCATGGCGCTGCTCAGGATATTGGGGCTGGGTGGCAGGACCAAGGTCATCTGCAGGGGTGGCCTTTCGTGGCCCGGCGATGTTCAGAGAACATGCGCTGACATCTCAAAACTGGAAAAGCTGGGATTTGTCCCGAAAGTGGAGCTTGAGCAGGGGATGAGGGCCTTCGTTGACTGGTATCAATCGGAGTACGGGCGGGTTGTTTGAGCTCAGGGCATCTCTCCTTTCTCTGGCTGGTTGGGGTTGGATGGGGGCTTGGCGGAAAACGGTGGATTTAGGATAAAATGGCCGACGCTGGCAGAGAATTTCGAGCGGGGAAAATAGCAGGAATTGGGGGTCTCACGACAGCTCTTCCAGCAATTTATAAAACGATTTTTTAAAGTGCCTGATGCTCTTCTCCTCTGTGTGCTCTTCGGATAGCCTCATGCATTTCCTTACAAGCTCTCTTTTGTCAGGGTATGAATAGACCTCGGCTATCTTTTCCGCTACCGCCTTCGGGTCGTTCTCCCTCAGGACCAGCCTCCTCAGGTCCCCCTCAAATAGCTCGCTTTGCCCCACCCCTTCAGTGATGATCGGGATCAGGCCCGCGTACATGGCCTCCCAGACCACCGAGGGACACGGGTCGAAGTCAGCCGGGTGGGCATAGATTGAACAGTTTCCGAAGTATGGCCTGAGGCTGGGGACGCGTCCCTCGAGGTGGATGTTTGGCTTTCTGGTGCGGACCTTTTTGCCGCAGTCGCCGACTAGGAAGAGCTCGAAGTCCGGCAGGTAATCCATGGCCTTCACCAGGTTGCCGTAGCCCTTCTCCCTCGCCTCGTTCCCTATAAAGAGGATCCTCCTCTCGAAGCTGCGCTTTCTTGGCCTGATTTTGTTCACCGGGAATGGCCTGACCACCTCGACCGGCCTGTCTATGTAGCTCTGGATGTCGCGCTTTATCCTCTCGGAAACCGCGATGAAGCCGTCAACGATGGGTAGATATCTCCAGTAATAGAGTTTTCGCAGGATGGTCAGTCGCTCGCTCCAGAAGCTCGTGTCGGCTATGATTGAGATCACCCTGCATTCGGGAGTTCTCTTCTTGTAGCTCCTGGCGAAGGGTGCGCAGTAAAGGGATTCCAGTATTAGCATATTGGAGCCCTGTAGTTTGCCCTGATCGAAACGTCCCACGCCCATAGGGGTCTCCACGACCCTCGCCCCGACGGACTTTGCCCAAGCGAGATGGGATGGGTGGGGGCTTATGCCGCTTGCGGGGTAAAGGAAAGCGATTTCTTTCATTTTTGTCTGAGTATTTTCTATACATATGGGTCTTAAAAAACAAGCCTTTTAGGAGAAAGTAGCCGAAAGTTATGGGGGATTGGTAAGAATGTACAGGAAAAAAATGGAAAAAGCCGAGCTTGTTGACCGGATAAAGCTTATCCAGCAATACTGCAAGGGTAAAAAGGTTCTAGATGTAGGTTGTGTCGGCCATACAGTTCCTTATGAGCATCCCCTATGGCTGCACAAATACATCCGAGAAGTAACGGACCGGGTACTCGGTATTGACATAGAAGCCGAGAAAGTGAAAGAACTGAGGGAGAAAGGCTACAACATGATAGTTGCGGATGCTCTAAACTGTGATCTTGGCGAAAAATTTGACGTGATAGTGGCTGGGCAAGTCATAGAGCACCTCGATAACCCAGGAATATTTTTGGAAAATATGAAGCGACACCTCTCAGATGATGGCGTGATGATAATCAGCACTGATAATGCTCATGGAGCGATGTTCATAAAGGACTATCTCATTCGGAGACCCAACATAAACCCTCAGCATTGTATGTTCTTCTCTAGAGAGACGATCACCGAACTTCTCAGACGCCATCGGCTGGAAATTGTGGAATTTTATTTTTATGATGACGCATGGAAATGGTTTTTCAAGATTTTCCCGCAGTTTGCCTCAAACTTTATTTTAGTATGCAGGCCGAAGCGATGAAATTTAAAACAAATGACAGCAAATTTAAATAATATGGCAAAAAATTTCCGCGAGATACTAAAAAAATTTCCTGATGCAAGAGTAAATTCTTGGAAATTTAACAAAATCTTTCAGATAGATGGAATTCCTCTTTGGTATTTCTTAGAACCACTCATGAAAGCCCCTTACATACCGAGCCCTTTTAGAAGTTTGGATGAAATCGAAAATGATGCAAAAGAGGGCGTAACCCCATCTTGGGCAGATGATTTGAAGTTGTCGATTTTAAGAAAAGGACTAATCTTTAATGAGAAGCTCAAGATCATGGTTTCCCGCGCGGCGAGAAAAAGATTGAGTGAAGGCAACCCAGCAGACATTTTATTTCTATCCTATACCAACCAAGTCTTCGATAAGGATGGGAAACTGGATTTCTTGGGATTCGGCGACGTTATAAAAGATCTGGAGGGATCGGGAGTAAAACCCATGATTTTATTTTGCGATCCAGTTTCCAAAAATTCACTTTTCAGGCTGAAAAGGTTTGAGTGTCTGTTGTACTCGTTCGTCGACTCCGGCATAATAAGGGAAAGCAGGGCGATGGCCAAAAAACTCGCTGAGGAATGGAAAAAGTTGGATAAAAAAACTTTGTTCACCTATCAGGGTAGAGATTATTGGAAGTTCCTTAGAAGTGAGATGAATTTTCTTTTTTCTCGTGAGATGCTGGAGACAATAATAATGTACTATCTCACTTTCAAAAAGATAATCAAACAACATGATATAAAATTGGTATATCTCACCGGCATAATCGGGATCTATGAATCGGCTTTGCTCGGTGCAGTTAGCAAACTGAATAAAAAAATCGTTTATTCCCCGCATGGATACGGGGGCTATGCCGTTCCACTATATCTGAGGGAAAATTTCTACAAAAATTTTGTTTTTGCCGCGGCAGGTGATGGGGAAAAAAAGAAATTGCTGGACCTAGGTATTAAAGAAAGAAATATTTTCGTCACGGGCTCACCTTTCTTTGATAAAATTGTGGAATACAGGATTCAAAGAGAGAAATCAGAAGATAAAAAGACAGTTACACTCATAACCAGCGCTCTTGTTGAATACAAATTCATTGAGAAAAATGAGTACTTTGATTATATTAGAAGATACCTCTCACAGATTAGCAAAGTAAAAAACGTCGGGAAAATAATCATCAAACTACATCCCGATGAAAAGTACAAATCTGAGTATGAATCAATTGCAAGATCGTTAAAATTGGGCAATGTGAGAGTTATACAGAAACCTGGCAAGGAAGTTTTGTACAGTATTTTGAGGGACTCGGACTTGTTGATAACCTTCGGCTCTACTGCCGCCGTTGAAGGGTTAATGCTTGGCAAAGATGTGGTAGTAATAGAAGGATTCATGGGCGATCTCTGCAGGGCGGACCCCTATAAGAAAGCCGTTCTAAAGATAGAAAAAGAAGACGATCTTGGAAATGTGGTCGAAAAAATTCTAACGAACAAAAAAGAACGAGCTATTCTAAGAAAAAAAAGAGAGGAATATATTCGCACTGAGTTTTACAAGATCGATGGGAAAGCCCATAAAAGAGTAGCGGATTTAATAGTTTCCATGCTTAAGATGGGAGCGAAACAATGAAAAAGATTAATCCGTATGCCACTTATGGAGAAATCAGGAAGACCCTGGACAAGATGGAGTGGGAAAAAGCTAGGGGTCCAGAGTACTGGGAATACCGCCGAAAGTGGGAAGAAAGACCAAAAAAAATGGATCCAGGCGATTTTCCAGTGCATCTTGACATCGAAACCACAAATGCGTGCAACTTGAGATGCCCAATGTGCCCCCGTACAATTATGGCCCTAGATAAATCAGGCAAAGTAGGTTTCATGGATTTTGAACTGTATAAATCGCTTATTGATCAAGGTGCTGAAAACAGTCTATGTTCAGTGAAATTGAACTATTTGGGCGAACCGCTAATTCATCCCGATATAGTAAAGCAGGTTAGGTATGCAAAGGAAAGAGGAATAATCGAGGTGATGTTCAACACGAATGCCGTTGCGCTCACAGAAGAGCTGTCGCTAAAGTTACTCGAAGCCGGACTTGACAGTATTTTCTTTTCTATTGATTATGCCTCTCCTGAAAAATATAGCAAAACAAGAGTTGGTGCGGATTTTCATCAAGTTGTGAGGAACATAAAAAAGTTTATTGAGCTGAAAAATAAGCTCGGATACAAACACGTTCAGACTCGGGTATCCATGGTTGTAATGGATCACACAAAGGAGGAGCTGGAGGAGTATAAAAGGTTCGGTTTTGATGAGCTCGGCGTGGATTTAGTGGGTTATGGAGAGCTTGTGGACTATACAGATGAAGAGGAAAAATATCCGAAATATTACAACCCTGATTTCGTATGCGCACAGCTTTTCCATCGAATGTTTGTCAGATGGGACGGGAAGGTAACACCATGTTGTGCGGACACTAAAGCAGAGCTGGTCATGGGTGATGCTAAGAGGGAAAAACTAAAAGATATATGGCTAAATGAAAAATACGAAAAATTAAGAAGCATGCATATTAAGGGCAAGTACTATCAAATTCCTCTATGTAGAAGGTGTTACGTCCCGGTATCTGAACTCACGAGAGAAGGGTGAGATTCATCCGGCGGGTTGGCATTATTCCTGCGAGGGGTGGTTCAAGGGGCGTGCCCCGCAAGAACATCCGGCTTCTTGGTGGAAAGCCCCTCATAGCGTATACCATAGAGGCATCACTTAAAAGCGATCTGGATCGCACCATAGTTTCGACCGAGGACGAAGAGATAGCAGCGATTGCCAGAGATTACGGCGCAGAAGTTCCTTTCCTTAGACCAAAGGAGTTGGCAACCGATGAGGCCTCTTCGCTTTCTGTGGTTCTCCATGCTTTACAGTACCTTGAAAAAGAAGAAGGGTACTATCCGGGCATAATAGCTCTTCTCCAGCCAACATCTCCATTCCGAACACATGAGCAAATAAATGCAGGGTTAAGGGTGCTGCAGGCTTCAGATGTGGACTCGGTGATAGGGGTATGCGAGGTCGAAGCGGACTCCCATCCCTACTTTGTGTACAAAATGGATGAGGGGGGTAATCTGGAGGAGCTCATTAGGATAAGGAACAAACCGTTGCGTCGGCAGGAGCTACCCAAGCTTTTTAGGATAAGCGATGGACTGATAATCTCCCGGAGAAAGTATTTCGATAAGGTGGAAGAGAACTCCCCTTGTTTTAATCCGAAGAGTGTGAAGGGCCTGATAATGGACAGAATAAGCTCTCTCGGGATCGATGATGAGTTTGACTTTTTATTGGCAGAATTCATAGTGAAATCCGGTTTGTTCAGGGGGAAGTGAGAGTTTGAAAATCGTGGAAATCGGTAAAAAGCTGATAGGAGATCGATACCCCACATTTATTTTAGCTGAGATGGCATGGTCGCATGATGGGTCTCCTGAAAATGCAAAGAGGATAATAGATGGGGCCGCAGATGCCGGGGCAGATGCTGTCTGCTTTCACTTGACATCCATGGAAGATTACATGGTTCCGCACTACAGAACTGGTAAAGGCCGCGTTTCCGCCGGAAAGGAGACAATACCAATTTACGAGTACTTAAGCCGAATTAATCTCTCCCCCAAGGACTGGGCTCAACTGTTTCCGTATGCAAAAAGGAGAGGGCTGTTGGTATGTGCGATGTGCAACGATTTTCCAAGCCTTAGGCTCGCCACCGCTCTGGGAACAGATAGCTATGTGATTTCGCCCGCCTCCCTCGTTGAGGAGGAATTCATTCGGGAGACAGCAGGAAAATCAAAACCCATCTTTCTAAGAATAGGTGGCGCAACCTTGGAGGAAATCGAAAGGGCCATTGCCTGGATAAAAGAGGAAGGCAATGAGGACATCGTGCTCATCTATGGATTTCAGAGCTACCCCACTGATATAAAGGAGATGCACCTTAGGTTCATACCAACCTTAAAACAAAGGTTCAGGTTCCCCGTGGGATTTGCAGATCATACGGATGGAGGATCAGACCTCGCTTTGGTGATTCCTATCATCGCGATGGTGTTTGGGGCAAATGTAATAGAAAAACACCTGACCTACGATAGGAGTGCTAGGGGAGAGGATTTTGAATCAGCCCTTGATCCACCGGTTTTTAAAAAATTTGTGAGCTGGGTCAGGGAGGCAGAACTCTCATTTGGCTCTTCAGAGGTCCGGCCCCTCTCAAAGGCAGAGCTTGAGTATAGAGAAATAGCGAGGAAGCGGGTGGTGGCAGCAAGAGATATTGAAGAAGGGGAGAAAATAACTAAGGAGATGGTTGCATTTAAGAGGTCGGATGAGGGCATCTTTCCAGACGAAGTAAAGAAAGTGATTGGCAAGGTGACCATTGCACGGATAAGGAAAAATGAGCCCATTACATTAGATAAATTCAGGGAGGAGTCCGAATGAGGACAGCGGTTTTTATAACGGTGAGAATGAAGTCAACTAGGTTGCCAAAAAAGGCGCTGGCGGAAATAGAAGGCAGACCGGCTATCGAGCACCTGATAGACCGGGTGAAGACTGCGAAGCTTCCGGATATTGTCGTTCTCTGCACCTCCACCCATCCAGATGATGAGATACTGGTCGAGTTGGCACAGAGAAATGGCATTGAGGCATTCAGAGGAAGCCCGGAGGATAAACTGGATCGATACCTTCAAGCCGCCAGAAAATATGGAATAGATTTCATTGTGAATGTTGACGGTGATGACATCCTCTGCGATCCTGAGCTGATAGATAGGACGATTGAACATTTCAAAAAAACCGGGGCCGACTGCGTGATGTGGAGGGGTTTTCCAGTTGGAGCTGTTCCAATCGGGATAAAGGTGGAGGCGCTGCAGAAGGTCTGTGATCTCAAGGAGGAGAAGGATACAGAGGTCTGGGGGGGTTACTTCACGGATAGCGGTCTTTTCAAGGTGGAATATTTGGAGGCCCCTCCGGAGCTGAGGCATCCTGAGTTTAGAATGACCCTTGATTATCCTGAGGATCTTGAGTTTTTCAGGGTAGTCTTCAGAAAACTCCACTCTCCAAGCAAGGTGTTTTCGCTTCGCGAGATCGTGAGGTTGCTTAGGGAAAATCCGGGCATACCTAGGATAAATCAGGGCGTGCAGAGGGCATATGAGGAGAGGCTAAAGCAGCACGCCAAGCCCAAGCTGAAGACGAGGTGAAGTTCGTGTTCCAAAGAAGAGAGTGGGAACGCCTCCGGGACGAAAAAGCTTACGGAGAGTTAATGAAACGGCGTGCACTGGGTCTAGAACCCGAGATGGAGCAGGTAAAGCAGCTGGTTAAGCTGGTGCGGAGAGTGTACACTTCCGGGATGAAGATCCTTGACGTGGGTTGCGGCGTTTGTCATTTTTACCTCTCTCGCTTAAAAAAATAGACCCTGATATTTGTTATCACGGTGTGGATATTTCTGAACATTATGTAAAAACTGCCAGCTCACTTTTTTGGCGAGAGAAAAACTTTATGGTAAGCAGGGGTGACATATTCGACCTGAGAATCGATGACAATTCCTATAACATTGTTATCTGCTGCATGGTTCTTCCCTTTATCCCGAGATGGAGAAAGGCTTTGTCCAAACTTGTTAGGGTCACAAAGAAGCATCTTTTCCTCAGGCTTCTTCTAAGCGACTACACCTACATAATAAAGATCTACAAGGAAGGGCACAAAAAAGGCGCTTCATACGAGTACTACAACATTTACTCAGAAAGGGTGTTTGTGGGCCACCTGATGAGACTCGGGATGCGCAACGTGCAAGTGGGGCTGTCTAATAAATCCAGACTAAAATAAAAATTCCCAGTTCTCTTAAAGCCAATGCTCTCATGTAAGTGCGGAGGTTGTGTGATACGACCATCAGCAGACAATCAATTCTTCTGGATTTCCGG
>Ga0209225_1002617_pt1 | contig 15961 bp, 15 predicted proteins | sample WasSprMetagenome_FD_184732 | JGI IMG/M metagenome (GOLD analysis project Ga0209225, IMG submission 184732) | Sulfidic aquatic microbial communities from Washburn Spring, Yellowstone National Park, USA - WS (SPAdes) (version 3) | ecosystem: Environmental > Aquatic > Thermal springs > Hot (42-90C)...
GATTAGAGCCATACGGGTTAAGGCTGCAGCTGAAAGGCTTGGAATGCTCCTTGAAACCTTCATAATAGTCATGGTTTTGATGTCGCTGTGCTTCTACATCCTATTCAGCGTTGAATCCATATACAGCGTCGGCATATCCATGTATTCGGGCATAATCCTTTACACTTACTTGTTCACGCCTATGCTTTCGTTGATGTTCATTTATCTGGCGCATAGCATGCAACCTAAAACGCCTGTGGTTGACATGCGCCCATACAAGGTTTTCGGCGTCTGCAGTATAGTAGGCATAATAGTGCTGCTTCTATTAACAAACTTCTTTGGATACATGCAGTTGCCCTTCTTCAGCCAACTGCAAACAATAGTTGACTTGCCCGTGGCTATTGCAATATCGCTTTTCATAGCAACCTTTCCAGCCGCCGTAGTCCACCAGAAGGTCAGCAGCAAAAAGGCAAGCATGGAACAGGGCATAACAAGCTTCCTAAGAGACTTGACAGAAGTTAGAAAGACAGGCTTATCTCCAGAAAAATGCATTGAAAGCCTCGCCAACAGAGATTACGGCGAGTTCAGCAAAGAACTGCGCAAAATAAGCTCTGAAATCTCCTGGGGAGTCCCCGTTAGAAAAGTGATTATGGACTTTGTTAGGCGGGTTAAAAGCTGGATGGCTCAGCTTGTCATGTTCCTCCTTGTGGAAACGATAGACGTGGGCGGTGGCACAATAGCCATGATTGAGTCCCTTGCCCGATTCAACAACCTAACCCAGGAGGTTGAGAAAGAGAAGAAGATGGCTGTCCGCCCATACATAATGATGCCCTACTTCGCCGCCATACTGCTGGTGGCGACAACCGTAATGATGATTGGCTTCACATCTGGCACTTTGGGTGTTGCCGAAACTGGCCAAACAAAGGATTTAGGGCCTATGATAACAACTTTTGTTACCTCCGCCATATTCCACAGCTATTTGATAGGCATAGTGGCAGGCAAAATAAGCGAGGAATCTATAGCCGCGGGTTTCAAGCATGCTGCAATCCTTGTGGTAATCGCTGTTTTAGCAGCTAAACTGGTGCCCATGTTCGTGAAATTCGGCGCCTAGAGGAGAAGGACTATGGTTAACTGTTTAAGTAAAGCTGGGTTAATGGCGAAGGAAAAGAGTAGAAGCGGTGTTAGCCCAGCAATTTCAACAGTTATAGTGACTGCGGCCACCGTTGTGCTTGTGCTGGTTGCAAGCCAATACGCTTACCGCATAATTGAACAAAACAGAGGGGCTGCAGAGTTTGCAAGTGCGAAGAAGGCCATGTTGAAACTTAACGATTCAGTATGGTATGTTTCCGACAAACCGCAAACCTCCCGGGCAACCCAGTTTGTAGCGAAGTATGGCAAAATAATGCTGGTTTCAAATGCACTAAACGCAACTGTCATTGTTAACGTGGCTGGGAACAGCAAATCCTACTCTATAACATCTGGACTGGTTAAATACCGCATCAGTACAGATTATGTCACATTTGGGGAGGGCTATAAAGAGTATGTTTTAGGAAATGACATGCTGATAGTTACCCGTGGAACTGAGAATCTTGGTCGAATTGTTGTTGAGCAGCAGTCCGGCGGGGTTGATATCATTTTAAGTTATCGGGTTTATGTGGCGAAGACTTTTGAGACAACTGGTTCCGGAGGGTATTACACATATGTAAGTGTTAGGATCATAAAAATTCAAATTTCAAATAATTCAACTCACCATGGAGAGCGAGAGTTTGACGTTATAACAAAATGTCTCGATTTGACGACGGTTTCTTACGTGTTTAATGTGCCAAGTGATGGAGTTACAGCCGTCATGAATGTAAATATTGATGGGAGCTCAGATTCTTGGGTAAGCCAGCCGTTGAGAAAGGGGGTTGTTGTTTTTAATTTTATTGTTTCTGCTGTGGAAGTGAACGTGTATGGGGGGTAGGTGCCGCTGCCTTCTCCGACGATAAGCTATCTCATTTGCACTGTGGCATTGCTGTTGTTGATTTTTATTTTCCCCCTAGCCTATTTTCCAGTTGTTGATAGGATTCAAACTTCCATGATGGCTAAAGAGTTAAAAGAGGTTGCTGACTATGTTGCGAACACTTTCGAAAACTTGTACATCCTTTCAAAAAATTCTTCCTACACTATTGTGAAAAAGGAGTTGAAGATTCCGCGAACCATCAAGAATTCTTACTATACTATTGAGATTTTGGTTAACGCCACGGACAGGTCAGCTTTGAGTGTGCGTGCCTATATTAGCGGTAAAAGCTACATTAATGGGGAGGCTTGGCTTATTGGTGGCTTGAAGGTTGATGGTTTGCGAATCGTTGACAGCAGTTATAGTGGAGTGATTTTTGCGTGTTGTAGGCGTTCGGGTGGGGATGTGTTTGTGTGTTTTACGCTTGATAGTGTATAGTAAGACTTAATACACTCTTTCTCTAAAGTAATCTAACAGAGGCGGAGGACAAAACATGAACCCGATCTTCGACCACATTTTCGCCATGGTCGTTGTATCTATTCTGTTCATTAGTGCGGTAGTCATCATGCCACAGATAAGTATGGGAAATATACAAGCTGTTGAGCAACAGCAGTTAAGGAACATAGCCCTAAACTTATTCAACGCCATGCTTCTGGACACGGGAGACCCAATTGACTGGGGTTCAAAAGATTACTTTTTTAACCCAAATGTTGTAAAAAGATTTGGACTGGCGTGCCCCCGTTCTCAAACCCTTTACGTGCTTGACCCCGACAAGGTTCAAAGGTTGAACACTCAAAACCCGCTGGGATACTTACCCTACGACTACTTGAAGAAAATTTTGAACTTGCAAGGGTATGGGTTTAGCTTTCGGATAATTCCACCCTTCAATGTGACGAATGCTGATGGCACTAAAATTACAGAATCTAAGACTCCGTTGAAGTTTGTGAATTCAACAACTTTAATGTATGCCTTGAGGGTTACATATTTGGATGGAAGCCCCATACCCAACGCTCAAGTGGAAGGCTTCATTTTCTACTCTAAAGGTAAAGATTTCAGACTTGGACCCATCAGCCCAACAGTAACGAATGCTTCTGGATTTTGTTCACAGTTCATAAGATTACAGTTGGCTTCTCCAGATTATGTTATGGTAATTCTGAGAATTTCTGTAGCTGATGTTGCAGCGATATTGGTGACTATGGGAAGGGATGCCTCTGTTTATGTTGCGGACATAAACATTGTTGGAAATACCGTGATTTTAACCAAGGCTAAAAACCCATCAAACGAAGATGTGAAGATAGTCAGCATCTACGTTTATACCACAGATGGAAATGTTTTATCATTGTACAACGGTACACAAAAAGACCACTTTAACACAGGTTCGGGTCAGTTCTCCCTTTGGAATAAAACCTTTTCCAACTTACAGGAGCTCAACCCAGCGATATTGATCTTTGATTTCTCAGCCGTTGAGGGGGGGCGGAGGGAAATTGTTGTGGCTGGTCCCTTCAAGAGCTTGTTAAACTATAACGTGTTTGGTTATGGCGGTAATGTTCCAATGGGTGGTGATGCTGTGAAACTTCAGAGGAATATTGTTATTGAGGGTATGATTTACACGGCTGAGCTTTGGGTTTGGAAAGAGTGAGTCTAAATGTGGAAGTGTAAGAAAGGCCAAATGCGTGTCATCGAGACAATTTTAGCATCTTTAGTTATCATGGTATCTTTAACCTTCGTAAACAACGCGCTTATTCCACCTTACAGCCCCCGTTATGAGGCGATGGAGCTTGAAAAACTTGGATACAATGTGTTACACAACTTGGAGACGCGTGGAATTTTAACACGCTATGTTTACGATTTAAATGTTGCTCGTGGACAAAGCCTTCTAAAGTCTGCTTTAATGGTTACCCTTCCACCAGACGTCTACTTTAACCTCACAATTTACAGGTTCGACGAGTCTGGACAACTCTACATGGAGGGGCAACACATAGTTTACGGCGATCCAGAAGCCTTCAAAAACCCAAGCCAAGTCTCCACAGTAACATACATTCTGGCAAGTTCTGGAGACTGTTACGACCCAAGAATACTGGTTCTACAACTTTCAAGGAGGTAGAATATTTAATGCCCGCGAAAACTTGCAGAATAAACAGATTCGCTCGTGGAAAACGTGGACAATTCGTAATCATTGCGGCATTAATGGTTGTTATAATGATTGTTTCCATAGCTGTTGTAATGTACAGCACGGTCTCCTATTATCGGTATGAAAGCTGGGAAGAGTATATGAGCTCTGTTGACAACGTGATGACAAGTACAAAAGAAATGCTGGTCTTTATACTGGCTAACTACACGAGAAAAATGTACGAGAAAGGCATAGCCAACAAAGGCGTTGTGGGTGACATGCTAATCCGCTGGGCCACCGACCTATACAAAGCTTTTCCAAGCTACGGGTTAAACGTCACGTTTTCTGAGGTTTTTATGTGGGCATATAACCGTCCAATATACAACTTTATAAAATGCTACTGGTATCGTCCAGAAGGCTTGTCTGGTATATGTGCTGGGGCAAAGATTGACTCTTTAAAGTTCGGTCTCTACGGGTATAACAAGAGCGTTTCGTATTGCCTTTACGCAAAAGTCGACGTTTCATACATTGATAGAAATCCAGACTCTATAGGGAATATTAATGTTACAGTTCTTGAAGAGAACGGGCGGCCGGTGGCGGATCTAACCGCGGCTAACTTTGAAGTTTTAATGTTTGATCCAAACCTTGGCGATTGGAAGGCTGTGACTTTAGTTAATAGGGACTATTCAAACGACAAGGCTGTGGCGAGTAACGGCACGTACACTTTAGAGTTTGCCAATCCAAGCTCTATACAAAAGCCCTACTACAAGTGGCTTATAGTTACAGTTCACGATAGTAGGGGTGTTTACGTTAGCTTGTCCACATACTCGTCAATAGATTTTGAAGTTCAAAGGGCAACCCCAACAAGTCAAAGCTTAAGGGGAACCACAAGCGCCGATGAAATCTACACTTTGGAGTGCGGTATCGGCGGTCACTGGCACTGGAATGGCAAAGAACTAAGCGTAACAAGCCAAAGCGGCACCGCCATAATGCCTCCCTTCCCACCATTACCAATTAAACAGTTTAGGGTTAAAGTCACCGAAACGGGCTCTAGTGGACCGCTTGTTCCGTCACCTTGCCAGTACGAAATCTGGGATAAGTTGAACTGGCATGGCAAAACAATTGATGTTCCAAGGGGCTTGGCTGACCCTTGGGCTAGGTTTAACGCTTCAAGCCGAATAGTGTTTCAAGTGAAGTTTCCACGACTCGACATACAGAAGCAAAAGGTATCTATACATTGGTTGGACGACTTAGATGCGCCGCCAGACCAAACTCCAGGCGATCTAGTATATGACTCAAACACATTCACGGCCTACACAAACAGATACCGCGTAGAATTCATAGGTGTTGGGCACACCAAATCACCCACATACCCCTATGACTATTATGGTGTAGCAGCCCTTGTAATGATAAACCCAAGCAACGGGCTATGCTTCGGCCCATGGAACCTCCATGCCTTCGGAAAATATGAAGGTTCACTGGGAAGGTGGAGGCCTTACGGACAATGGCAAATAAAATACTGGTATGGAAATTCTAATAAGAGGGCGGTTGTACGCCTCATAGCCATACTAAATTCAACACAAGTTCAAAATGTTTACAATCCGTCAAATGGTCCAAGAAGCGACTACTACGACACTTACGCTGTCGTTTTCATAACAGCCAACGTAAAATACCTTCAGTTAAACGTGCACATTTACTGGAAGCAGGCGAAAACAGACAATGGTATATGGTTTGCGTCAATAATGGGAAATGGTGGACCCACAAACTATGCTTTTCTAAACTATACAACGGGAAGTGTCGCTGGGCCTTACCAATATAATTATACGAATCCCCAACATCGAGAATATAAGTATCCCGGCTGCTGGGCTGCCCACTGGAACAACAACTTCGGAAGGGGCATAATTCTCAATAGTGCAAGTGTTCAAAGTCTTAGAAGCATAGACCCGTCTAGAACAAGATTTTCTATAACTGAAAGTGCACCCGGCGGTGCTCGTCAAGGCTCAATAGAACTTGAAGCCGTAAACTGTGGTGGGAATTCATATACAACCTATGCGGGATTAAGTTACAGCTACACCCTTGCCATGTGGATGTATGACGGTGGCAGCTACACGGAAGTCAACAATTATTACTACATGTTTCTGGAATCTTACGCCCCAATTATATGGCTGGGTGTGTAAAATGAAAAAGCTTCAAATAATAGCTGCAACAATATTGCTCCTCATCTCTGCACTTTCAACGTCTGCTTATTCGCAAGGAGCTTATTACACAATTATTGTAATTGTGAAGGACAGTGAGGGTTCACCAGTTAACGAAGCAAGCGTTAGAGTAACTACAAAGTATGGAACGGAAGATTATAGGGACGCCGCTTTCCCACCATACTGTACAAATGCTTCTGGAATAGTAGTCTATGAAAACGTGTACTCAGCGGACGATTTTGCCAACATAGTTGTTTCAAAAAGCGGCGTTGAGCTTGAAAGCGGCCGCTACCAACTAACCCAGCCTAAAACCTCCATAACAATTATTTGCCAAAACATGGCAACCCTAACAATTTACGCAAAAGACAGCGGTAACCAACCCCTAAAAAACGCTATAGTAAAGTTGTCCTGGCAAAGTTTGGACGGTGTACAGTGGGATGCCAGCCAAACCACAGACGAGCAGGGAAGGGCCTTTTTCCGTCAAATGACCTATTGGACTTATCAAGTGAAAGTTTCGTGGCAGGGATTAACAGTTCACCAAGGCTCCTTCAATTTTACAAGCTCAACACGAAGCTACAGCGCCCTCTGCAAGGTGCATAATTTAACGGTAAACGTTTTTGACGCTGCAAACAAGCCCCTAACAAACGCGAAAGTAACCATTAGCAGAAGCATCGAATGGCAAAACATAAGATATACCAGCGGAGGTTCCGCTATTTTCTCACAGCTTCCAGAAGCCGTTTACACTGTTCACGCACAATACGAAATTTACACTAGCACCACAACCGTAAACCTTTCCAGCACCAAAACAGTCACGATAAAGCTTGATTTCATAGCCATATCAACATGCAAAGTTGTTCTAAAAGTCGCGTGGAGCGACGACAAGCCTGTAGCCAACGCTGAAGTAAAAGTAACAAATATCGAAGGCTCCATGGTTTTCGCTGGCTTCACAAATGCCACTGGCCACTGCACCCTCCAACTTTTGGAGGGGACCTACGCATTCACAGTTTCCAAGGGGTCAGCCAGCCAAACCCGAACCCTCACGGTGACAAGTCAAACAACCCTAACAATAACTATCGACACAAGCCACCGAGTATCCACCGTGAAAGTTGAAGTCTACAAAGACGGCGCATTAGCAAACGGAGCAATAATAGAAATCCGTCAAAATGGGCAACCCTTATACGTTGTTTCAGCGCCTAACGGTGAATGCACTTTTACCCTTCCAGACGGAATATACACAATTATAGCAAAACTTCAAGACCAAAAACAGGAGAAAACGATCACAGTAAACCAAGACATGACTATTCCAATAACTTTTGGAACAACCATAAACCCGATGCTGATATACACGCCTTTAGCACTAGCCGTTTTCGCAGCCATCATCATAGCAGTTATCAAGCTAAAACATAAAGCTCAAAGAAAACCCACTAGGATAATTCTCCAATAGACGTTGCTGTAAACTTACTAAAAATTCTGATTACAAGTTCATACAAGTTAAATAAGCAACCATCAAAATTCCTATACCGAGCTTGGAAGGTGCACTCATGAACACAAAAACCCAATTAAAATCTAGGATGGGTATATCCCCAATCCTCGCAACCCTCCTGCTAATCGTAATAGCCGTAGCAGCCATAGTCGTAACATATGCTTGGATAATGACCTACATGAGCAGCGCCGGCCACCAAGCAGGCGTACAACTCACCATAGAGGCTGTAAACTGGCCGAATGAAAGCACCATTAAACTTTACGTAAGAAACACTGGAACATCAGATACAACCATTGATGCAGTTTATGTAGGCACATCCTCAACAAACCTTGTAAAGCAGACTAGTGTGACTTACAATCCGACAAGCAAAGTTGTTACAGCAAACGGAGGAACAATAGAGATAACGGTCACCTATCAGTGGACGCCACAAACCACATACTACTTTAAGGTCGCTCCATCAACCGGACCAGCCGCAGAACTCAGCGCAAAAGCACCGGCATCAGCACCTTAAAACTTTTAAAAAGCTAAATTCAGCTTTTATTAAGTGTTTATAAGGTACTTTTTCTAAACTCACAAAAACAGTGAATAAAATGCAAGCTTTCATCGAAGCCGCCAAAATAGGTTTAACCACGTTTTTTCTACTTTACGCTTCTTGGAACGACTATAAAACTCGGGAGGTAAGCAACAACGTCTGGATTTTGTTCGCCCCACTTGCATTCGCCTTGACCTTCGCTGAACTCTTCCTTTTCGATTTTTCCTCTTTTCCACTTTTTGGGATGTGCTTCGGCTTGACGGTGGCCTTCGCCATAATCCTTTTCTACGCTGGCGGTTTTGGCGGTGCAGACGCTAAGGCTTTAATGTGTTTAGCTTTAGCCTTGCCTTTTTATCCGCAAGAACTCTTTTCAACACCATTATCTGGCGATGTTTCGTTTTTCATGCAACATTTTTTTCCATTAACAGTCTTCACCAACTCCGTAGTACTTGCAGCCTTAACGGCAGTCTACCTCCTCATATACAACTTTATATGGCGCTGGAAAACTGGCAGAGCCCTTTTCGAAGGAGAACAAGAAAATGAATCTATAGGCAAGAAAATCCTAGTGCTTTTAACAGGATATAAGGTTTCAATTGAAAAAGTCAAGGCGAAATGGCACCTCTACCCTCTAGAGGATGTGGAAAAAATCGACAATGGAATAAAAAGAAAGCTTGTGGTTTTTCCAAAAGACGAGGGAAGAAACGCCATGGTTGAAAGGTTGGAGGAAGCTGTCAAAAGCGGTGCAATCCAGGAAAAAGTTTGGGCAACTCCTGGGCTGCCTATGCTGATATTCATGACTGCTGGGCTGATTATTGCGCTTTTTTACGGCGACATGGTTTGGAATTTAATTCGCTTCCTTTTAGGGTGAGAAAACGCTCAAAAGGATTAATTCATTATACTGAAACTGTTTGCTGGAAGGCGTAAAAGTGCTGGACAAATATTTAGAGGAAGTTAAGAATTCTCTAAAAAAACAAGAAAAGGAGATCCATGTTGTCGTCATGCCAGACTTCTTCCTAGACAGGTTCATAAGCCTAAACCACAGTCCAGAAACCTTCTTTAAAATGGTTATGAACGTCGTAAAGCGGAAGGGTGGAAGCATAGATGGAATATTCCAAAAAGATTTTAGGGGTGGAAACGCTGTAAACACTGCTTCAGCCCTAGCCAGCCTAGGCATAAAAGTCACGCCGATAATATGTGCTAATAAGCTTGGATTTCAACTCCTCAAGTTTTACGTCAAATCATCGAAAATCAGCCTATCCCATGTCAAAATAGTTGAAAAGCCATCCATAACAACAGCCATAGAATTCAAAACAAAAAACGGCAAAACAAACGTAATGCTTAGTGATGTTGGCTCTTTAGCCGATTTTAGACCCGAAAGCCTCGGCAGTGAAGACTTGGAAGCCATTGAAAAGGCCGACTACGTTTGCGTCTTTAACTGGGCTGGAACGAGAAAGCATGGCACAAAGCTTGCTGAAACCGTTTTCCGCCACGTCAAAACAAGGGGTAAAGGCAAAACTTACCTTGACACGGCTGACCCAACCCCCAACAAAGGAAAAGTGCAAAGTTTGATGAAAAGAGTTTTGCAAGCAGACCTCGTGGACATTTTAAGCCTAAACGAGAACGAGGCGGTTTTCTACGCTTCGCGATTAAGCCCCAAAATAAGAGTTCTTAAGCGAAGGCTAAGTTTTGAAGAACTAGCCAGAGAATCTGCCAAAATTCTAGCTGAACACCTTAACACTAGAATAGATCTTCACACCACAAGTTTTTCAGCAACCTTCACAAAAGAAAACGAAACTATTATCTCAACCTTCAATGTTCCAGTCTTGAGGGTTACTGGGGCAGGCGACGCTTGGAACGCTGGAAACATAGTCGGCGACGCTTATGGGCTTTCAAACGGCGCTAGGCTGACGCTGGCCAACGCTGTGGCAGCCTACTACATTTCAAACCGCGAGGGGAAACACCCCACCCGCCAACAGCTTATAAAATTCTGCGACAAGCTTAAGGGCATGTGGAAGACCAAAACAGATAAAAGTTAGACCCTTTTTAGAAAAAGCAACAGCAAATTGGAGAGGCCATTGTGCCAACAGAAATCTTCGACATAGATAAATTCGTTGAAATAAGTGAGCGCGCCGAATACTGTGCAGTAAAACGCCTAAAGGATGTTGTAAAACTTAAACTTCGCACCGCGAGAATACTCTACACGTTAAAGGTTGAGCCTTCAAAGGCTGAAGAGGTTATAAAAAAGCTCCGATGCGAAATCCGCGAAATATAGCTTTTTCCAAACAGCTTATGCTAGGAACTTTTTAGGCAGGCTTGAACTCCACTTCGTATATCAAGCAGCTCGAAAATAGCTTTAAGTTTAAGTTCAAATAAGATGTATTCGTCCTCTACAAATATGGGTTTACCATTCAAGGCCTCTAACATAATTTCGGGAGGCGCTGAATCCAGCTCAATAAGGCTAAGTTTATCCTCACTTATCTTTAGGGTTCTCGTTATATCCACAGCAAGTTCTCCCAAATCATATAAGTCGTGAGGCCTCCCAAAAAACACGGCAATGTCATAATCACCCTTCAAAGAATACCCTTTAGCCCTTCCGCCGAACAACAACGCCGCCTTAACCCTTCCCCTAAGTAGTCTATGAAGAGCCTCGTGAAAAGCATCCATCGATGGGGGGTCTACAGTCTTTACTTCTAAACTTTCTTTAATAGCCTTAACTATTCGTGGAACATCTTCTTTTAGTTTGCTTGCGGAATCGATTACAATATCTCTATTGACAGTGGCGTATGCGTGTACGAGAATATTTCGCATGCCAGCCATTGACTTCAAAATTTTCGCATCTTTTTCATCCAGCAAGTCTAAGTCCGATAACAGTTCGCCAACTTCTGAGTATCCTTTAGGAGTTCTCTTACCGACAGCTGCAATTGCCATTATTCCCAAGTCGAGAAGCGCTTGTATTATTAATTGGATAAGTCTCTCTATTCCTCTGTAACTTTTTTCATTTTGCAACTCATGTAAAAGTTCTGTTATTTGACTTGCTTGCTGGTTAATTCTTTCTTTTATCTTCAAAATTTCACCCAACATTTGAGCTACTACTCACATATCATAAGAGCAATTCATTATTTATCTGCTATGCTGAGCTTTTCTATTTCCTTTTGACTTAATGCTCTGCGATATGGCAACTTAAAAGAGAAAAGTGTAGTGGAGTTTAGCTTCTAAACTTTTGAAGTTTTGTCAAGAGTTCTTTGTCGCCTTCATAGTCTCCGGCGCACGTGGCTATTACTCCGTCCACTAGCCCGTCGAGTTTGCTGGCAACTTCTTCGACGTGTTCCATGGTTGTAGTGGTTGGCCAGCCAATCATCTTCACCATTTCAGCATTTTTCGGCGTTCCAATAAGGAAGTATGTGTATATGGGCTTGTTTAGGCGTTTGCATTCTTTGGCCACCTGCTCCAGCATTGGGAAGGTTTTGTCTTCGAGCCTCATGAAGAAGACGAAGTCCCAAGGCTCTTTCACGCGGGCTAGGGTTTCCTCAACGGTTTTGCGGGCTGTCAACAAGCATCCAAGTTTGACGTTTTTTAAGCGTATTGTGTTGCGTAGAAAGTCTCTGGCTTCCTCCGAGGATTTGAACATTTTTATGGGTTCGCCGTATTTTGGTATGTCTCCCATTGTTAGAACAAGCCCATCTAGGCCGACGGCGTCTGCGGCTAAGGCTAGACCTCCAACCTCAACTGGTCCCTTATAGTGTAGTATAAATATTGGGATAACCATTTTGTCCGGGTATTTGACTTTGAGTACGCATCCAACAGCTGTTCCGCTTGGTGCAGGCATGCCGGCGGCGCTGTCAGTTATGTTCCATCCATCAACAAGGTCCTTAACTTCTTCAGCCAACTTCAAAAACTTACGGGTTGGAACAAATTCGTGTAGCACTTTCATCCAACATCATCTCGACATTAGAAAGGCGACCGTTCAAGATTAAAAACTTTCGCTGGAACTGAAAACGGTTTAGCGAAACTGTTAGAAGCTGAAGCGTCATAAGAGCCTCTGTGAAGCGTCATGGAAGTTGTTCAAATAATTGGGGTTAAAGGCATACCCATGGTGAAAGCCGGAGACAACGTTGCTGAACTCATTTGTAGGGCGGCGGAGCTGCAGGGCACACCCATACAAGACGGCGACATAATAGTGGTCACCCATGTAGTTGTTTCAAAGGCTGAGGGACGTGTTGTAAACTTGGACGAGGTTACACCTTCAGCCTTCGCAAGGAACATCGCCGAACTATACGGCAAGGATCCGGCCTTAGTTGAAGTTGTGCTTAGGGAAGCCAAAAGTATAAGGCGGATGGCCAACGGCAAAATTATCACCGAAACCCGGCACGGTTTTGTGTGCGCCAACTCCGGAGTGGACAAGTCCAACGTGCCAGGTGAAAGACGCGTAGCACTTCTGCCGGAGAACCCGGATGCTTCGGCTGAGAGAATCAGGCTTGAGATCAAGCGTTTAACTGGATGTAATGTCGCCGTTATAATCAGCGACACTCATGGGCGCCCTTTTAGGGAGGGCGAAGTAAACGTTGCAATAGGCGTTTCTGGGATGAAACCAATAAGAGACCGTAGGGGCGAGAAAGATCTGTTCGGCTATGTTTTGCGAGTTAAGCGGACCGCTGTCGCAGATGAATTGGCCTCGGCAGCTGAACTAGTTATAGGACAGGCGGACGAAGGGATCCCGGCGGCCATAATTCGCGGGTACAAGTTTATAAGGTCTGAGGATGCCAGGGCAACAGAGCTTGTTAGACCTAGAGAAGACGACTTGTTCATTTAGAAGGTCTGCCCATGAAAACTGTCAGGCCTACTAGTGTTGACTGTCTTGAGATAGTTTGCCTTATGGACAACTCTGTAGACTTCATATCTTCCATTGACAGGGGAGAAGCCAAAAACGTAAGGGTTTGGGTTGCAGAACGTATGGGCGAAAAGTGGGCCAATAGGCGTTTACGTCTTCCGATAGCCGAGCACGGTTTATCCATGCTTTTAAAAGTTTTATGTGGCGGTGAAACGCACATGATCCTTTTCGACACTGGTGTGAGCCGAAAGGGGGCGGTTTTAAACGCTAAGGGCATGGGAATAAACCTCAAAGAGGTTGAAGCCATAGTGTTGTCCCACGGTCATTACGACCACTTCGGCGGATTAATAAGCTTCATTAAAGCCATTGGAAGAAAGGAACTGCCCATAATAGTGCACAGAGACATGTTCAAAATCCGCGGCGTAGCCAGCAAAGACGGTAGCGTAAGAAGGTATCCCAACTTTCCGTCGGGACGCGAGATAAAACCCGCGGTTTTTGTGGAAACTAGGGGACCTCATCTTTTAGCCGACGACACGGTGCTGGTTACTGGTGAAATACCCCGCAAGACAGACTTTGAAGGAGGATACCTCCAACACCGCGTTTTGTTAGACGGCGTCTGGCAGCCCGACCCATGGATTTGGGACGACCGGGCAGTGGTTGTAAGCGTTAAGGGCAAAGGACTCGTAATTATTTCTGGATGCGCCCACGCCGGAATAATCAACACCGTCCTCTACGCCGAACAAATCACTGGAACGTCAAGAGTCTACGCTGTGATAGGCGGCTTTCACTTGTCTGGTAAGGAGTGCGAAGGGCGTATAGACAGAACCGTGGAAATGTTGAAACAATTTAACCCAGAAATCATTGTACCCATGCATTGCACTGGCTGGCGGGCGGCCTTCGCTATTGCAAGAGCCATGCCGAAAGCTTTCATATGGAACAGCGTTGGAAACCTTTACACTTTCGGACGTATTGATGAAAGCTAAAGATTTAAAAGTGCGGTGTGTGAAAATATGCTTTCCAAAGTTGTGGAGTTGAAAGGCGGTGATTAGGGAGAAAAGGCAAACTCCTTTCTTTAAAAAGAAGCTTGAGCCGATAGAGGTTAGAACTCCAAAAAAAATCTCGGAACTACTTTCAGAAATGGCCAAAACGGGGTTTCAAGGCAGAAAATTGGGCGAAGTTGTCGAAGTCTGGGAAGAAATGCTTAAAAACGACGTCGTAATCTTTCTCGGGTACGCGGGCTCTATGAGCACCACAGGCCAATGGAAGATTATTAACTGGCTTATTGAACACCGCTTCATAGACGTAATCGTCTCCACCGGCGCCAACATTTCAGAGGATATTTTGGAAGCCATGGGAGGCACATACTGGCAAGGCCACCATCTAGTCGACGACAGCAAGCTTTTGGAATACAAGATTGACAGATTTTACGACGTTTTCGCCGACGAGCTTGAATACCGCCAAATGGAGCATCTGATCGCCAACTTCATGAAGAAAGTGGACCCTAAACGCAAATACTCCTCAGCCGAATTCCTACACCTTTTCGGAAGAGAACTTTCTCTGATGGGAATCAAAAGCATTGTGGCAACGGCCTACGAAAACAAGGTGCCGGTTTTCTGTCCAGCGATTGTTGACAGCGGATATGGCATCGCTTATCTTTTAAATAGGAAATCCGACCCCAACTTCGACATAACCATAGACCAAATGCGGGACTTCAAACAGCTTGTGGACGTAAAGGCTAAAGCGGCGCCTGAAAGCGGTGTCATATATATAGGCGGAGGGGTTCCCAAGGACTTTATCCAGCTTACAACCGTTGGAAGAAGCCTAACAGAATCCAGAAAATACGAGAGGGTTTATCCACACAAGTACGCCATACAAATCACGACGGATGCACCCCACTGGGGAGGTTTATCGGGCTGCACTTTTGAGGAAGCCATTAGCTGGGGCAAGGAAGCCAAAGAAGGATGCAACGTGCAATGTTATTGCGACGCTACAATAGCCCTGCCAATAGTTGTCCACGCCTTGGCGGAGAGGGTTGAAAAAAGGGCGAAAGTTCCAGACTTGTCTTGGCTGTTTAGGGGTCTAGAATAGGCTTCGGTGTGGCGACTTTGGAGAAAGTGAAGGACTTCGAGCTTTCGAAGGGCGTCTCCCCAGACATCCTTGTACGGCAGATGCTTGCAAGTGGAGGTTTCACAGCCAAAAACCTAGCCGTCGCCGTAGAAATCCTCGAAACCATGCTGAAGGAGAAAGACACCCTCAATTTTCTTTCTTTCCCTGCCTGTATAATCGCCACTGGCACAAGGGGCATAATCCGCGACATGGTGAAAAGAAAATGGTTCAGTGTCGTTATCACCACGTGCGGCACCCTCGACCATGACTTGGCAAGGTGTTTCCGAGACTATTACCAGGGCGACTTTTACATGGACGATAAGGAGCTTCACAGGCGGAGTGTAAACCGAATAGGCAACGTGCTGGTGCCAAACGCAAGTTATGGTGAAGTTATCGAAGCGAAGATGATAGAGTTCTTGAACAGCATTTACGCGGAAGGAAAACGGGAACTCGCCACCTACGAGTTATGCTGGGAAATTGGAAAACGCCTAAACGAGAGCTCAATTCTCTATTGGTGCTGGAAAAACCAAATACCCGTCATAGTGCCCGGCATAACCGACGGCGCAGTAGGCTACCAACTGTGGTTCTTCAGCCAAGACCATAAAGACCTAAAAATAAACGTGCTCAAAGACGAGCAACTCCTAAACGACATAGTTTGGCAGGCCAAAAAATCCGGCGCCCTAATAATAGGCGGAGGCATATCGAAACATCACGTCCTCTGGTGGAACC
>Ga0209225_1002622_pt1 | contig 15945 bp, 17 predicted proteins | sample WasSprMetagenome_FD_184732 | JGI IMG/M metagenome (GOLD analysis project Ga0209225, IMG submission 184732) | Sulfidic aquatic microbial communities from Washburn Spring, Yellowstone National Park, USA - WS (SPAdes) (version 3) | ecosystem: Environmental > Aquatic > Thermal springs > Hot (42-90C)...
AATGACTATTTTTATAGAAAAGAAATATAAAAGCAAAATATCCCAAAATAAAAAAAATTAAAATTAAAAAGGAGAATTTATAAAAACTGAGAAAAAATCCTAAAATAAAAGAAGAGGTAAGTATAAAAATAGGTGTTTTAGCTTCTTTTACCAAATAGTGCTTCTCCAATTCTTATAATAGTTGCCCCTTCTTCTATAGCAACTGTATAATCAATGCTTGTACCCATAGAAAGTTCATTAAATTCTGAATCCATATAAGTTTTTATTTTTTCAAAAATCTTTTGCATTTTCATGAAATAGGGACGTACTTTTTCAAAATTTTCTTCATAAGGAGGTAAACACATAAGTCCTTTAATTTTTATCCTATTAAACTTTTTAACCTCTCCTATAAATTCCTCTAATTTTTCTGGATACACTCCTCCTTTAGTAGGCTCTTTACCAATATTTACTTCAATTAAAACAGGAACTATTAAACCCCTTTTTTCTGCTTGTTTTTGAATTTCTTGAGCTAAATTTATTCTATCTAAGGTTTGAATCATGGAAAATAAATTTAAGGCTTTTTTTACTTTATTTGTCTGAAGTCTCCCTATAAAATGCCACTCTATAGGAAGGTCTTTAAGTTCAAAAATCTTTTTTTCAGCCTCTTGAACATAATTTTCTCCAAAAATTTTAATTCCCAGCTTAAAAGCTATTTTTATCTTTTCAGGAGTCTGTTTTTTTGAAGCCCCCAAAATTTTTATTTCTTCAAACTTTCTTCCTGATTTTTCGCAAGCCCTTTGGATATTTTCTAATATTCTAAGGTAATTTTCTTTAAGTAAAGTTTTCCAATCCATTAATAATTCCTTTTTCTGTAATAATTATATCTACTTTTTGATCATGTTTTTCTAAGGGTAACCTTTCAAATATTTGAAAGGAAAAAGCTACCCCAATTTTAAAAGCTTTAGTTTTTTTCAATATTTTATCATAAAAACCTCCCCCATAACCTATTCTTCCTTTTTTAAGATCAAAGGCAACACCAGGAACAAATATTATTTCGAAATTTTCTGGTTTTAATTCAGGATTTTTAAAAGGAGGCTCCAATAAATCAAAAGGACCTGGCTTAAGGTCTGAAAAACTAAAAATCTGATGAAAGGTTAGAGTTTTTTCTTTAAGCCAAGTTTTGGGTAAATAAACTTTTTTACCTTCTAAAAAAGCTTTTCCTATTAAATATTCTAAGGATACCTCTTTATCTTTTGCAAAATAAAAGGCTATTTTTTGACTTTTTTTATATAAAGGTATGGGTTCTATTAATTTGCAAATCTCAAGACTAAAATTTTTTAAAATTTCTGAAGAATATTTTTTCCTAAGTTGGAAAATATAGGATCTTATTTGAGATTTAGAAAAATTTTCCATAAAAATAGCCCCCTGAAAAGGGGGCTATTGAGATTATCTGGGAACTCCTCTTTTGGCTCTTTCTGCTACATAGAGTCTTGTTAAAGCCCTTTGTAAAGCAGCTCTTGCTCTTGCATAATCTACTTCTTCTGCTCGAGCTAAATAGGCTTGAATTCTTTTTTCAGCTCTTTCCTTTGCTCTTAAAGCCCTTTCTACATCTATTTCGTATGCTCTTTCTGCTGCCTCAACCAAAAAGGTAATTTTATTTCTTGAAACTTCGCAAAAACCTCCGCTTATAGCTACCCATTCCTCTTTATCTCCTGATCTATAATGAAGGGGTCCGATTTTAATTGCAGATATCATAGGAGCGTGATTAGCAAGTACTCCAAATTCTCCTTCAACTCCTGGTGCTGTAACTATATCAACCTCTTCACTAACAACTACTCTATCTGGTGTTACTATTTCAAGAAGAATCTTAGCCATTTAGCCCTCCATTATCTTCTTAGCCTTTTCAACAGCTTCTTCTATAGTTCCAACCATGTAAAATGCTGGCTCAGGAAGTTCATCGTGTTTCCCTTCTAAAATTTCTTTAAATCCTCTAATAGTATCTTCAAGTTTTACATATCTACCAGGTGTTCCAGTAAAATGTTCTGCCACATGGAAGGGCTGAGACAGATATCTCTGTATTTTTCTTGCACGAGCAACTATAATTTTATCTTCTTCAGAAAGCTCCTCTACTCCAAGAATTGCGATAATATCTTGTAGGTCTTTATATCTCTGAAGAACTTGCTGAACCTGACGAGCAACTGTATAATGTTCCCATCCAATTACATTGGGATCTAAAATACGAGACTGAGAATCTAAGGGGTCAACAGCTGGATAAATTCCAAGCTCTGCAATTTGACGAGAAAGAACAACTGTACCATCAAGATGAGCAAATGTAGTTGCTGGTGCAGGGTCTGTTAAGTCGTCTGCAGGAACATAAATACACTGAACTGAGGTAATAGAACCCTTAGTAGTAGAACAAATTCTCTCTTGCAAAGCTCCAATGTCTGTAGCAAGAGTAGGCTGATATCCAACTGCTGAGGGCATTCTTCCTAAAAGCGCTGATACTTCTTGGTTTGCTTGAGTAAAACGATAAATATTATCTATAAAGAAAAGAACATCCTGCCCTTCTTCATCTCTGAAATACTCAGCCACTGTAACTCCTGTATGAGCAACTCTTGCACGATGCCCAGGAGTTTCATTCATCTGACCATACACAAGAGCTGCTTTATCTATAACTCCAGAGCGTTTCATTTCTAAATAAAGTTCATTTCCCTCACGGGTTCTCTCCCCAGCTCCACAGAAAACAGAAATTCCTCCATGCTCCATAGCAATATTATGAATCATTTCCATCATAACCACTGTCTTTCCAACCCCTGCTCCACCAAAAGTTCCCATTTTACCACCACGGGGGAAAGGAATAAGAAGATCAAATACTTTAAGTCCAGTCTCTAAAACTCTAATAGTAGTATCTAACTCAGTTAAAGCAGGTGCTGGTCTGAAAATAGGATAATATTTATCAGAAACAATAGGACCTGCTTCATCAACAGGATCACCTACAGCATTCATAATTCTTCCTAAGGTAGCTTTACCAACAGGAACCATTATAGGTGCACCTGTAGCTAATACAGGATCACCTCTTTTTAATCCATCAGTATATTCCATGGCAACACAACGTACTATATTATCTCCTAATTGTTGAGCCACTTCTAACACTAAATTCCACTCTCTATCATCTATCATAGGATTAGTAGCTTTAAGACATTCAAGAAGCTTAGGAACTTTACCAGGAGGAAACTCCACATCCACCACACATCCCATAATTTGAACTATCTTACCCATTACTTTCTCTTCAGCCATATTTTAACCCCCTTTACTTAATTTCTTTTTATTTTTAACCTTTAATAAGCGCCTCTGCTCCTCCTACAATGTCCATTAATTCTTTAGTAATACTTGCCTGTCTAACTTTATTATAAAATAAAGTTAACTGTTTTACCATATCTCCACAAGCCTTGTTAGCATTATCCATAGCTGTCATACGGGCTGCCTGTTCACTAACTGCAGTCTCAAGCATAGCCGAAAATACAAGAGTATTTATATAAAGAGGTAAAATTTGAGATAAAAGTTCTTCTTCCTCTGGTTCATAAATATAGGCATAAGAAATTCTCTTTTCTTCTGGCTCTAAAGGTTTTTCAAAGCTTAAAGGTATTAACTTTTCCATCCTGGGAATTTGTCTTACTACGTTTACAAAATATGCATAAATAATATAAACCTCATCCCATTCATTTGCAAGATAGGCCATCATAGCAGAACGGGCAATTTTACGGGCGTCTTGCATCAAAATTTTACCCATTATATTAGGATAAGCTTCTCTAACTGTAATCTTTTTTCTAAAATAGGTTACTCCCTTCTTACCTACACAAATAAGTTCAACTTCTTTTCCTTCTTTTTTAAACCTATCTATAGCTTTTTCTGCTTCTTTTATTAAATTCGCATTAAAAGCCCCACATAATCCCTTATCTGCAGTTATTAAAATTATTCCTATTTTCTTAACTTCTCTTTTTTGTAAAAAAGGAATTTTTTGGATATTTATACCTCCAGCACTTAAAATACTATCTATTGTTTCCTCAAATTTTCTCCTATAAGGACGGAAACCTTCTAATCTTTGCTGTAAAGTACGCAATTTAGCTGAAGCAACCATGTTCATAGCTTTAGTAATTTGACCAATTCTTTTAACAGCTTCTATTTTTCTTCTAATATCTCGTAAAGCAGGCATATTTTATCCTCCTTTAAGTGTACACCCTAATCTATTTACGGTATCGGGACAGGCTCTATATTATTTCTCTTTTTAAATTCCTCATTAAATTCTTTAAATACTTGTTTCATTTTTTCTTCCAATTCTGGACTAATCTCTTTCTTTTCTCTTATTTCTTTATAAATTTCTGGATATTTACTTTCTATAAATTCATAAAGTTCTTTTTCATATTGAGCCAAAACCTCTAAAGGCATTTCATCTAAAAATCCTCTTGTTCCAGCAAAAAGTATACAAACCTGTTTTTCAACAGGAAGCGGTTGATACTGAGGTTGTTTAAGAATTTCAACAAGTCTTGCTCCTCTATGTAAAACTCTCTGAGTAGCTCTATCAAGTTCGGAACCAAACTGAGCAAAGGCTGCTAATTCTCTATATTGAGCAAGTTCAAGTCTTAATCTACCTGCAACCTGTCTCATAGCTTTAATTTGAGCTGCTCCTCCAACTCGGGATACAGAAAGTCCAACATTAATAGCTGGACGGATACCTGCAAAGAATAAACCAGGTTCCAGATAAATTTGTCCATCTGTAATAGAAATTACATTTGTAGAAATATAAGCTGAAAGGTCTCCCTGCTGAGTTTCTACAACAGGTAAAGCTGTTAAAGAACCTCCACCATATTTATCATCCATTTTTGCTGCTCTCTCTAAAAGTCTTGAATGGTTATAAAAAATATCTCCTGGGAAAGCCTCTCTTCCAGGAGGTCTTCTTAAAAGAAGTGAAATTTCACGATATTCTGCTGCTTGTTTTGAAAGGTCATCATACATAACTAAAGCATGTCTTCCTGTATCCCTAAAATATTCTCCTATAGCGCAGGCTGAATAAGGTGCAATCCATTGTAAAGCAGCAGAATCAGAAGCACAAGCTGCTACTACTGTGGTATATTCCATAGCTCCATATCTACGTAAAGTCTCTATAATTTGAGCAACAGTAGACTTTTTCTGACCTATAGCACAATAAATACAATAAACATCTGTATCTTTTTGAGCTAAAATAGCATCTATCAGTATAGCAGTTTTCCCGGTTTGTCTATCTCCAAGGATCAATTCTCTCTGACCTCTCCCAATAGGGGTCATAGCATCTATAGCTTTAATTCCAGTATACATAGGCTCATGAACAGGTCTTCTTCTAATAATTCCAGGAGCTTTTAATTCAATTCTTCTAAACTCTTTCGCTTCAATTGGTCCCTTTCCATCTAATGGTCTTCCTACTGGATCAATTACTCTTCCAATAACTGCTTCTCCTACAGGAATAGAGGCAACCCTTCCTGTTCTTTTGGCAATATGACCTTCTAAGATTTTGGAATAATCTCCCATTACAGGAATACCAACATTATCAAATTCTAAGTTCAAGGCAACTCCTACTTCTCCACTTTCTGGAAATTCAATAAGTTCCATATACTCACAATTTCTCAAACCAAATACACGGGCAATACCATCTGCAACTGACATAACAACTCCCATTTCGTCAAGATCTATTTTTTTCTCGAACTCCTCAATTCTTTTTTTAATTAAATCACTAAGTTCTTGTGCTCTTATGGCTTCCATTTATAACACCTCCCCTTTTATTATTTCTTTAAACTTTCCTAATTGGGTTTTTAAGGTTCCATCAAATATTAAATCTCCTATTCTTATCTTAATTCCCCCTATAATCCTTTCATCTACCTTAGACTCCAATATAACTTCTTTTTTCAAATAATCTTTTAAAACATTCTCTATTTCTCTTTTCTCTTCATCACTAATTGGATAGGCTGTAATAACTTCCCCACGGGCGATGTTTAATTCCTCATCTAATAATTCTTGATACATAGTAACTATTTCTTCAATATACTGAATTCTTCTTCTTTCTACTAAAAGCTTAAGAAACCTTTCTATTTCAGGATCTACCCTTACAGCTTTTAAAATCTCATCTATAATTTCCATCTTAAGATCAGGTGGATAAATAGGGTTCTGTAAAGCTGATAAAACTTCTGGCATAGAAATTAAAAGTTCCTTTATTTGCCTTAATTCCTCTCCAAATTCTTTTGTTTTACCTAATTCTTTTCCTACAGTAAAAAGACCTTTAGCGTATTTAAATGCTATTGCCATTGCCCTCAATGTAATACCCTCCCTTTAATTTCGTTTATAAATTCTTTAACCATCCTTTTTTGATCTTTCTCAGTTATGCTTTTCTTTAAAAGTTCTTCAGCTAATTTGACAGAAGCTTCAGCTATTTCTTCTCTTAATATAGCTTTGGCTTTTTCCATTTCATGCTGAATATAAAGTTGTGCCTGTTGTTTAATTCTTTCAGCTTGAGCATTAGCTTCAGCTATAATCCTTTCTTTTTCTTTCACCCCTTGTTCAACATAATTTTGATATATTTCCTGAGCTTCTTTTTCTAAATTTTTAATCTTTTCTTGAAGTTCCACATATTTTGCCTCTGCTTCTTTTTTCTTTTCTAATAATTCATTATACTGTTTAAGTATATTTTCCTGACGAGACTTAAACATATCTACAATAGGCTTTTTAAGAAATCTATATAAAATCAAGAACAGGACTATAAAATTAAGAGTAAACCATAGCAAATTTTTTAATTGAGAAAGTGTAACTCCATGATGTTCCCTTCCTGCCTCAGCTCCAAAAACTAAGGAAATAGTAGTTATAATTAAAAAGAAAATTAAGCTTCCTATCCCTTTTAATTTTTTCATGCTTTCCTCCCTAATAATCTTTCAACCATAAGAGACGCAAAATATTCTACATTCCCTATCAATTCCTTTCTTACATCCTCTAATTGTTTAGAAAACTGCTCAGCCCATTTAGCTTTATATTCTTCCATTTCTTTCATTACCTTAAGTAACGTCTCTTTTTCTATCTTTCGAGCTTCTTCTTTTAAAAGTTCTCTTTTTTGAATGCCTTCAGATCTTGCTTTATTTAATTCTTCATGATATTTCTTAATGGCTTCCTCAGCTAAGGTAATCAATTCTTGAGTTTCTTTTTCTAAGATTTGAAAATGGGACTCCCTTTCTTTTATATAAGACATAACAGGTTTAACCAAAATATAATAGAGAATAAAAGTCATTATTAAAGCCTCAGCAATTTGAATAAATAAAGTAATATCAAAGTTTATCATTTCCTAACTCCATTTTTAAAAATTTTTTAAATGCTAAATTTGTATTGCTACATTTGTATTATAAATTTTAAAAAAGTCAAGTTATAAAAAATTATAAAAATTAGAGTTATTTAAAGAAATATCTTTTAAAGGCGACATTAAACATTAAAGAAAGTAAAAAATAGAGAGAAATTGTTACAGATCCCCCATAACTTAAAAAGGGAAAGGGTATACTGGTCATAGGAAGGATACCAGAGCAACCACTTATGTTAAATAAAGCTTGCCAAAATAAAACCAATCCTACCCCTAAGGAAAGATATTTTCCTAACCAGTCTTTAGCAGTAGAGGAAATTTTTATACAAAAATAAAGTAAATATCCATATAAAAATAAAACTAAACTCACACCTATAAAACCCCATGTTTCTGCCCATACTGCAAAAGCGAGATCTGTATACTTAGCTGGGAGATAATGAAGCCTTGTAGACCAACCTCCTTTAAATCCCTGTCCCCAGAGACCACCAGATCCTATAGCAATAAGAGATTGATTAAGTTGATAACTCCAGGTTTGGGCATACTTTTCAGGATGTAAATAACCATAAATTCTACCTTTTTGATGGGGTTTAAGATTTTTCCAAATTATAGGAGAAACAAATAGAGTAACTATTAATCCTGCCAAAAATAATGAAAAAAGAATCTTTCTTGGAATTCCTATAAAAATCAGAAAACTTATGAACATGATACCCATTATGAAAGCATAGTCTAAGTCTGTAGGAAAGATAAGTATTAAAGGAAGAAGAACTATTAAAACAAGTTTAGCCAAGGTTTTTAATTTCAAATAGGGATTAGGTTCCTTAGAAGCTATTAAGCTTATTAATAATAATAAAATAGGTTTTATAAATTCTGAAGGCTGAAAACTAATAAATCCGAAATTAACCCATCTTTTCTTAAAAAGAAACAATATTAAAAGAATTAAAATTAAGATTAGGTAAGAGTACCAAACTATATTAAAGGGGATTTTTCTATAATCTATTAAAAAAGCAAAAAAAATTAAACCGGTTAAGCCTCCTAAATGCCAGAATAAATTTTTCCAAAATATAGAAGTTGTTTCTGCAATTATCCATTGATTTAAGATTCCCAAAATTGCAAGGACAAAAACTACAAATAATCCCCAAAAATTTTCTTTAAAAATTTCTTTTATATTATTGATCTTCATCTGTTAAATTTTGTCCATTAGTTTTTATAATTGTACTTTCTGGTTCCTTTATACCAAAATAGGTTTTATATAATTCTCGTGCCAGAGGAGCTGCAGCTGATCCCCCATGCCCTCCATGTTCTACTAATATAGCTGAAACTATTTGGGGGGAGGACAAGCCAGCATAACTTATAAACCAAGCATGGTGTTCCAAGGCTTTAATTTTTTTAAGAGCTAAACTAACAACCTGAGCAGTCCCGGTTTTTCCTGCTACATTAACTCCTGGTACAAAGGCTGCTCTACCTGTACCTATTTTAACTACCTCAGAAAGACCTTCTCTTATCCATTCCAAATGCTGTGGATCTAAACTCAATTTTTTTTCTATCTGGGGATCTATTTCAATTGTATTACCATTAAGGCTTTTTATTTTTTTTACTACATAAGGTTTATAAAGGTATCCTCCATTAGCTATTGCCATATAAACTCTTGCCATCTGTAAGGGTGTAACAAGTAAGTAACCTTGCCCTATTCCCATAACTACAGTTTCTCCCTGATACCAAGGTTCTTTAAAAGTTTTTTCTTTCCATGCCCTGTCAGGCACAAAACCCTCTTTTTCCTCACTCCATCCTAAGCCTGTAGTTTTACCAAGCCCCCATTCTTTTGATACCTCTGCTAAATAATCTATATCAAGTTTAGAAGCAAGGGTATAGAAAAAAACATCACAAGAATAAGCTATACCCTTGAGGAAATTAACAGTTCCATGCCCTTTAGCTTCCCAGCATTTAAATACACGGGAGCCCAATCTAAAATAACCTGGACAAAAAACTGAATTATTAATACTATTTATAATGCCAGCTTTAAGAGCAGCAATAGCTGTAATTATCTTATAAGTAGAACCAGGAGGATAAACCTGTAGAGCACGATTTAAAAAAGGTTTATCTGGACTTGAGTTTATTTTTTCCCATTCTTCCTCTGTGAAGCCATCAATAAATTTTTGAGGATCTAAAGAAGGAGTACTAACCATAGCTAAAATTGAACCGTCTTGAGGAGAAAGGGCAACTATAGCTCCTTTTTTATCCTTTAAAAGCTCATAAGCTTTTACTTGTAAACTGTGGTTTACTGTTATAATTAAATTCTCTCCCGGAATAGGTGCTATTTTATTAATTACTTTTCCTAAACGCCCGTAAGCATCTCTTTCAATTTCTATAACTCCGTTTTTCCCTTTTAATATTTTTTCAAAAGCTCTTTCTATTCCCATTTTCCCAATATAATCTTCCATAGAGTAACCTTCTTCTTTTAAATTTTTATACTCTTCAAGCGTAATTTTTGAGATATAACCTAAAAGATGAAAATAAATTTCTCCATAAGGATAAAATCTTTCTGATTCTACCTCTACTTTTACACCTGGAAGATAATATCTTCTAACCATTATTTTAGCTAATTCATCCCAGCTTAGATTTCTTTTTATTAAAACTCTTCCTAAGGAAGTTTTTTTTGCTAAATAATATCTTTCTTTTAAACTTCCAAACTCTTCTCCTAAAATTTTGCTTAACTTGTATAAAACTTCATCTTCTTTATTTTTTATTAATTCAGGATCTAAATAAAGTTGAAATACTGCTCTATTTGTAGCTACCACCACCCCATCTGAGGTTACAATTTCTCCTCTTGGAGCTCTGATTACATAGCTTATTACTGATCTTTCCTTAGCCTTTTTTAAATAATAAGAATATTTAATTACTTGAAGGTAAAAAAATTTTAACCACAAAATAACAAAAGAAAAGATAATCAAAAACTTAGCCCAAAATAGTCTTTTTTCCCAAAAAAGCCCCTTTAATATTTTTTGTTTTGTTTTTAAAAAATCTTTTATGAAAAAATCATGCTCATCAAACCTTTTCATGCTTCCCTATAAAGAAAAATACCTAAAATTTTATAAAAAATTAATATCCAAAGAAAAGTAGTACTTATATAATAAAAACTCTTTAAACCCAAATTTAAAATAAAAATCCAATCAATAAAGACATCAAGCTCATAAAAATAAATCATAAATCTTAAAATAAGGAAAGAAATAATGCTTAGAAACCAGATAGTTACTTTTGATTCAAATCTTTCAAAAGCAAAATATTTTCTTGAATATTTTAAAAAGATCCCTAAAAAAATGAAATAGGCAACCAAGAAAATTTCTACACCTAAAAAATCTAAGGATTCTAATAAACCCAAGAAAAATAAAAAAATATAAAGCAAAATTCCTGAATTCCGAAAAGTTAAAATTGCTAAGCTAAAAGCAAAAATTATATCTCCTGGATAAAAAAGAAAAAAACTTGTCATATAAGATTTAATTAATAAGGTTAAGAATAAAAGCGGTAGAATGATCCTAAAAAGTTCTTTAATATTTATGGTTAAACCCATTTTACAAAGGAATTTCAGGCAATTTTAATAATATAAAAACCAGATCAAGATTATAAAGATCTACTAAGGGATTAATTTCTGCATATTTGAACATTCCTTGAACAGGATCGCGGTTAACAGAAACTACTTTCCCTATTAATAACCCAGGAGGAAAAAAGGCATCTTGTCCAGATGTTAAAACCTCATCCCCTTCCTTAACGTGAGAAGCAGAAGGTAAATACTGTAAATTACAGTATTTTTCAGCCTTCCCTACTAATATACCTCTATCTCCTGTCCTTTCTATTTTAACATCAGCAGAAAAAGAAGGATCTGTAATCAATATTACTTTGCTCCAATTTCTATAAACCTCTGCTACCTGACCTACTAAAGCCACACCTTCACCACTGACACTGGCAAGAACAGGCATCTGTGGTAAAAGCCCATCTTTACTCCCTTTATCTATAAAAACTATTCCTGAAAAGGGATCCATAGGTTTGTAAATAATCTTGGCTGAAATCTTTGGATAATTAATTTCTGTAGAAAGCTTATAAAATTCTTCCAATTCTCTGTAAATTCTTTCTCTTTCTTTATAATAGGCAAGTTGCGACTTTAAAAGGAGAATTTCCTTTTTTAACCTTTCATTTTCTTTTTTAAGGTCTACTAAAAATAGATAGTCTTGAAAAAAATTCCTCGTTCTACCTCCTGAATAGGTAGCACCCTCTAAGAAAGGAGAAAATATAGAGCCGATAATCTCGTTAAAAAGATTAGTTCCTTTAATAAAATACCATATTCCACTTAAAATTATTATAAGGATTATTAATAAAAAAAACTTACCTCTTTTCATTTAAATTAAATCGCCTTTTCACTTATGAAGGCTTTAACCTTTTCTACATCCGTAGGAAGGATTTCAAACTTTTGGGGAAGTTTATAAAGTTTTTCGATTTCCTCAGGTAATTTAACAGAAAAACCCAAAGCTTTACTGACTGTTTCAGGGAATTTAGCAGGATGAGCAGTTGCTAAACAAATTAAAGGGTATTTATCTTTAAATTTTAATCCAGCTTTTATTCCTATTGCAGTGTGAGGATCAAGTATATAGCCTGTTTCTTTATAAAATTCTTTTATAGTTTCCAAAGTTTCTTCTTGATTAATAGAGGCGGAAAGAAAGTCTTTTTGAACTCTTTTTACCTCTTCCTCTGAAAATTTAATGGCTTTTTCTTTTGCAAACTTTTCCATAATCTCTTTGGTTTTTTTAGGGTCTTCGTAGTAAAAATAATAAAGATATCTTTCAAAATTGCTTGCTACCTGAATATCCATAGAGGGACTTATAGTTGCTTTTACTTCTCTTAGAGAATAATCTCCCTTATTAACAAATCTACAGAGTATATCATTTTCATTGGTGGCTAAAATAAGTCTTTCTATCTTTTCTTTTCCCAACATTAGCCTTGTCAAATATCCGGCAAATATATCTCCAAAATTCCCTGTAGGAACTGAAATTCTAACACTTTCACAATTTTCCTTTTCAGAAACTCTAAAATAAGCCCAAAAATAATAAACCATCTGTGACATTATTCTTGCCCAGTTTATGGAATTAACCGTAGTTAATCTATATTTTCTTTTAAATTCTAAATCCATAAATATACTTTTTACTATAGCCTGACAATCATCAAATGTTCCTTCTATAGCAATATTATAAATATTGGGATCAGTAACAGTTGTCATCATTAAAGCTTGAACTTCAGAAACTTTTTTATGGGGATGTAAAATAAATATAGCTATATTTTTTTTACCTCTTACTCCATAAATAGCTGCTGAACCTGTATCTCCTGAAGTTGCTCCTAAGATATTAATTTTTTTGTTTGTTTCTAAGAGTAGTTTTTCAAATAATACACCCAAGAATTGTAAGGCTATATCTTTAAAAGCCCAGGTAGGTCCATGAAAAAGTTCTAATATATAGATATCTCCTGCTTTTACTACTGGAGTTATATCTTTTGCTCTAAAAGTTTTGTAAGCTTTTTCTATAAGTTCTTTCAGATCCTTTTCCTCTATATCAGGAACATAGTATTTAAAAATTTTTAATGCTAATTCTTGATAATTTAATTTTCTTAATTCTTCTATCTCCTTTTCTGAAAGTCTTGGTATTTTTTCAGGAACAATTAAACCACCATCAGGAGCAAGTCCCTCAAAAACTGTGTCTTTAAAATCAATTTTGGGCATTTCTCCACGAGTACTTTTATATTTCATAATTCTAAAATCCTTTAGTTTTAATTACTTCCAATCTATTTTTCATTCTGTCTATATATTTCCTTATATCTGCTTTAAATTCTGCCAAAGTTTGATGATTCTTTTGATAAACCTTTATAAGTTCATTCATCCAATATTCTAAAGTTTCTTTTTCTTTTTGAATAAGTTCTTTCTGAACCTTTTCTTTTAATTTATTTAAAATTTTGGGATCTATTCCCTCCAAAACAATCCCTCTTTTTAAAATTTTATATCTCAATTTCCATAAGATCCTTGGCTAAATATATTTCTCCTTTAAATTTTTCTTTTATTATATCCAGATCTACATTTTCGCTATGGGGATAAAAATGGGAAAGAATTATTCTTTTTACTTTAGCCCTTTCTGAAATAAGTGCAATATCTTCCGGAGATAAATGATGTTCTACATATAATTCCTTTGAATTGGAGCATTCTATTATTAATAAATCTGCTTCTTCTGAAAGCTCTATCAATTCTTCACAATATCCTGTATCTCCTGAATAAACAAGGCTCTTTCCTTCATATTCCAGCCTTATAGCTAAACTCTCAGGATTATGCTTTACTGGAGTAGTATAAGCTTTAAAGGGTCCCAAAAAAAATCTATATTTTTTTTGCTTGGGAAGAAGATTTATATTCAATAATCCCTTTGGTGGTTCAATCCAGTCTCTAAAAGCTATTTTTAAGGTATTATAAAATTGAGAAAAATCTTCAGAAACGTATAAACTTATAGGGAATATTCTTTTATAGCCTAAACTATATCTTGTTGCAAAAAGAAAAGGAATAAGATCTGTTACATGATCAGGATGAAAATGGGATATAAAAATTGCTGAGATATCTTCAAGTTTTTTCCCGATTTTTAAAATCTGCTTTAAAATCCCTGGACCTAAATCAAGAAGAAGAGAAAAATCATCTGCTTCTATTAAATAACCTGGAGAATTCCTATCCAAACGAACCCAGCCTGTTCCAGATCCGAGAACAAAAATTTTTATCAAATCTCCAATCCAAACTCTTTTTTAATTTTTTCTAATTCTTCTGAAGAAAGCATTTCTTGTGCTTCTTTTAATAATATTTGAGATATTTCCTTTTCTTTATTGAAATAAAGATATAACCATGCAAGAAAAAGCAATGTTTCTCCATCTCTTTCTTTAAAGGTAAGAACATCTTTTAAGTATTTGAATGCCTTTTTATACTCCCTTTTATAAAAATAAAATTTGCCAAGATAAATTTTTTCTTTTAAAGAAAGGGTTTTAAGTGAGGTTAGAAAGTCTCCCAGCTCTTCATATTCTTCAAAATCCCACAAATACTTTATTAAAGCTTCTCTAAAAATGCTATTTTCTGGATCTAAAAGATGGGCTTTATAAAGATGATATTTTGCCTCTTCACCTTTTTCCTTTTTTAAATAAATTAAAGCAAGGTTGTAATGAATTAAAGGGTCTTCTTTTTTACAACCACAAAGCTCCTTTCTTAAAATTTTTTCTGCCCTATCAAGTTCTCCAAAGGTATAATAAATAGCTGATTCACTTAAGGCTAATTCAACAGGTTGTTGAGTATAATCTCTTGCAAGTAAATAGTATTTAAGAGCTTTACCAAGATCTTTCCATTCATAATAAAGGTCTCCTATTACGTGATAGGTAAAACCTTCAAAAACTTTTATTCCTGTTTGATTAACTCTTCTTGCATGTTCATAAGCTCCTATGAGAAAGATTAAAGGAGTTGAACCTTTATTTTTAAATTTCCCCCAAACTTCCCAAGACAAAACCCCTGTTTTAGTTGAATTCTTTTCATATAAAGAATTTATTTTATTTAAATCTAAATTTTTAACCAAAAGAAGCCTATTTCCCCCTTCCAGTTCTTTTATTATTTTTGCTCCTACTTTCTTTAAATCTTTTTTTATGTCCCTTTTTGAAGATAAAATTAGAAAGCTCTCTTTGGTTTTTAGAAATTTATCTGTTATTTCCGAGAGTTTTTTTACTTCCAAGGTGGGTAAATAATTTTTTAAAAATTCTAAAGCCCTTTGAGAAAGATAAGAAAATTCTAAAATTTGAGCAAGCTTTAAGTTATTTTTTATATATTCTTCTGAAAGTTCCTTATCTAAATTTACTTCAACAGAAAAAAATTTTGCTTTTTCTTTCCATAAATTGATTAAAATTTTAAATGCATTTCCCCATTCAGAGGGATAAAAATAATAGGTTTCACTAAATTTTATAAAAAAATAATTAGATAGTATTTTTTTATTTTTATTCCAAAAGTTTTTATAAGGAAAATAAAATAAATAACCAGAAACTTTTCTTCTCTTTAAAACTAAATTTAATAATTTATGAGAAAAGAAATGCCCTTCTATATTTTCCCATAAAAATCTCTCTGCTAAAAGTAGGGGTAATAAATTCTTAGAAGTTTGATAATTTTTTATAAGCTCTTCAGTAGAATGTTTAAAAATTTCTTTTAAAAGAGTTTCTTTAAAAATTTCAAGGCTTTGTAAATATGGAATAAACCAGTCTATATTAGGAGGAAATTTTTTTATCATTTTCAAATTTTTCAAATGCGGAAATTATTTCTTTATAGTCCTCGTCAAAAAGACACCTTACATCAATTAAAAGTCTTTCTTCTTCTATCCTTGTTATTATAGGAGGTTCATTTTCTCTCAGAATTTTTTGTAAGTTTTGGGGAGAAAGAGGAGATTTTACAGCTACTGCATAAGAAATTAAATCTAAGGTAGGAAGAGCGCCTCCTCCTGTTTTATTTATGGTTTCAACAACTTCAAAATTAAATTCTTTAAGTTTAAGTTTTTTAAGCTTTTTTA
>Ga0209225_1002640_pt1 | contig 15853 bp, 10 predicted proteins | sample WasSprMetagenome_FD_184732 | JGI IMG/M metagenome (GOLD analysis project Ga0209225, IMG submission 184732) | Sulfidic aquatic microbial communities from Washburn Spring, Yellowstone National Park, USA - WS (SPAdes) (version 3) | ecosystem: Environmental > Aquatic > Thermal springs > Hot (42-90C)...
ATTGCTATTGCTATTGTTGTTGTCCATTCTGTTACTCTTTGTGTTACTGTTGTTGTTGCTGTCATAGTTGCTGTCGATACTGTGCTTACTGTTGATACCACTGTTGACACTATTGTTGTTGGAACAACAACAGTCTTAGTAACAGTAGTAGTCATAGCAGTTGTTGGAGGTGGTGCAGTAGTTGCAGGCGGCGTAGTAACTGTAGTAGTAGGCGAAGTAGTCGGAGTGGGGGTTGGTGATAGGAATGGCTTTGCCAGATCTGTTATGCTCACAATTTTAGCCTCGGAAGGTAACAAGTTGTATGGGTTTACAGGTGGTTTGCTTGGAGGCCAAGGTAAGGGGGTTGTAGGTTTCTTTAATATTCCATACATCATCCATACATATACTGAATAGGAACCTGAATACCATGCAGTTGCAACCCAGCTCTTGTCTATTCCCCAGCCATACATCTTATAACCTCCCACATCTATTTGCGCATCAGGAACGCCAAGTAATTCAGCAAAGTTCGATTCAACTATACTAACTTGCCAACCTCTTCTAAAGTTCCATATGGGATATGTTGGTATATAGTAGTTCCAGAACCAAGCTAGTTTTGCAATTGCATCCCAGAAGCTGCTTGTTCCGGGCACACTTGCCTGCAACTTCATTTGCTCGTAGTATGGATTAACATATATAACAGTACCATTCTTTAGAGGAACGGGCCACGTATAGTTAAACTTTGTTGCACTCAAGTAGCTTAGTGAGGGCCAGTACCTGTTTAAGTAGGCTGTATAAGCTGTTGCTAGCCCAGCTGGGTTTATGATATCCCAGTTTAGAGTCACATCAAAACTGAATGTACTCCAAAGTTGTGAGTAAACACCTACATCGACACAATTAGATACAGCATCTATTCCATGTGCTTGCCACTGTGCTGCAAGATTGCTTGCTTGCGATACCCAGTCTGCCCAAGCAGATACACACAGAACCTCGAAGTGGAAGGGCTTTCCATTTGGCATATACCACTTTCCATCAGCACCCCTCTTAAACCCAACACTCTCCAACAATTGATACGCTTTCTGAGGATTGTACCCGTAGTTGATAGGTAGGTTATCTGTAATCCATGTTGGAAGATCTGAAGATTTGAATTGTCCTGTAACGAGATCTGTATATGGAAGTGTAATTGGTGGAAATGCTTTAGCTGCTTCAGAAACATTAATAAGCATTGATAGAGCCCATCTAACCTCTGTTATATTAAATGGATACCTTAGCAAGTTGAACCATATACCTTGTACCTCTAAGCCTTGAAGCCAAGCTCCTTTAACTCCTCCAGCGGATTTATCTATTTCTACTAGTGTTAGTGGTGATATACCATGCCATGTCAATAGATTCATACCATTAATCATATTTGCAATCATCTGCTCCTCAGCTCTAGCAAACAATATTTCACCAGAGTCATACTGCACATATTTGGACCATCTGCACCCAGGGTTTTTAACAAGCTTTATACTTGTTGTGGTTAGTGTTGATGGATCTGGCCAGAAGGGTCCTGTACACCACGGTGTATCCATCGGCAAATCCCTAACTTCATTTTGCAATGCTGTTAAGTTGTATCTCTTTGAGACCTCGCTTAAGGGTATATTGGCAACCATTTCAGCATACTTACCAAATATGTTATAGGGTGTGGTGATTTGCGATGTTAGAATCTGGAAGAAGCCCTGGTACCAAATGTTAGTTGTAAAACTATAGCTATTGATGTGTGTAGTATCTACTTTGCCTGTTTTCGGATCATATATGGGAGCCGTCAATGAAAATACTGTTCTGTTGAAGTAAAACCTTATAGTGTAATCATCAACAATTCTCACATCTAGTAACCATGGAATGAAATTCTGGAATATCTTCCACTGAATCACAAAATATGTCCAAACATCTCTAGCTGTGAAAGGCACAAGATCTTTGCCATTAAACCATTTAGTATCTTCAAATAGTTTCACTTCGAGGTAGCCTTCAGTTGGATTTACCGATACTTCTTTTGCAAGTAGTGGAAGTAAGTAACCATGGTAAGCTTCAAAACTATACAATGGTAATGTACATGCAGATCCTATCAGACCTTGTGCGCCTCCCAAAACGCTAAGGGAAGCAAAGGGGTTCCAAGTAATTGTTGGTGGAACAACGTACCATGCATTTAGGTGAAATGTTGCTCCTTGGCTCCTAACTATATTTGGTGGTATCATCATTACAGGTAATATTAGTAATACTAGTGCTATAGCTAAAAACTTTAATGGTGTGGTGTTATTGTGCATTAAACCACACCCTTGATAAAAATACCAATTAGCAGAAATTTATAAACTATAATGAAAATGGATTAATTAAAACATTATTTTGAAATAAAGATGAAGAATAGAAAAGATGCTTTCTTAATAGAGATGACATGCGACTAAATGTTTCGATGAAATAGCCTTTAATACTACTTCCTCTTTATGACACTTCTCAGTAACAAAAGGACATCTATCGCTAAGTGGGCATCCTGGAGGCTTACTTAATGGTGATGGCGGGGATCCTCTTAATAATAATTTCCTACTAGCCCTAGCTTTAGGGTCTGCTACGGGTATGGCAGATATCAATGCCTGCGTATATGGATGCAGGGGGTTCTGCAATAGTTCTCCTAGCGGTGCTTGTTCAACTACCCTGCCTAGATACATTACGAGAACCTTCGTTTGAGATCCAAAATACTGCAGAAGTGTGATTTCATGTGTTATGAATAGAAGTGATGTACGCATAGCCTGGATAGCATTCTTGAGTGTACTGACAATAGCACCTTTTAGTGATGCATCTAACATTGTTACAGGTTCGTCAGCAACAATATACATTGGTTTAAGTAGCAGTGCTCTTGCAATAGACACCCTTTGTCTTTCTCCTCCACTTAATTGAAACGGATATTTATTGAGATACTTCTCTGGAGGATTTAAACCAACTTTTATCATAGTATCTGAAACCAGCTCCAAAGCCTCTTTATCGCTATGAACTAGTTTATGATACTTGATTATATCCATTAAAATGTCCTTCGTCGTTTTAAATGGATGCAGACTTGCATAAGGATCTTGAGGTACATACTGCGCATTTAATCTGTATTTCCTGTAGTCCTCTTTATACATCTTCCTGATATCCTTCCCCATAAACTTTACTATGCCCTTTGTTGGTTTTACTAAGTCTAAGGTTACCTTTCCAAGTGTTGTTTTACCTGAACCGCTTTCCCCTAATAACCCTACTATCATTCCCTGTTCAATCTCTAGATCTACATTATCCACTGCATTGAATGGTAATTTCTTTAAGCCTTTTCTTATAGCAAAAGTTACTACAATGCCTTTTGCTTCTATTAATGACACACACATCACCTCTTTGCATATAACCAGCAGGATACAAAATGATCCTTCTCGACCTCTATGAAGGGTGGTTCTTCCCTTCTGCAGATATCCATGGCAAATGGACACCTTGGGTGAAACTTGCAACCAGGTGGTAATTTTCTGTAGTCTGGCGTTGAGCCAGGTATTGTTTCAGGCTCTCTAAATTCGCCAAGTTTAAGCACAGCTTTTAGTAATCCTATTGTGTATGGATGCTTTGGATTATAGAATATGTTTTCAACGTTAGACTCTTCAACTATTCTACCAGCGTATATAATAGCAACTCTATCTGCTATATCAGCCACAAGGGCAATATCATGCGATATGAGCATGTATGTTAAACCGTATTTTGCCTTTAGCTCATTTAACATTATCAGAATCTCTCTTTGTGTGAGTACATCTAGCGCCGTCGTAGGCTCATCTAGTATTAGTAGTTTGGGATTTAAAAGAAGGGCTAGTGCAATTAATACTCGTTGCTTCATGCCTCCACTCATTTCAATTGGATAAAGGCTTAACACTCTATGCGGATCTAATTTTACTGCTTCCAGCAATTTCCAGGCCTTCTCCAGGGCCTCTTTTTTATCGAGATTATGGGCCCTTGCTGTCTCCATAAAATGATCTTTGATTCTTATTGTGGGATTAAGCGAATTTAAAGCACCTTGAGGAACTATTGCAATTTCTCTCCATCTGAAATTGTTAGAAAATTCGTATTCCGGAACCTTAAGTAGATCCACTGGATGAGGAGATGCATAGTAGAGAATCTGTGAATCTGCATCAATATGCGCTATTTCTGGCAATGTCCTCATTATTGAGGAGGCTATTGTTGATTTACCGCATCCACTTTCACCAACAAGAGCATATGTCTCTCCCTTGAGGATATTAAAGTAGATATTTGACACAACTTTAGTGTTAAAGTACGATACATTCAAATTTTTTACGCCTAATAGTATCTCACTCACATTTCTTCACCCTGTAGATAAGTTCTTAAAGCAGGGTTAAATATGTCCTCCATTGCTTTTGCAATGTTTATGAGAGCATATTGAAGTAACACAATTGTTATTATAGGAGACCATAATGCAAGTATAGCTTTGTCTGAATATAGTGCTCCACCACCCCTTATAGCCATGTATATTTGAACTCCCCAGTTATCTGGAGTCATAGGCATAAGACCTAGAAATGCAAGACCTGTATATCCATATATGGCGCCAACACAACTTAGCACCAGGTTCATTGCTATGAATGGTGCCATAAATCTTAGAACTTCGTCAAACATTATTTTCCATGAACCATAACCAATAGTTTTTGCAACATCTATGAACTCTCTTCTCTTTAGAGCAATAGTTTGAGCTCTCACAGCCCTTGCTAAAGATGCCCAAGCTGTTATACTTAAAACACCCGCCAAGACAAGTACATTTGTTTTTAGTTCTGGAGGTAAAATTACTACCAATATTAATGCCAGTAGATATGTTGGTATAGTCAACGCGACATTTATCGCTAGCGAAAGTAGTTCATCTACAAGACCACCAACATAACCTGCTATCAGACCTATTGCTGTACCAACACCAACAGTAATTAATGCAGATAGAAATGCTACAGCAAGTGTCTTCGGAATGCCATAAATTATTGTCAAAAGCAGTGGCCTGCCAGTATACTCTGTGCCTAGAATGTACCATGGAAAATCTCTTAGTGAGGGAGGTTGATACATGTATTCCCATCCTCCCTTATATGGTGGTAAAGGTGGTACAAACCCCAAAACTACAACAAGAGCTGCTATAATGTATACTAATAACACAGCCAAGCTGAACAATAGCGTAGGGCTTCGTGAAAATATCTTAAACACGAGTTTAAGTTGCTTAGCCAAATTCCTACTTTTTTCACTCATGTCTCACCAACCCTCGCTCTCGGATCTATGAACCCATATGTGAGGTCTGTGAAGAGAGCTCCTAGCACTATAGCCGTTATTAATATCACATATACGCCTATCATGACAGGGTAATCCCTGGCACCCGAGGTTGTTGCTAAAAGCGATCCTAGACCCGGTAAAAGAAACTGTGACTCAAGCCATACAGTGCCGACCAGTAGCCATGTGAATGTTATTGCTATGTTAGCATATATCGGAAGGATGGAGTTCCGTGTAATATAAGTCCACAAAATTCTTGAGGAAGGCAAGCCACGAGCCTTAGCATAAGTTATGAAGTCTTCCTTTAAAATTGCAGAAGCCATCGCAGATATGCCAAAAGCCCAGCCCGGAATAGATGTTAATACCATTACCATCGTAGGTAATGTATAATGATATAGCACACTTGCTATGAACTGCAAATTTAGCCCTGGTGTAACATCGTTACTATAAGGCCCCATGTAAGGCAGTAATTGCCATCTTGCACCTATATAGACGAAAAACACTGCCGCTAAAATCCAGTTCGGTATACTGTTAAAAACCGTGAGCATTGTTGTTACACTACGTACAAATATAGTATTACTCCTGTAATACGCTAAGGCAATTCCTATTAAAACGCCCAGTATCACAGTTAAGCTAAGCGAGTAACTTACGAAAAATATAGACCATGGAATGGCATTTGCAATGAGCTGTGCTACTGGAATCCTATAAGTAATTGAAACACCAAGGTTTCCTGTAACCACACCCAAGAGATAGCGCAACCATTTACTCCACCAAGGTTCAGCAGGTGAAAAACCGATGTATGCCTGCACCATTCTCACAGCTTGATCATATGGTATTCCCTGTTGCAGAAAACCTGTTAACATTATTAAAGCAGGATCGCCAGGGCTTAACACTATTATCAGAATTGATATGCTTACGGCTAGAAACCATGCAGCTAGACTAAAAATGGCCTTTCTCAAAGCCCAGTTCATGACGCATAACCTAGAGCATTCACTTCGATATTGATAAGAATGTGTGAGGGTTTTTATTTTTATATTTACTTTTAGTCAAATAAAGAAAATATATGAAATAAGTATGGCAATAAATAGTTACACATTCTTCGTTTTTGTAAAGCTTTTACAACTAAAAGTCTCGCCTTAAGGTGAAATAGAAAACATTTAATTATTAAAACTACCTTTAGCGATGATCATTAAAATCTTGTAAATTGCTGAGAAACAGCGTTCTTGAAACCAAAGATTTCTACCTCTGTATGGAGAGACCAAGTCATGGAAAACTCCATCTAACTGTATGAATAAAAATATTCGCTATGAATGTAAAATAATACTTCTCTACCCTCTACTAAAACAACCTCTTCATCAACTCAAAATAAACTGCTCTATTGTAGCGCTTTTGAGTCTGTAGATAATTTGCTAAAATATCTTCCGCTATAGGCATTCATTTAACATCATATTTTAGCAAAATAACATTTATTATATTAACATGCGAATATCGTATTCATTATATATGTTGAGATGATTTATGTTATGGATGGTGTTTTTCTAGCCATTCTCTCTTCCTTTTTAAGTAGTATAGGTAGGTTTGGTATGATACTTCTGGTGGTACCCTGTGGTCAACGGTTGGTATGTATCCACCTTCTTCTAGTAATGGTGTAAGTCTTTCAAGTTCTTTATCGATTGCTTTCTCACCTGCTATTAAAGCTCTTTTATCTACACCACCAATTAGGAGAACTTTTTTACCGAATTTCTCTCTAAGTTTATAGGGATCTACATATCTTGCTTCTAGTGGGAACATACAGTTTACACCTGCTTCAAGCCATCCTGGTACAAGTTGCTCTATATCACCATCGCAATCAACAACAGCTATATTAACACCATGTTCATTTAGAATGCTCATGATTTTCTTATACCTTGGAACCATGAATTCTTCGAAAAGTTTAGGTGATAGTAAAGGTCCTTTACTATAAGCCATATCCTCCCAAAACCACGCAATATCAGGTTTAATATCTTTAAGTACTCTACGTAGAATTGTTGTAACTAAGTTGACTATCGTGTCCATCATTTCTTTAACCCAATCAGGCTCTCTATAGAATGCTATAGAAATTCTTTCAACACCCATTAAATCTCTTAACCATCCATATAAGCTTCCAACAAATATTATTAAAGGATAGTCTCTGTCCCTATATTTTTCAACAATATCACTCCAGTTTAGTGGCACACGGCCATACGTCTTAGGGTCAAAGAAAGGCTTTATCCTTTCCCAATCTTCTCTATTCCTTATCGGGTATCTAATATAATGAGGTATTGTAGAGGTGTATTTCTTTCTAACATATATACCACCTAGGCCATCTGCAACTATCTCCCTATCATCCTCACTCTTCAACACAACCTCAGGTGGTCTAGGCCACACACCTATGATGACAGGAACTTTTTCAACACTTTCTAAACCCTCTAGACCAAGATATTGCTCAACCTCAGCATCAGTTTTTAATTCTTCAGGCAGCCCTTCTCTATGCCAACGATCAATAGTTTCTCTCCAATAGCCAAACTCATAATTCGGAATCCTATCAACACTCTTAAACTCAAATACTCTTAACAAACGTTCTCTATGAGTTAAGGACATAGGCTATCACTACACTATCTAAGATCTGCCTTTCGCTTTTCTTCCACCCATTTTCTACATATCAAAGCACCTTCATAAGCATCTATACCACCCGCATCAGCACCTATTTCATTGACATACTCTTTTGTTACAGCTGCTCCACCAACAATAACCTTAATACTATTCCTCAAACCTTCATTATTTAGAGCATCTATAACCTTTTTCATATTTAAAACTGTAGTTGTTAATAACGCACTCATACCAACAACATCGGGTTTGTATTGCTTAACTGCTTCAACAAACTTCTTTGGAGGCACATCAACACCTAGATCAATAACCTCAAAACCCATGGATTTTAAAAACATTACAAATAAATTCTTTCCAATATCATGAAGATCGCCCTCAACAGTGCCTACAACAGCTTTACCAATATATAGTGCTCTCCCTTCTTTTAAAATCAATGGCTCTAGAACATTCATTGCCTCTTTAAATATTTCAGCAGCCATAATAAGTTCGGATAGGAAATACTCATTCTTTTCATACCTCTCACCAACAACCCTCATACCATCAGCAAGAGCATTAATGATATCCATGGGTTTGAAGCCAAGCTCAACAGCCATCCTAACAAAATCTATAGTCTTATCCAAATCAAGGCCAACTAGGGCCTCTTTAATAGAGTTTAAAACATCACTGGACATATATAACACCTTTGAATTGAACTATATGTAGCTATTTATAAGTTTTGTTATATTTCTTCTATAGCTTTTACTTTTAAATTTGAAACCGACTTCTTTACTATTTTTCTAGCTTGTTCTTCGCTACTGCAGTTTGTCTGTATTGCTACTCTTTTGATGGATCCTGCGCTCTTTATTTTATCAATTGCTTCTAGAACTTTGCTGCATGGAACTGCTATGACCAGGTTCTTTTCATGCTCTAAAACTTTTTTGTATAGTGGTATCCATTGTTCTGAGCTGCAGTCTTTTCCTTCAATCTCCATTTTTGCTCCTGGAACCCATTGGATTCCATTCAATTTCTCAATTTTCAATATGTAGTCTATGTGTGGTAGTTCCCCGGGTCCATCAAGATGGTATATTGTGTGGTCTAATCTATTACAATGCTTCTTCTAATATTGGTAATACAAATTTTTGAAATAGTTTTGGTGATAGCATTGCAGAGAAATCGCATTGAATCGGATACCACCTCAGAGGACTCCACAGACCCATCCAAGCTGATGTACCATGCTGATACTCTTTAATAACATCATAAAGCTTATCATAATAAACATGCCAAAGATCTAAAAGCCTCCAAGAAACCTCCTCAACCCTCCTAGAATTAAAATACATATCCCTAACAAGATTCTGAACACCCCTCAAAGACACCAACACATCATGAACACCACCTAGATCTGCAAATCCAACAATATATCTATTCTTGCTATACTCTAAAGCAATTCTAGTTGCATTTATTGTCGCTCTCCACCAAAAGTTGTTCTCATCAAACCTCAACATAGCTTCAATAGAGTCCCAATCTTTCGCTTCAGAAAGATCTGCAGAAGCACCAAACCAAACTGTTCCACTTCCATCATCATACTCTTTGAAAAATGGTTTGGCACCAAGATAAGCTGCAACACTACCAGGGCCAAAATTGATCCATAGATTTGGATAAGCATCAATAAGAAATAGTGTTTTTCCACACCACTCAATAAACTTTTTAACAGGCTTCTCTAAATCACTAGTATTTCTAGGAAACCCCCAAAGCCATTCATAGTATAGTCTTCCCCACACATGTTCAAACCCCTTCTTAGGAACCCATATTTGTATCAAAGGCCTCCTTAATTCCCCTTCCCACCAAGCCTTATAAACATTAACACCAAACTCCACAAAACTCCAACTATAACTAAATGAACCATACATTTTAATCACTGTTATCAAATTTTTATAGGAAACACAATAAATGCCTTATTCATTAGCTTCTTATGTTTATAACACCAAAATAATGAAACAATACAGCTAGCATGATTCAACCTAATTTAGAATAAAGAAAAATGAATATCTTCATCAACATATCAAAATCTATTTAAATCAAAATTATTAAATAAAAAAATGTTTGTTTTTGGTTATTTTCTTTTTATGATCCATCCTATTGCGAATCCTATTATTAGCAATGCTATTGCTATTGCTATTGTTGTTGCCCATTCTGTTACTCTTTGTGTTACTGTTGTTGTTGCTGTCATAGTTGCTGTCAATACTGAGCTAACTGTTGATACCACTGTTGACACTATTGTTGTTGGAACAACAACAGTTGTTGTAAATGTTCTGGGAGCTGTTGTGACAGCCGGAGGAGGCGCAGTAGTGGTAGTAGCTGTAGTTGTAGGTGAAGCAGTTGTCGTTGTTGGAGTTGTTACTGGACTAGTAGTTGTTGTCCTAGGCGAAGTAGTTGTTGGTGTAGGTGCCCCTGCAAACTGCTTTGCAAGATCTTCTAGACTAATGGTTTTGACCTCTGGAGGTAGTAAAGTCAGTGGATCTTTGGGTGGTGTTGTGGGAGGCCATTCAATTGGTTTTTCTGGTGGTCTTAAAATTCCGTATGATATCCATAGTGAGGCTGGGTACATTCCCCACATTGCTGGGTGTGGTACAAACCATGATCTCTCAGCTGTGTAGTAGGGCATCTTAAATCCTGCAACATCTACAAATCCATCTGGTTTTCCTAATAATTCATAGTAATTCGATATTTTTACACTTATTTCTGCAGGCCGTAACACAAACCACATTGCTGCATGCGGTAGGTAGTAGTTCCAGAACCAAGCTAGTTTTGCAATTGCATCCCAAAACTCTGGTGTGTAGGGTAATGAAGCTTGTAATCTCATTTGCTCGTAGTATGGATTAACATATATAACAGTACCATTCTTTAGAGGAACGGGCCACGTATAGTTAAACTTTGATTGTGCAAGGTTTTGCGCAGGATAGAAGGAGTTGATAAAAGCGTTGAGCCCCGCTGCTGTTATCGAAAGTGCATTGCCTGCAGTCCAAGATATTGCTGTATCAAATTGCCAATTCATCCACATATCCCAGTAAACACCTACATCAACATTGACTACATCAGCGCCTATACCATGCTGTTGTAATTGTGACGCTATATTAGTTGCTAATGATACAAAGTCTGCCCAAGCAGAGACACTAAGTATTTCAAATCTGAATGGCTGCCCATTTGGCATATACCACTTTCCATCAGCACCCCTCTTAAACCCAACACTCTCCAACAATCGATACGCTTTCTGAGGATTATAACTCCAATCATATAGATTATTCCTGATCCAGCTTGGAAGTTCTTTGGAGTTAGCTAGACTTGTTATATAATCATTAAAGGGAACCATCTGTGGTTGATATGCTAAGGAGGATTCTGTGTTATTTAATAGCATTACTATAGCCTGCCTAACCTCTGTTATATTGAATGGATACTTAAGTATATTGAACCATAGACCCCAGAGCTCATAGCCCCAAACCCACGATACCTTAACTCCACCAGGAGCCTTCGTTATTTCTACGAGTGTTAGTGGTGAAAGCCCATGCCATGTATGCAGGTTCCTGCCTTCTATCATCCATGCAACCATCTGCTCTTCAGCTCTGGCAAACAGTACTTCACCTTCATCGTACTGCACATATTTTGCCCATCTATACCCGGGGTTCTTCTTAAGTTTAACACCAGTAGTTGTTAATGTGGCTGGATCGTACCACCAGATACCATTACACCATGGGGTATCTATCGGCAGATTCCTAACCTCATTTTGTAATGCTGTTAAGTTAAATCTTTTAGGAACTTCATCAACAGGTACATCAGCAACCATATCGGCATATTTACCAAAGACTTTGTAAGGCGTTGAAATGCTCCATGTTAGTAACTGGAATAATCCTTGATACCAGAAGTTTGTTGAAAATCCATAGCTAAACACTTTTGATGTATCTATTCTACCCGTTTTTGGATCATATATGGGAGCTGTCAATGAAAATACTGTTCTGTTGAAGTAAAACCTTATAGTATAGTCATTGACAATCTTTATATCGCGTAGCCATGGAATGAAGTTTCTAAATATCTTCCACTGAATCATATAGTAAGTCCATACATCTTTAGCCGTAAATGGATAGAGAGATTTTCCATCAAACCAATGACTATCGTTCCATAAAGTAACCTCTATATAACCTTCGGGACTCACTTTTAAGTCCTTGCCTAGTACTGGAAAGAATATGTTCTTAACGAGGCTGAATGCAAACAACGGTACAGTGCATTTTATAACCCAATCATTTGATGCTATTACACCTCCAGAAACAAAGGGATTCCAGTTAATTGTTGGTGGTAATGTGTACCACAACACAAACGAAACAGGAGGTTTTTGAGCATTAATTGGAGGCAATGCAATAGCAATGATATTAAGTATTAAAAGCAGTGAAGCAAGTGTTGCTAGTATATGCTTTATTTGTATTGCATGTTTCAAACTACTACACCTGAGGAGAAATACCAATATGAGAACAGTTAATAAATTTTTATCAAGTATTACACTCATTATTACCTTAAAGTTTAAATATAACCTGTTATGCTAGGTTTTGGTGGGAATGCAAATTGATATTATTAGGAGCAGCTCACTACCCAGAGTTATGGTCTTCTGAGGTATTCTACAGAGATTTAGAGTTGATGAAGAGAATAGGATTGAATGTTGTGAGAATTGCTGAGTTTGCATGGTCGTTGCTTGAGCCCGAGGAGGGTAAATATGAGTTTGCATGGCTTCACGAACTTGTGAATTCATATCAAAGGCAAGGTATTTACGTAATATTGGGTACTCCAACTGCTGCTCCTCCTCCATGGCTTATTAAGAGATATCCTGATGTTCTACCTGTAGATTTTAATGGCGTTCCTGCGAAGTATGGCGTGCGTAGAGAGTACTGCCCTAATAATCCTGTCTATAGAGATTTGACCAGAAGAATTGTGACAAGACTTGCAGATGAGTTTAAGGATTATAGAAACGTATTAGGTTTTCAAATCGATAATGAGGTTCACTGGGGTGAGGCCAATTCATGGAGATACTGCTACTGTTCACATTGTGTAGCGAAGTTTAGAGAGTATCTTAGAAACAAGTATGGAAATATTGATGATTTAAATAGGGCTATGGGTACTCTTGTATGGAGCCACAAATTCAATAACTTTGATGAAATCACACCACCAAAACCACCATTTGATCTATATAACAGGTCTTTAACTATTGAATGGATAAGGTTTAGATCATTTTCATGGGTAGATTATGTCAAGTTTCAGGCTGATATAATAAAGAGAGTTGCACCAGATAAGTTTGTTACAACCAACCTAATGGGGGTGTATCCAGAAATCAACTATTATGAATTATGCGAGCATCTTGACTTCTGCGCAACTGATGTTTATCCGAAGTTTGGTTCTGACACCTACGACCCTGCATATATTGGGTTTATATATGACGCTACTCGTAATATGAGTAAGAACGGGAAATTTATAGTTATGGAGCTCCAAGCTGGTGCTACAGATGGATATGGCTATGTAGTGCCTGAAGGTATTGGTGTGTTTAAGCTTGGTGTGGCTCCAGAACCAGGGGAGATTAGAAAGTGGGCATACCAGGCCATAGCACATGGCGCTGAAGGTGTTCTGTTTTGGAACTGGCGTACAAACTATATTGGTAAAGAGGTTTTCTGGCATGGGATCTTGGATCATGATGGTGTGCCACGCAGAAGATTCTATGAAGTTGAGAGACTGTTAAAAGAGTTGAATAAGATTAGCGAAGTTGTGAATAAGTCATCTGTAGATTCTAAAATAGCTGTATTGCTATCTTATGACTCTCTATGGTCAGCAGATGTTATTGAAAAGGAGTACTATAGCCACAGATATATAGAAGAGTTGAGTAAGGCATATAAAGCTTTATGGCTTAATAGGGTAAACATTGATGTGATACCGCCAGAATCTTCCTTCAACAACTATAAGATTATCGTAGCACCATTTCTATACCTAGCTAATGAAAGCCTAGTCAATAAGCTGAGGAACTTTGTATTCGATGGGGGTGTGTTACTTCTTACGCCTAGAGCTTTCATAAAAGATGAGTACAATAGAATAAGACTGGATTCAACTAAAATCCAGGAATTAACAGGGGTAAGAATTAAGGAGTACACTCGTTTACCACAGGATTCTAAAGTCGCAATCAGATTTATAGAAAATAGTCCAATACTAGGCAAAGAAGCATTATATGGAGATGCATGGCTAGAGGTATATGAATTAGTAACAGCTGAACCAATTGCTTATGCAACATGGAGATGGATTCAATCAGAACCTGTAATAGCGATAAATAGTTATGGCAAAGGGAAAACAATAACAGTAGGCACAGCATTGCCTCTAGATACCCTTAAGAGGATGTTACAAGAACTAACAGCACTCATAGGCATAGAACCTATAGTTCGTGAAATAGTCAAAGACCATAGCGTAGAGTACTACAGCAGATCCATAGACACAAAAAAGAAAATAGTATTCATAATAAACCATGAAAGTGCAGCAAAGAACATAAAAATCAAATTAAATAATGGCATATCACACGCCATTGAGTTGCTAACAGATAGAGAAGTTAAACCAGGAGAGATAGAGCTTACATTAGATGCCCATGACGTGAAAATACTCCTAATAGAATGATTAGTTCTATAAAACTTCATTGCATATATCATTATTGTTATAAGCCCTTGTTAACCCAAACGATTTTTAATGGTGACTCACAGTTCCTAATATTTCACTTGTTTTAGGCTCCTCACCATCTACCTCTCAACAATTTGATTATATATTGCCTAGAAGCTGAGATATAATCTTTGAACCTCTCCATCCTAGTGAGATCCTCACCCTTTAGTGTAGAGAAGAATCCAAAATACTTGAAGATATAAATCCGGTCAGCGTTGAACATCACTATATTTGTCCATGAATTCATTAAAGGTTGTGTTTGAAGAGAGGCTATTTCTATTGCCCAGGAAGCCTATAAACCTGGTCAAGCAGAAGAAAGTAGTTTGTGAGTATTAAAGATGGTAAGAGATCTCAGCTATCTATATCAATAGAACCCCACCTAAAATATTTTAAGAAAAACACAAGTAATTGATAAAACTTATCACAGGATTTGATTTAAATAGTGATAGAATAAACAGTAATAGTTAATGTGCATAAGGATAAGGGTTGCTAATATAGTGCAGTTTCCCGAGATTGCATCATGTTTTTACAAAAGAGAAGACAAAGAATTGAGGCTAAAATCATTCAAAATCGCCTAAATACCTATGGCTACAGTAGTTTTAAGCTTCTTCCAAAGATAAAGAAGTAGAGGTTCGCAAGGAAATTTAGTTTCTCACATGCATTCATATAGATTAATATTGCCTTCAGAGCTTCATTACTTTCTCATCATAGCTCCCTGGATCTGCACATACTTAGATGCATTCAGAGACTACAAAATTTCTAGGTGCTTAGAAAGACTCCTCAAATTCTTAACCCTTCATTATTGTAGTACTAGCATACCGACTTTCAGAACTTGTAAGCCTTACAATAATATCATCTCGCACAAATCTATACTAAAGACAATAAACAGAGCTAGTAAAATCATAATGTAGACAACTATCTTAATCGGCAACCTATATGCCTGACATGCTAACGTTGGATTAGGTGGATTGCTTTCGCATTTATTAATAACTTGTGCTAGTTCATTGCATTTATCTTACATGGATTCGCACCATGTGATGTAAAGCTATTTATTTTAGGTTTGTACAAGATTTAGTATTGTTGTGTATTGAGATGCTATATGGTGATTTTATGGCTAGCGATAATGGGATGAGGTTTTTCAGAGAGCTTTACCCGTTTGAAGCTGTGCCGAGGTTTATTGTGTCTGATGCTGAAATTAGTGATAATTTGAGTAAGGTGTTTCTTACAGATACAACTCTTAGAGATG
>Ga0209225_1002641_pt1 | contig 15852 bp, 15 predicted proteins | sample WasSprMetagenome_FD_184732 | JGI IMG/M metagenome (GOLD analysis project Ga0209225, IMG submission 184732) | Sulfidic aquatic microbial communities from Washburn Spring, Yellowstone National Park, USA - WS (SPAdes) (version 3) | ecosystem: Environmental > Aquatic > Thermal springs > Hot (42-90C)...
ATCGTCCAGCAAGGCAGGACAACGGGCTCCAGAACCAAGATGGGTAAACTGATCCCAAGATGATGTAGTTTTGGAGCTGGGTGAAGAGACCCGTCTGTCGTGGGTTCAAGTCCCACTAGCCCCACCATCCAATATTAGTGTAATAACTTATAGAACACATTTTTATACATCCTCACTCAAAATAAAAATGATTTTTTATTCTCAATTTAAGCTGGGGGGTTCACTAATTTTTTATAAATTATGGTGGACCGAGCGGGACTTATATGCAAATGGGTTTAAGTCTATTTTTGAGTAATGTGTTTTCACAAAATTATTTCTGCACATGTAATTGGATTTGTATATGTTTTTAGAATTTGATGTTTTCTCTGCTATTTCATTTTTTTCTCATATTGTTGTTATGTGGTGTATTGTTTTCTCTGGAATACATATATTTTCAGTAAGGTTATTTGTAATGATGGGGTAGGCAAATGTGATATTTTATCCTGTCCGATTAAAATTGTCCACGCCTGTGCAGACAGAAAAGAAAGCTGAACCTCAGCCTAAGAAGTTGAGGGTTGGAAAGATAATCATTGGCATACTAGTGATTCTTATACTGTTTGGTGTTATCGGATGGTTTGCAGAAATATTCTCCGGTATCAGTAGCACATTAACAAAGACAACAACGGTAACAGCAACAACCACTGTTACAGCAACTAAAATCACATCAGCCACTATTACTACAACAACTGAAACAGGAATAAAAGTAGAAGGGTTTAACAAGATAGGTAGCACATACATATTGGAGGTCTATGATGGAGGTCAACAGATTATTACAGTAAATATGAGCTCACCTGAGGTATTCGGAACTGACAGTTTATCCACTCGAGTCTACATTTTTGTTAGGGAATCAGCAGACATAACATACGATTACGCATCTATAGTTTTTGCAGGAGAAAATTATCCAGTAAATGCAGGTCCAGTTACACTAGTAACTGTCCCCGACTATGCGCAGACGTTAGTAAACACAATCTATGACAGCCAACAGAAAAGAAGCGTAACCAGCGTGGACCTGGAATATCAGCCTTTCGTTAAAACCGTAGGAGGTGAAAGAGTTTTTACTATGCATGGGATTTTCCTTATAAAACCACAGCAGGATGAATCAAGAATTAAAATAGGGTTTGGTTTCGGTCTAATTAAAGGCAATTCAAAGGTAGATGAAGTACGCTTTTTCGAAGTGCCATTAACATCAATGATTGAAAAATTAGAAGTAACAAGTGCGTACGCAGTAGGTTCATCAGACAAAGGCTGGACCATTAACTTAAATTTTAGAAACGCCGGTTATTCAGACATAACCATCACAAATGTATTCATAAACGGTAAACCACTAAGTTCATGGGGTACCTCTGTAAAAGTAATCACACCCGCTCTTCCAACATTAGTAAAGGCAGGAAGTATTGGGTCTATGTCTATCACAATTGGGCCGGGTACATTCCTTTCTGGACAAACTATAGAAGTGAAGATTCGTACGGCTTCAGGTGTCGAGTATCCCAAAGCAGTAATTTTACCTTAACCCAACAATTGTTTCAGACAACGAAAGCTTGCCTTCGAATAATGAGAAATCTCCTAAGAGGAGACTGGAAGAGGACCCTATACTTTTCTTTAAGTTAATAGAAAATATTTTTTATATGACATACTATTGTTACTACTATCTTCTGGTTGGAACTACCTCAACTTGACATCTAGGTCTGCTGTTTAACTTTTTTTCTCTAAATGCCAATGCTCCACCCACAATCAAAAGTACACACGGAAGTAAGCCATATAGAGATGTCCCGACAAGACTCAGTATGCCTCCTATAATCAGAATTGCACCCCCTTTCTTTCCTCCAAATGCTCCACCTACTATTCCAAATATCCCAGCAATAAACGCAAGAGTCACATTTACTGCAATATATTCTGCAGAAAGACCTAATGCGCTAGCGAGAAGACCTAAAAAGAGTACTGCTATTCCTTTTTATCACAGCTTCAAATAAAAAATAGGGATGTGGCTTATTCCTTTCACCTATGTATGCTCTTGCAACTGTATAGATGATTCTACACTTTACCGCCGCTCAATAGAAGTCCTATTAAGCTGACGTACTTTGTTTCAGTCTCCTCCCTATATCCTGTTTCTTCCTTATATCCTATCTCTACCCTAGGCTTAATTACTTCTCTATACTTTGTAGTGAACTCTTGCCATGTAATTTTTGTTCCTGCTTCATACACACCCACTTTCTTTGCATTTATGCCTAGGAAGCCTGTATTAGGATTGTAGATAACAAAATGATATGTATCAGCGAACATTGTTGTAAAGCCTAATCTTATTGTGTCAGAGCTCTTCCTACTTACAATTGATATAGCTGTTTTCCCAGCTTTATAGTTTGAGAATTCAGTACTCGTGAATACATATGCGTCAACAGCATCGCTAGCCCTAACATTGAATTCTACAGTCCTACCCGCTTCAATGTTCATTGGACAGTCTACATAGTAGCCAGGCTCGAGGGTGTAGTCAGTTAAAAAAGTTTTCTCAGACGTTTTTACTTCAGGCTCCGTGTATGTTTCCGTCTCTATATATGTGACAGTTGTCGTGTAAGGAACTGTAGTTGTATAAGGAATTTTTTGCGTATAAGTGTACGGTATAATTGGTGCAAATAAGACAATGAGCACGACGGCAAGAAGTATTAGTTTAACAGAAGTTGAAGACACCTTCTTTTCTTTAACTTCTTTACTCATATATTTTTGGTAAAATTTTATCCTTAATAAAGGTTACTTCGATATTACTGTCAACTTTTTGACCGTGACATAAGGTATATATTAGAAAAAGGCTCTGTCAAAAAGGCTCTCTATTTGATTTTTGAAGGTAAAAACCACTAAGGATGATGCTATGTTTGTAGCCATGGTCGTACATCTTTTACTATGATAAGTTTTTGACACTGTGAACTTTCTGTTATCTACTGTACATCCATGCTAGGTATTCGCTTGTTGAAGTGAACGTTTTATCGATGTAGTCTGAGAAGACTCTGGTGACGTGAACGTCTCCTCCCATTTGAGGTTTCCAGTAGTTTAGCCAGCTGTTGATTTCTACGTTTATGTCGTTGGAGGCTATGTTCCCCCAGATGTCGTGGCTGTAATATTTTCCCGCGGGGTCTAGGATTATAAGCTCGTATCCTGCGACGGGCATTTGTACTGCAACATGGCCCGATGTAGAGCTTTCTATCGCTATACATTCGACCCGATATTTCATGTTGTTGTAGCATCTTATCATCGAGCAGAGGAGTATGGCCATGTCTTCGCAGTCGCCTTTCCTTAGGCTTAACGTCTCGTTTGGAAACTGCCACATTTCGTTCGCAAAACCTAAGGCTTCAGATGGGTTGTATGGGAGTATTGGATATAGTCCATCGTATCTGTACTCGATGTTGTCGACGACCCAACTGTACATGGCTTTAACGTCCCTCCAGTATTCATTCCAGTCTGATGGGTTGCTCCATCCTCCCGTGATACTGTAGACTATGTTTCGGACAGCTTGGTCTTGGGGGGTTATGAATGGCTCAACGTTCATATGATTCCATCTCTGGTTCACCTTATCTCTCAACCTTTGGTAGGCGTCCATGTATGCTTGAAGTGATGCGCTCATTTGAGCCTTCAAGGAGTCTATTTCGCTCTGTAGGCTCTTTATTTGAGAATTTAATTTGGATATTTGGGACTCATAATATGTTATGTTTCCCTGCAGCCACGCTTGAGCCTGTGCGAGGAGGGTCCTGTTGCCTTCAAGCCAGACGCTGAGCCTTTCCCTCTCTAATTTTAGGGAATTGAGCAACGTCATGTTTCCTTCAAGCCAAGTCTGAAGCCTTTCCCTTTGAGAGCTTAAGGCAGAAATTTGAGCGTCCTTTAACGCTATCTGAGAATTCAATGATGAGATTGTGGCGTTCAATAGCGATATTTGGCTTTGAAGGCTTGACATCTGAGAATTTAATGAGCTGATTTGAGAGGTGTAGGCTGATATGTTCCCATCCAGCCACCTCTGGAGAACATCCCTTTGGCCTTTAAGCACCTCTATTTCAGAATCCTTAGACGCTATTATCTCATCCTTTTCACCTATTATCCTCGTATAGTTTGCGACCGCCCCAACCAAACATGCTGCTAAAACCACACATATTATACCCAGCGTAATAGCCACATTTACACCTACAACCTTCATTTTCGTTTCATCTCGACCTCTTTTTTACAGCTAAGCATAAAAACCTTGTGATGCAACATCACCTAGAACCAAACATTCTTTCATGGCGACATCACCTTTCATAGGCCTCAATAGATAAAGGCCTATAGTGCTGGGCGTGACTTTTGGAGCATATGCCGATGACGGAATTATTTCATAGCCAATCTTTATAATTCCTATCGTATCTAAAGCAGGTACATACATGTACCAACCTATAGCAGACAGAACGATAGTCCCAAATGAAAAGAAAGAACATATAAGTCTATAATTTGATAGCCAAGTATATCCTCTATTTTTGAGGGTAGCCGTTGCTAAGGTTATGGTGCTACTGTTGTAGTAGCTGTGGTTGTTGTTACTGTTGTTGTAGTGACAGTAGTTGATGTAATTGTAGTTGTTGTAACAGTGGTTGTTGTTGCTGTTACTGTTGTTATTGTGGTCGTTGGAATGATTACGGTTGTGGAGGATGTTATGGTTACGGTTGTTGTAACTGGCACTGTTGTAGTAAGAGCTGTTGTCGTTATTGTTGTAGTAGTAATGGTTGATGTGATTGTTGTTGTTATAAATGCAGTTGTTGTGGATGGTGATGTTATGTTTGCTATTGTGTATCGTGTTTGTCCTCCCTGCCAGTTTAATGCTATCTCATATTTTGTGATTGGGCTGCCAGTATAGTAGATGTTTGCGTCCACGTATGCCTGTGATTCGCCGGGGATTGAGCCTAAGAGGATGTCTGTTTCCTTTGCTACAACCCCATCACCCTGGTATGCTATAATATGAAGTTTTGATTCGTTTGCTGTATTTGTTCCAACATTACAGATATATCCATAGACGTGGAGGTAGGGTGTTTGTAGCCATGGTCGTATATCTTCTACTCTTAATTCTACTACAATAAGTTTTGGCGCCTTCAAGGTATTGAGTTGATTTTGTAGTAGGGTAACTTGATTTTGGAGGGCCTCTATCTGGTTTTGTAGGTTAGCTATTTGTCTTCTTAAATCAGCTATTTCAGTATTCTTTTCTGTTATAGCCTTGTTTTTTCCATTTACCTCGTTTTGGAGGTCTGCGATTTGCTTCTCCTTCTGCACCATCTGATTTTGTAGGTCGCTTATTTTCGCTTGAAGACTTGCTATTTGAGAACTATAATATGTGATGTTCCCCTCTAGATTACTTTTTAGCCTATCGCTCTGGTTCATGAGCGTTCCTATCTGAGAATCTTTACTACTTATAATTGACGTATAATTGTATATTGAACCACTTAAGACCCCTCCTAAAATTATGCATATAATCCCTAAAGCGACTGCAACATTTCTACCAACAACCTTTTGAGCCATCTTTTCTCCATTGTTACTCATGCAATAAATTTTATTTTCCTTGATTTATTAATTTTCCCTTTTTTATTTTGCATGATATTTTAGAAGGGTAAAAAAAGACCTCGGTCTCTTTCATATTCATGTTGTTTATAGGATAATGCATAAAACAGACTTTCTGGATTCGTACCCTTGACAGCGTGTCTGATTGTTCTTTCAATTCCCATTATGAGATTAACCTTATATGGTATCTTTTATGCCTCGCTTAGTAGACGATATGAAACATAATGCATACAGTTATACGCCTGAAGCCTATTAAGAATAATACTCCATTGAATGCTTTAGAATGTGCAATTTCGTTTAATATGTTCTAGATTTAATCCTCTGAGCGGGAGAACTGAGACGTAATTGAGAAAGTTTATAAGCTGTTTTCCATATAACTTTTGATGTCTTGAACGTAAAACTATCCTCTATAAGGTTAATTTTGGAAGTAATCCTCGTAATCTCCGCTATCAGTTTATCAGTTTACACTTCCTCGCAGCCAACCATAACCCAGGAGGCTGTAATAAAAATCATTTCGCAAGAGGATATTGTGAACTCGATAGTTGTCGAGCCAAAGAAGATAACCTTTGTCGCAACACCAGGCACAACAGTCTTAAGTGAAGAGATAACCATCACCAACGTTGGAACATTTCCCATTCTAATAGATTTAGCCAACAATATGACAACAGACCTCAGCCCATCCATTGGAACGGTATCATGCGGTTTCCGAAACTGGGTGTATCCTTCCCAAACATATAAGACGAGATTGCAAATAAGTGTGTCACCAAATGCTCCTCCAGGAGAGTTTTCATTCAACATCTACATTACTCCATCAAAGATAATGGCATATAATGGAAGCAATACTTCAACAAGCGAACGCAATATACCCAAAGTTAATGAGGAAGGCAAGGATTCACCAGCAGGCCACAGTATAGCAACCATTTCAGGGGTCTGCGGGAAAGACTATAGGCTAGTTTCACCAAAGAAAGCTAAAACGTGGAAGCTGACAATAACAATCACTTCATCAGAAGATGAGCCAATTATGTTCAACGTTTACGAAATAATTGGCAGCTACCCATACAATTACTGGGAACAGAATTTACCAAGTGCAAGAGGAGACAAGACATGCACACTAACATTCACCCTAGACCCTTCAAAAGACTATGAACTATGGATAAGAGACGCATACGCTAAACCATTTACAGGAACAATAGAAGAAGAATGGAGTTAAAGTACAGCGTCGCCCAAATGTTCTCCACATTTTTTTAATCTCTTATTCATCAAATATTTTCTAAAAAAGACTTGTACATGAAGCTATTATAAAGTTTGTATACCAGAGTTTTCTAAGAGAAAGTTTAAATGCATATGTGAAGGAAATAAGAGTTCAGAGAGTGGATTAAATGGCTGAATATAAGTGGGAATGTTTACGATGCGGATTGGTGATTACCACATCGAGTTCGATTGCGCCAAGCAGAAAAGCTGGAGGACCCTGTCCAAAGGATTCTCATGGAGAACATAGCTGGGTTCGAGCATAATCTAATAAAGTGGTCCTTAAAAGTAAACTGTAAACTATAAAGTTAGTTGCACAAATAGCCTTTCTATACCTCTTATCGTACGCCCGTTGAAATATTTTATGGACTATGTTTAAGTGTGTCGGCGGAACTTGATGTAACTGAGCACTATAAGTAGACAGGCTGCTGAGAGAACTGTTCCAGACACTGTAATAGGTAGCATTTCTGGTCCACTGAAACCCACCTCTTTTGTTTCAACCAAAGTGGTAATATAGGTTTCTTTGGCTGTCAATGTTTCCGTCCTTGTTTCAGTCTTTGTTTCTGTTACAGTATTCGTTAAAGTTCTTGTCTCAGTCTTCGTCTGGTTGATAATATATGGAACGGTTACGTTCACTATCTTAACCTCTGTGATTGTAATATATGATGTGGTGGTTAAAGTGATTGGAGAAACAGTTGTTTGTGTAACGATGACGGTTTGTGTGACAGTTGGAGGAGGTGTAGTAGTATACGGATTTTTTACCACGTTCACGTATAATGGAAAATAGAATTTTGATGTTCCATCAGAACATACGATTGTGAGATTGTATTTGCCGATAGGTGTTGAATCTGACATAAGAATGACCACTTTGGTGACATTCTTATTTCGTGACGACACATATACTGTATCAGGATGAAATCCCTCTAAGCTAAAATATTTGTTTCCAATAAAGGAAAATGTAAGATATCCAGAACGATTGACATCATTTGAAAGGAGCACAATTACTTCATCAAAACGTTTTGTGCCTGCATATACTGTAATGTTTCCATATGATTTATTAGTAGAAGAAAATAGTATTGTAAACTATAAATCTTCTGCTTGAACATTATTAAAGTTCAGATTGTGGAATGGAAGACTATATAGTATGATTAGTAGTATGAAACCGATTTGAAGGAGTCTAACATTTTTCAACATTCTCAATCACGCTATATTAGAAAAGTTTATTTATACTTTTCCAAAAAATCATCTGATGTTTCTTACAATTTTGTTCTCTCGATTTCCTCGCATCTTGTTCTCCATCGACAATGTTTACATTTCCAGTTGAGGTTCAGGTCGCCTATGGCGCATGGTGCCAGTTCAGGCTTCCTTTTAGCTAAGGCTTCTTCAACCAACTGTCTCCTCTTCTTCAAAATTTTCTTTAGATTTTCAAGTTCCCCGTCATCGAATACGATTTTGAAGACCTTTAACGGTTTCTCTGTATTGTTCATCTGGATTATCAAAAGTATTCCCATATTCACATCTAGAACGGTGCAATATGATGCAAGTTGAAATAGGTAATGTTGTCTCAAGAGTTCGCCTTTTGTCTGTCTTGTTGTCTTCACTTCAATGGGCACGTTTTTATCTTCAACCCTAATTATAGCATCTGGAGTATAGATTATACCGTCCTTTTCAATTGCCACCTCTCGCTTTTCTGAAACAATCGCTTCTAACACTTCACCTTCTCCTGAGCCGAGGGCGTAGAATAGGACATCCTTTTCTGAAAGACTTGGCCTTTCAAGTTTCCTGAAAACGTATAGTCTTGGCCAAATGAGGTCTGTAACATGTAATCCGATTCTTTCCCTTTCATATTTTGCCCTAAGCCTTGAAATGACCATGTTCTTCACCTTTTCCTCTTTTTCTATTCTTGCGTGCAATTCTATTCTGTTATCGTCAACCATCTCGCTTCCACCATAACATGATATGATAATGGAATATCTTAAACATAAATTTATTCTATTTTAGAATAGCCTTGCGTAGTGGCTTAAACTGCGAGCTAATTTTAAAACCCTAGAATTTGTATTATGCACCACTTGAACCTATTGTTTTGTCCCTTTCCGCACATTTATGTTTTGAAGAACAAGGGTATTTAACGGCTTTAAAAAATTGAGGAACTTAAGTATATGGACTATGTACGGTGTAAAACCTTTCAAATGTTATATGTTCTACTTTTTGTCTGCTCCATTGTCTAAGCTTTTCTGGATTGCGAACCAATAGGTGAGAAGTGCTCTTTCCTTTTTTTATAATCTGGGAACTTTTCTTTCACGATGTTCCAGACCATAGGATAAAAAGAGGAATATATTGAGATGACTAAGGAGTAGCATATACGATATTTTTTATTTCTTCCTACAGAGGTGTGTAGGGTCTCTTCCTGCCCCGTGGTGGTAGTGGGTATTTGCCCTTTTTCACCATCTCTATTACCTTATTTTCATTATACCGTTTATGCGCTAAATCCGAAAATACTTTAACTAAGTCGACGTTAGGTTTATGGTCATTCATTATATACTGTTCGTATGCGGCGTCAAATATCTGTGATACATCGAATAAAATATTGAGATAATTTTTTCTTAAGACGGCCCAAGCTTTGTAAAACTCTTCTGTTCTATCGACTTCCGTTGGTGGTAACCAGCTGCTTGGATGGAACCATGAATGTAACATGCCATATATTTTATGTATTTTATCGTACCTATCATAAAATTTTTTTCTCACTTCTTCAGATTTGAATGCTATTCCCTCCTCCTTCAAAATGCATTTTATTTCGTCTAATATTCTTCTTAAGGAAACAAGTATATATGGAAAATCATTTTGGGCAAAATAGTAGTCGGAACTTGGAGGGGTTGCTACCATATTTTCTAACCTTTTCTTTGTTTTAAAGCCAATTTTTTTCCAGAAAAAGTAGGGCATGAAGAAATTTGGATTACTTTCAAGCACGCCTCTAATAAAGGTTTTAACTTCAGTGTCCCTGAGGTAGTCTGATAGGGTGTTAAATTTTCCGCTTCCAAAGTCCAATATCGGGGGCAAATATACGTTTATGTCAAACTTCATTCCATTGTTTATCTCGTTGACAGCATGTCTTCTATAGAAGTCCCATATGATTTGCCACAACTTTTCCTTACTCAAGTCCCCTATTTCAATGCCAGAACTTCTTATTTTGTTCTCTATTTGAGAACTGAATGGGAAAAGGTATTCCTCAGTAAACCTTCTGTAGACCTTTGCCATATATGATAGAAGTTTGACGACTGGAGAAGGTTCCAAGCTAAATTCTACAGCCATTTTAGATTGGCCACCATATTCTACCACTTCATTTAGAACGTCTTTTATAGCTCCATAAACCTTTGGGCTAAGTATGAAATCAATTTTTTCTACATCATCAAAATCTGCCCTATCAAATGTTACACTGATTTTACCACCACCAACAAGTCTAATCTCCATTGGCTCAACTTTCGGGGGATAAAGTAACTCTTCTAATGTTTTAAGAGCTGCGTGACTTTTATCGGTAATTTCTAACTCAAGTGGCTTTTTTTTAATCCTCTTCACCATCTCCCTATCACCCATCCACTGCACTGCTGCAAGGATATACCTGCGGCCAACAAGTCTAGGACTATCTTCTTGAGAATCGAGGATAACCTTTATTTCATTCCATGTTATCTTTTCATACTGACAAAACTTCTTTAGGATGAAATGAATTTTTTTCTTATCCTTTTCTGGCAAGGACGATATGTCTGAAAATTTCTTGAGCCTCTCAAATATTTCTTTCACATTTTTCATTATAGTGCACCTTACTCTCCAATATCCATATCTTAGGGGCTATAAATACATATAGATGTGAGGATATGAAAAAACCAGAAATAATAGAATTGGAGGAACACAGGGCATCTATAGCATGGGCAACTGAATCGACTGCTGGGCAAAATGAAACGGAAGGCATGAAAAAAGACAAGAACTTAAGGGGAGGCACTGCCAGAAACAAAAGTAGTCTTATAGACATATTACGGGGATTACCAGAAACAATAATATTGGAAAAACATGAAGCAAGTAATTTTACAGCGTGGATATGTGAATTACTCGTCCAAGAATCTCTATCAGAAACTGGATATGAATACATCTACAACAGTGTCTACAACGGAAGGAGCCCCAGAAAAGAAAGTAACAATAGAGGACCAGACTTTACAGTCTTTGATTCAAAATCAAATCAAATAACACCGATAGAAGTCAAACATAGAGCTAAAGGTTACACAAGAGAAACTGAATTTTTCGAATACTTCAACAAATTCAACGGCTTAAGAGGTATCCTCGTCTTCTTTAACGGTTACGATGACGAAAATCTAAGAAAAGTTATGTCCTACTGTAATTTGGACAACAACATATTAATTTCATTACCTCCAGTACCCTACAAACGACAAGGTGACACCTTCATATATGATAGAGAAAGTCTTCTTCAATGGAGACAAGATGCCTTAGCAATCCTGAAAGGTAAAATGGAATACTATCTACCAAAACTAATATCTCAAAATGAAAAAACCATATCATGTGACAATGATGACCGTATAACGGATTTCTTTTTTCCACTTACAAATTCTTCTATGATTGTCTCTTCTATGGTGGAACAGGGATACAATGTCTTCTTGTCAAACTGTAGAGGGCAAGGTTCATGTATTTGCAACGTTTCAAACTCTATTCACGATGTCCCTGTCTTTCAAAACTTTATAATTTCCAACCGGATGTCTCCTGTTCTCTTTCATCTTACGATATTGAAACAAGAGATGTCAGATGGAAAGGACACAAGTTTAGGAGACAAGAACCTTTCCTTCAACAGTCTAACGTTTCCAAACTTCCATTTAATGCTTCCAATTCATCATCTTGTTCTTCATCAGACTGGAGACGTGGAGAGGACGACAACCAAATCATATCATCATCTCATGAATGAAGTGAACGTTTCAACCGACAACATTATAGAAACTGAAGTCTACCCACTAATGTTTCATCATCACCACCTCTTCAAAATCGTAGGAGGATGAGAACATGGAAGAGCTTGTAAGTTTCAAGGAGTTGAAATCCTTGGCAACAAAGTACCTTCCAAAAGACAGCATTTTAAGAAAAATACTAGCATCTGAACTGGACTATTTGCCAAAGACAATTGCATCAGGAAAAGTTGAGATATACATTTCACTCCTATACGAAGAATTAAAACAGTATTAGGCCTACATGTTTTTCCTCAAGAAGAAAAGCCTACCATCTACTTTCATACAAGTAATTGTCTCACACATCATCAGTTTCAAGAAGACATTACATTGTCCACGGTTCAGCATAGAAGTTTTCCTTTAACTGTTGTACAACATGATAAACTGTTTAAATGGAGTAATCTCCCCAATTAAAATGCCGCTTACCAGTGAATGGTGAACATTGTTAAAAAAAAAGAAGCACAGAGCAAGACTTTTCATCTTGCCCTGCGCTTAGCTTCGCTTCGCTTAGCTTCGCTTCACTTAACTACACTACACTTTACTTTACTTCACTACGCATTGCAATGCGTATTCCATTCTACAAATCACTTATTTAAAAACTTTTCTATCAATGTATGAAGTGTGATGTGTTCTCGGATATCTTAAAGATAGCCAAAGGATATCTTAATATATTTAGATTGGCCAGAGGATAGGTATGCCTGAACAACAGATGGTAAAAATGAAGGTTAAAGCTGTGAAGGTGGGGAACTCTGTTAGGGTGGCTATTCCATCAGAGGTCTTGAAGGCTGCTGGAATAAAGAAAGGAGATGTCCTACTCGTCGACTACGATGAGAAAAGACATGTGATAACGCTTGAAAAGGAAGATGTCGCAAAAGATGGCGAGGCGCTTACGGTTTGAGGCTGATTGGAAGGGTTGCAGACGGTTCAACCGAATCCTCTGCAAGACTAATTTTAATGAAGGATTTAGAGAAAAATGTTTCTGCTGAAGAATTGGTTTTAGTTGAAAACGGTGGAGAGAAGGAATGTGTTAACAAGATTCTAGGTGTGCTACGGGAAGGATTAGGCAAGAACGAGTTTCTTAGCGCATCATCTTATAGGCCTGATGTCGCGTACATGAAGCTTGGTGGAGAGCCTTCTGGAGCGAGGGAAGTGTATTCTTTTGCAATCAAACCCATTGGTGTTTTAACTGAAGAGGGCCTTGACCAGAACAGGCTCATAATACAGCCGAGAGCACCAGTCTACCTTCTCGAAGACGAAGATAATCCGTTAAAGTTGATAACGAAAGGATTGGACGTGCTGTGGATGAACGCATACCTGGAAAGGCATGAGAAGTGGAAGGTTCCAGTTGACAGGCGTTTCATATCATACCATGTTGGCGTTTATGGTACAACAGGAAGTGGAAAATCTTGGTTCACAAGACATGTTCTAATACCCCTCTACCAGTCTGCAGGATACAAGATTGTCATACTCGACTGGAGTGGAACAGACTATGTACCATATTATCAAGACTCTCAAGAGGTGGAGAAGGTTAAGATTACAGAAGTTGCTTTGGACGAAGAATCGATACTAAGCTACTTTGAAACCAAAACCATGAGTTTCGCAAAAAATGATAACATAAGGGATGCTTTCGACGAATTTGTTGAAGGGTGGACGAAGAAGGTTCAAGAAGCCTACAAAGATGCGGCTGAAAAAAGTTTAGAAGAAATCCTATACAGTAAGCTAAAGGCTCATGTAGAAAATGTTGTGGAATCAGTGGATAGTCGATGGAGGGCTTCAGCACGCAGGGCTTCAAAGAGGGTTTTTAGAAGGCTTAAACCTGAAGACCTTACCACATTATTGGGTACACTTCAAGTAGAAGACGTTTATAAGAAGCTGGAAAACAAAAGAATGGTCGTCGTCGATATGAGTGGCGCCTTAATAGAGGGGAAACTTGGCTTCTTCCTATCCTTTTCAAACTACCTTTACAGTCTAATGGAGGCCGGAGAAAACCTTAACCTGTCGCTTGTAATAGATGAGGCACCGCAGTACGCTCCATCGGAGCCCAAGGGAATACAGGATGCCACTACTGAAATGATAAAAAACCTTGCTGCTTTGGGGAGAAAGAGGACGCTTAACCTGACACTGATTTCACAGGGTATAAAGGGTGATATTGGAATAAACGCTGCCGTCAGAAGAAACCTTAACACAAACTTTTTTGGCAGAATACACCCTCTCGACGCATCCGGTCAAGGAGGTGCACAAGAATGGCTTGCACCCTACGGCATAACCCCTGACCTACTGCTCCAACTTAAGCCTGGACACTTCTACTTCACAGGCGTTATGAACCCTTCACCCGTGCCATTGCTTATAACCTATAAAGTTGAGGAGAAGAAAAATGTATGAAGAACATGTTGAGTGGCTCAAATTTCCACATGATATCCAAAATAGGTTCTTCCAATGTGCAGAAGAAGAGGCTGAAAAGCTTGCTAAGACGATAGAAGAGTTTGTGGCAAGAATCGGGGAAGCTAAAAAGGCGATAGAACCTTTCATTCATAGCCTACCTTCATCCAGTAAACTGTACACTGTCGCAGCCGTAGACAGTTCAAGAAGCCCCAATTTGAGTGAAAGGTTGGGTGTAAGATACGGTGTCTTCGCAACAGGACTAATATATTTGAGAGGAACAGAAGAAAGAAGTGAAGTTTATAGGGCTGGAACATTTAAGAGGAAGCAGGCTTTCTCACAGGACAGAAGCAAACACTTTTTCAGCCTCCTCACAAACTATGTTGAGAGAAAGCTAGCATTAGAAGCGTTGGACAAATGTGACCTCCTAATCTTGGACGGAAGCTTCTACAGCTTCCTGATTCCAGTTGAAAGGATGAAAAAGTCTGGACTATATGGGCCTGAAGAGGAGAAGCTGGTCGATGAAACCTTCAAGCTCACTGAAACTTTGAGAAGAAGCGGCAAGACTATTGGGGTAATCAAGAGAAGCCATACGAGGGCGATAGGAGGATATCTCGCACAAGAGGATAAAAGCACACCTTTTGCTACAACAATAGACAAGCTTATCCTTTCAAACATAATGCCTGGAAACTCGTACCTGAACTATCGGGAGGTTGTCGGAGAAAAACCTGTGCAGATATTCACCCAATTCGCTTCACTGGTTTCGGCCGGTTTAGATAAGGATGAAGCAATGAGGGAGGCGGTGAGAAAAGCGTATAGGCCATTTGAAATCCTAGGATACGATAGAAGCATACTGGACAACATGGGACGGATACAGGTGAGAGCATACCCAAGCGTGCCCCCGGCTGAAATCGAGTATCCTACGACAATGTCATTAAACAGACTTCTAGAATTTCTCGGACAAAAGGACTTCTTTAACGAAACAACGAACCTGCCTCTGGCAATAGATTTAGTGGACAACCTTGTTACAGTTTCACAGAAGTTCACAGGCGAATTTGTTTCAGAAGTTGAGGGAAGGGTGTTAGAAAAAATGTTGAAAAAGAGAGAAAATGTTGAGAATGCAAGGACTTTCTTCACATTATTGAATCCCCAAAAGGAATATTAATGTGGAAAGAGAGGACATTATTCTAAAACCGAATTAATTCATATTTATACATTCCATAATGTCATATTAATGTGGTGGTGGAAATGGTCTTCGGACTATTTAAGTCAAAACCTGAAAAGGACTTAGACAAAATTGTTGAGAAGATTAGTGTCACAAGCGATAGGTTCATCAAGGCATCAGAAAATCTTATATCAGTTTCCCAGCAAATCACTAACATATTCGAAAATATAAGAAAGGAGTTGAAGGAAACAAACGCTCATTTAGACGAATACGTCAAGAAGATGGATAATCTTAAGCCAATAGGGTTAAACGATGTCTTAGGCGCTTTGGATGCAATCTACGGTGTATTGAAGGAAATTAACGGCAGTTTAACATTTGGTGGTGGAATGTATACTGAACCCCTCCAGAGTGCGTTAAGAGACATAGAAGACGCAATCGATAGCTTGAGAGATGAAATAAGATACAGCA
>Ga0209225_1002646_pt1 | contig 15833 bp, 12 predicted proteins | sample WasSprMetagenome_FD_184732 | JGI IMG/M metagenome (GOLD analysis project Ga0209225, IMG submission 184732) | Sulfidic aquatic microbial communities from Washburn Spring, Yellowstone National Park, USA - WS (SPAdes) (version 3) | ecosystem: Environmental > Aquatic > Thermal springs > Hot (42-90C)...
GCGGATCCATAGGGAGGATGAAGGCAGGCCTGGCAACGGTCGGCTCCAGATGCAGGTACGCGGCGATGGAGGTCCTAAGGTCCTTCATCAAGCTGGTTGCGGAGCTCGCCAGAAAAGTCGGAAGCCCCGATGAGATCCTAAAACTGACCATGTCAGACCTCAAAGGCCTAAAGACTCTATACCAGATGGAGATAACCTAAAATTTGCCAAAGTTTAGTTATAAGTCAAGGCTTTTGTACTTTGTGGAAGCATAAAAAAGGATGCGCAAGGTGAATCTAAAGGAGCTGGCTTCCTTGAGGAAGGTTAACCTTCTTATCCTTTTATGCATCTTCGCGACGATCTGTACATCCTTCCTTGATCCAGAATTTGCCATAAACACCCTTGCCTTCAGCTGGAAGAACTTCCTCTCAGGAAAGCTTTGGACTCCCATCACAGCCCTTTTTGTCCATGCCAATTTTGTTCATCTCTTCGGAAATTCGATCTTTCTCTATGTTTTCGGGAATGCCCTAGAGGAAGAAGTTGGTTCTGCCAAGGCCATGGCAGTCTTCTTCTCAGGGGGCCTTATGGCCTTTTTTCTAAGTGTCCCCTTCTATGGATCCGATACCCCTATGCTCGGTTCCTCGGCCGCTGTCTTCAGCCTTACAGCGGCCATTATGCTAATGAAGCCACTAAGATTCTCCTTCCTCTTCCTGATGCCCCTTGGCCTAGTGGCAATTCTCTACTTCCTATACAATCTTCTAGCCCTCCAATATGGGTTCCAAGGAAACGTAGGCTATGTTTCCCATCTCATAGGTTTTGGGATAGGTCTTCCCTTTGGTATGGCTTGGAGTAAGAAGTGGAGGCGTAACTTGCTCATAACCCTCTTCCTCTTAGCCCTTTACTTCTTCCTTCAGTCCTTCCTTTTACGATGGATTTTAGCTCAGTTAGGCCTTTCATAAAAGATATCCCATGTTAAGCATCCTTTCATCCACGGCTTCTGGAAGTAAGCAACGATAAGGCTTGGATGATAGGGGTTTAAAGGAATTATTACACCAGTATTCGATACGATGCTTATTTGGGCTTTTAGGGCATAAAGGTGCTTTTAGACGAAAAACTCAAACATTCAAGTTCCCAGAAGAATCTCCTTCGAATGGCCATGGAATATCAATACTTCCTCCCTATCTTAAATTAGACCGATGAATGAGAGGCTTTCACGGATTCAGCCCAACATTGAAGCGATTCCGCGGCTCCTCTTGGCTTCAAGCTCCTTTAAGAGGCTTCTGTAGGATGATATCATCGGTTGGGCAAGGAGGCCCTCGATCTTTAAAGTATCGAGATTCGAACCATTTCCTTGGTTCTGAAGCTGAAGGTGAAGGCTCGAGTTCGTCCTTCGCTTCCTATTTACATTGAAACTGATACCCTGCATGCCTTCGCCCTCGTTCCTTTTTAGGATCTCATCCAAGTTATCTGGCGGTATGGCGCCCCGATTTAGGTTTGATATGTAATCCCTTCCGAATTTGGAATTTTTCTTTATGAAATCCTCGAGGCTCATTTTACCCTTCCTTATTTTAGGAAGGAAGTTAAACATTTCAACTTTACGAACGAGAGGAGAGCACTAAAGGTATGTAAAAAATCCCTATCTCTAGGGGTTGCGCTTTCCGCCTCTTGCCTTTTCTATGGATAAGGAAGGCTGAAAAAGATTAATCTAATCGCATAATATTAGGCATGCCTTTTAAGTTTCTAAGGATTGATGTTGCTAGATTTTCTTCTGGGACCCCACGGTTGGGTTCCTCGCTTTCATGGCATTTATTGAAATTGAATTTAGGCTCAAATGAAAAATCTAAATAGGAGATTGGGGACTTATGGCAAGGGTGTTATCTATGAGGCTAGCCATTAACGGCTTTGGAAGGATCGGAAGGATCTTCTATAGAGCGAGTCTTGAGGACGAAACCTTCCAGAAGGAATTTGAAGTCGTTGCTGTTAACGATGTAACGGACTCGAAAACCCTAGCCCACCTCCTGAAGTATGATTCCACTTTTGGGATCCTGAGGCAGGAAGTAAAGTTCACGAAGGATTCCATCGCTGTTGGAGGAAAAACCATAAGGGTCCTTATGGAACGCGATCCCGCCAACCTTCCTTGGAAGGACCTAGGGATCGATTATGTCATCGAATCCACTGGTCTCTTTACGGACAGGGATTCGGCTTCTAAGCACCTAAAGGCTGGTGCCAGTAGGGTCATCATATCTGCCCCGGCTACGAATCCCGACATAACAATTGTCCTTGGTGTGAATGAGCATCTATACGATCCTAAGAGGCATAAAATCGTCTCCATGGCATCGTGTACAACAGGAAGCCTTGCTCCCGTCGTGAAGGTTCTGAACGATGCTTTCGGCATTGAACAGGGCTTCCTTACGACATGCCATGCTTACACGAACGATCAGAGGACCCTTGATTTACCCCATAGGGACCTGAGGAGGGCGAGGGCCGCAGCCGTTTCCATTATTCCCACCAGCACAGGAGCTGCCAGAGCCATTGGAGAAGTCCTGCCTGAACTGAAGGGAAGGATGGATGGTATAGCCCTCAGGGTTCCCGTACCAGATGGATCCATCAGTGACATAACCCTCCTTTTGAAGACGGAGGTTACGAAGGAGGAGGTTAATAGGGCTCTAAGGACTGCATGCGAGGGAAGGATGAAGGATATTGTAGAATATACGGAGGAGCCCATCGTTTCGAGGGATATTATAGGAAACCCTCACAGTGCCATCATCGATGGGTTGAGTACAATGGTTATAGGAGGCAAAGGAAGGCTTGTGAAGGTCTTCTCTTGGTACGACAATGAGTGGGGCTACTCCTGTCGGCTCGTTGATCTGATCAAGTTCATGGCTTCCAAGGAAGGTGTATAGACAATCCCCTTCCTTACCTTGGATTCTCTGCCTTCTTTTTAATCCTCTCCTCTTTTCTTTTTCTTGGGTGTGTCCAAAAATTCGTTATTGCCCATGGACTGAATGGACGAGGCATTAAGCCCCGAAATAAGGAGAAGGCTTAGGCCAACCATCACGGCATCAAGAAATCATGACTCAGTAAGGATGGTAGCCATTTTTTTGGACATGCCCCCTTTCTTTTTATATCCTTCTTTAGGAAGAAAAATTGGTATCAGCTTTCTCCTAGGAGGCGTTGATGGTATGAGTATCCCGAGCTTCTTAACCATGGATGCCTTTGATTTTCATAATAAGACTGTTCTCCTAAGGGTTGACTTCAATTCCCCCTTGGATGATGCGAAAAGAATTACAGATGACAGTAGGATTCGGATGCACGCTCCCACTATAAGAGAACTTATGGATAAGGGTGCAAAGGTCGTCATTTTGACCCATCAGGGAAGACCAGGGGATCCTGACTTCTCGACCCTTCGGGAGCATGCCGAAAGGTTAAGCCAAATTCTAGGGAAGCCTGTAGGCTATGTACCCGATGTGTACGGGGAGTTGGCAAAGGCGGCTATAAAGAGCCTAAAACCTGGCGATGTCTTGGTCCTCGAGAACGTCCGGACGATCCCTGAAGAAACTGCTAAGATGAAACCCGCCGATTTCGCTCGAACAGAATTCGTAAGAACTCTAGCATCTATGGCGGATGCCTACGTGAACGATGGCTTCGCCGTAGCCCATCGGGCGAATGCCTCTGTCGTTGGTTTTCCCATCCTCCTTCCTGCCTTCGCAGGAAGGCTCATGGAAACCGAGCTAAAAGCATTAGAGAGGGTCAGAAGGGCCGAAGAGAAACCATGCCTTTACATCTTAGGAGGAGCCAAGGCTGAGGATGCAGCAGCCATATCGGAGTATGTTCTAAGCCATCGTAAGGCCGATTTTGTCATAACGGGTGGGGTGGTCGGTCAGCTTTTCCTCTATGCCAAGGGTGTGGACCTTGGGGATACCAATGTCAGGTTTCTTGAGGCTAAGGGCTTCCTCCACTATGTCCCTAAGATCAAGCGCCTTTTCCAAGATTTTCAAGATAGGATTCTCACTCCCAAGGACTTTGGTGTTGAGGCCGAGGGAAAAAGAAGGGATATAAGCCTTGAAGACCTCCCGACACCTTTCCCTATACTAGACTTAGGCCCGAGGACCGTCGAATTTTATTCGAAGGTCATTAGTAGCGCTAGGATCATCGTCCTGAGCGGCCCTATGGGAGTATACGAGCGCCCTGATTTCATGCTAGGAACCAAGGGAGTCTTCGAAGCCGTTGCCATGAGCAAAGCTTTCTCGGTAGCAGGGGGAGGGAATACGATAGAAGCTCTAGAAAAGCTTGGCCTGAGCCAAAGAGTAGGATACATAAGCAGCGGCGGGGGGGCCCTTATGGAGTACCTAACAGGGAAGACCCTTCCTGGCGTTGAGGCCCTTGAGGAAGCTGCTAAAAGATGGCAAGGGAAGCTTTAAGCTCCAAGGCTAGGTTTGTAAGACTATCCTCGATAGAGAATCCTTCAGTAACCATAGGATAGCTGGGTTTTAAGCGGGATTTCTAAGGATGTGGAAAGGCTAAGAATCAAATACAAATTTTCAAAGGTTTCGTCAACGAAGCTCGAAACGCTCATTTCGATCCTCAGGAGCCTTAGCGTTAGGATAGCTTCCTGCGAAACCCTTCCCTGCTTTGGATTAAGCGATGGTAGGAAGGATATCGGGAAATTCCTTCGACATCCTTCATAAACTAAAAAATAAGGGAAATGGGAACAAAAGCCATAAAAAAATATGTTGCTTCATTTTTTATCCCTTTCCTCCTTAAGGTGGGGGGCAAATAGGGGCGAAGGAATGGATGGAAAAGAGCTTTTGGGCGATATGCATAACCCATATGTTCCTAGAGGCTTTCCTCTTCGTCCAGGTCGCCCTTATCCCCGTGTATGTCCAAGAATTCCCGTTGAGCATTCTGGAGGCTTCCCTCATAGCCACCATTCCAGGGCTTGTTCAGCTTGCCATGAACATACCCTCGGGCTTCCTCGCAGACAGGTTCGATGCTAAGCATCTCCTCTTTGCTAGTATGATAATGGAAGGGGCCTCGGCGATTTTTGTGAGTCAAACCAAGAGCTTCTGGACCTTGATCGTAGGGGTTTCTATGATGAGGATCTCCTCACCCTTATACCATATCTCCGGTTTGAGTCGCATAAGCAAGTTCGTTGATCCCGAAAGGATGAACCGATCTATGGGATTTCATAATGCCCTTGGAAGCCTCGGCTCAACGATGGGTCTGCTAAGCCTTTCCCTCGCCCTTTCCTTCTCGACCTTTAGCTGGCGGTTGACATACCTTTTCTGGTCGATTCCAATCTTGATATGGAGCCTTTTAGTCCTAAAATACCTTCAAGGGGAAAGGGATGATGGAAGCCAAGGGAATGTCTCCACCTTCAACAAGACTATGGAAAGGAATTCAAAAAGGATGAAGGGGGAGGCGAGGCCCAATACAATAGCAAAGATGGAAGTTCTAGGAGGGCAAGGAAAGATTAGGAGAAGAAGCCTTCCAAGAATTTCTACGACCCTTTCTTCTGCCTTCATTCTTTTTCTCGCTGTTTTGGGAATAAGAGAGCTGGGAATTACGGGTGCCTCGACCTTCATGACCACATATTTCGTAAAGATAAGGGGACTTTCCGAATCTTCTGCAAGCCTTCTCTATGGACTCGGTCCTGTGGTGGGAATTTTAGGCTCCCTCTCAGGCGGATATATAGGAGAAAGGGCTGGAGAGAGACGAGCCCTGAGCTTATCATTCCTAGGGAGCGCCCTTTCCATAATCTTCCTTGTCCTGGCGCCTTTTCGGAGCCTCTTCTTCCTTATGATTCTCTATATTCTCTATTCTTTCTTCAACAACTGTGTCTGGTCCCCTGTAAATACTCTAGTGACTAAGATGACATCTTGGAATGAAAGGGGTTTGAGCTTCAGCCTTTACTTCTTCACAGAAAACCTTGTCGCCTCCATTGCCCCATCAGTAGCGGGCTTCTTAATCGAAGTATTGGGCATACCTTTCATCTTTCCCTTCAGCGCGGCATGTCTCCTAATAAGCTTATTCTTTCTAAATCTTATGCCAAGCCTCTGTTGAATCCTCATCGAAAGCTAAAGCCCTGGCTTCCCTCACCCGGATAGTCAGAGAGGGCTTATGAACGACGAGTGTGGAATAGAAATGTTTAAATGTTAGACTATTGAACATATAATTGGTGTTTGTCTTGATGGCAAAGAGAAGGGATAGGGTTCAGATATATGCCGAAATATTGAAGGCAATAAGTCAAGAATGCCAAAGAGAAAACAAGGCGAAAATAACAAGGGTCCAATATAAAGTTGGGGTTCCTTTCGATAGGTTCAAGGGTTATATGGGGGCACTCCAACAGCTTGGTTTTATCGAAGGTGAAGGGGCCCTTATCCTCACGGAAAGGGGGAAAGAATTCCTTTCAAGCTGGAACAGGGTCTTAGAAACCTTGAATGAAAGAGAAGAGGGAAATGGGATAAGTACCGGCGAAAGGAATGGAAAGAGACTTTTCAATCGTATAGAAGGAAGCTTCTAAGGGGCGAAAGCAGTGGGTTATCAGGAAGGGAGTATGATTAAGTTAATTTACGGGGAGCTGACTGCAGGTATGGAACACCCTTAAGGAGCCTAGCCGACGAGATATTTTTATGTTGTATCGAATGCCTTCGATGAAAGAAGCTCCATGAATCCGTAATCCCCCCTTTCAAGCATAGGATGAAGGTAAGCTAAGGTGAGAGAGAAGTTTGCAGAGCTTGGTAGGGATCCCCTTATTCATGTCCTATTCAGCAGATTCGGATCTTAGAGATTTCAAGGGAAAGGCGGGATTTGAAAAGAATAGGTAGCTAAGCGCCTTTCTAAATTTCGAAGAGATGTGAAAGGAAAGCGCTAGTCATATCCTTTGAAAGAAAAGAACCGGACTTATAAATTAGAAAGATTTATGAAACTATTTTAATTGAGTATAAATTGGTGAAAGATATGAAACTTATGGTTTGCGGTCCCGTTGCTCGTGGAGGAATAGAAAAAATAAGATGCTTTCAAGATTTTTTAAGAAGGAATGGATTCGATTTGATAGATCAATTTCAATTCGAAGCCATGGATTATAGCAGAATCCAGGATTTTAGAGGTAAAAATGAGCTTTCAAAAAAGATAGTTAAAAATGATTTAGATTTCATCGAGAACTGTGATGCTATTGTAGCGTTGTGCGATGAGCCCAGTTTTGGAACTGCCATTGAAATTTATTATGCAAAAAATAAAGGGAAGAAAGTAATAATTTTCAATGAACGACCACAGCCATCGCCCTGGCCTATAGCTTATAAAGATTTTTTGGCTAAAAATGAAAGGGAGTTACTCAAAATTCTCTTGAACCATCGCCTAGGTATTTAAGATTCTTCTAAAAAGAATTGATTACATTTACATGAAAGAATTTACCTCATTATCCATCGAAAATCGATTAGCCAGGACCTGAGCCTTCATCGCTTTTTCTTTTTCCCCATCTTTATTTTTGAGCTTAGCAGAAGGCTTATGGAAGCCCTAGATAGCTCCTAGACAACCCCTTAGAGGAAGAGGCTGGGTGGGGAGAAGAAAAAAGAGGCTTCCATGCTAGAAGGCTACATAGCTTGTTTCCTAAAAGATCCGTCCATGAGCTAAGAAGCTTGCAGGTTAAACAGGGCCTAAGGAAGCTCAGAAGGCTAATCGCATAAGCTAGGGAACAAAGGCGAAGCTGAATCTTAGAGGAGAAAGAGGAGAGAAAGGGGAAAATAAAAGGAAGGGAAAGAGCGGAAGAGAAAGGGGGAGGGGGGGTATAAAATGGGCCCCTTTTCTTCTGAAAATTAAGCGCAAATATGACAGGCTCTAGCTCGATAAGGACCTTTATAGAGCTTTCAGGTTCCTCTGCGAAGTATTATAGCAAGCGTATGGTCAACCATGATGTTGAAACCTTTATGTCACCAGCGCTAAGCTATCCGTGCCGCCCGTTTTAGTTGGGTATGAAGCCAGAAAAAAAGGCTTTGTATCTTTCACAATCTAGCCAAGCCGAAGAAAAGGCGTAGGAAAAGAGGCGAATCTTCAAGGAAGAGTGTTCCTTATGCTTCTAGAAGGAAAAGGAGGAAAGCTTTCTATGCATTAGAAAGTTTCCGAGTTCATTTTCATAGCCCGGGGGAGATTCGAACTCCCGTCGGCGGGGTTCTCCTCCGCTTACGGCCAAGGATCCAGAGCCCTATAGGAAACTCTAGCCCTGAGTTTCACGCTATGCTTGGCCGCTACACCACCGGGCTGATTTTTTAAACACTATGAGCCTTATTAAGTTTAAAGAGAAACTCGCGATGAAGATCTACCTTCTATGGGGAAATTGGTCCCAAATCTCTTAAACCCTCGAACAAGGGCCGATGGAGTAATAAGTTTGGCAAATTCCAACAGAAAAGACTTACGGTTTTCGGGAAGCTTTCGGATAGCCTATGCTTTCCCCAGGACCCAAGGCTGACAGAGGATCTTTCAAAGCCTGAAACTAAAGTCTTCCTGAAGCCGGGATAGGAAAGTTTTAAATCATACAGGTTGGAAAGTCGTAACAAAGACAGGATGGAGGAAGAAAAGGATCTTGAAGATAACGAAGATAGACGTTTTTTTGGTAAGTACTCCTTTCATACAGCCTCAAACAATGGCTATGTGGACATCCTACAAAAAGGACCATGCCATCGTCAGAATCCAGACGGATGAAGGAATCTCGGGCATAGGGGAATCGGTTCCCCTTGTGGCAGAGTTTGGGGAGCCTGTTGAAAGTATCCAGTATGTCATCCAAGACTGGCTAGCCCCAGCCATTATTGGCGAAGATCCCTTCAACCTAGAAGCCATCTTCGAAAAGATGTTTAACGCTGTTAAGGGTCATCTTTTTGCCAAATGCGCCATCGATTTCGCCCTTCACGACCTCATAGCAAAGGCCCTCGGAGTACCACTCTATAAGCTCCTTGGAGGTAAAACTAGGGAAAAGGTTCCTGTAACATGGGTTATAGGAATCAAAAAGCCTGAAGAGGCTGCCAAGGAAGCCTTAAGCTTTGTTGAGAGGGGTTTCAGGGAGCTGAAGCTTAAGGCTGGGAGGGATTGGAGGCTGGCTATCGATACCCTAAAGGCAGTTAGGGAAGCTGTTGGATGGGACATACCTATCCGTGTAGATCCAAATCAGGCTTGGAGCGTCCCCAGGGCGATCAGCGTAACGAAACGCATGGAACGCTATGAGCTACAGCTCATGGAACAACCCACACCAGCTTGGGACCTCGATGGTCTAGCGGAGGTTGCCAAGGCTGTCGATACGCCCATCCTGATTGATGAGGGTGTCAGGACTCCAGAAGATGCCGTAGCAGCCATCAGAAAGGAGGCGGCAGATATGATAAACCTGAAGATAGGAAAGATTGGGGGGATTTTCTATTCAAGCAAAATAAACGCCATTGCAGAGGCATCTGATGTTCCTTGCCTCGTGGGAAGCATGCTAGAGGGAAGCATAGGAACCGCTGCCAGCGCCCACTTCGCCCTAGCTGCTCCAAATCTCAAGTTCGCCCATGACCTCATAGGACCTCTCTTCAGGGCTGATGATGTCGTGAAGGAGCCTATAAAGGTGGAAAAGGGATGCGTGGAAGTCAGGGAGAAGCCTGGGATAGGCTTGGAGCTCGATGAGGAAAAGCTCGAATCCCTGAAATATGGGGGAAGATGGGCCATGCCCACAGTTCCATCAAAAAAGGTAGGGGGGGAGGTGAAGGAAGGATGAAGATAACGAAGGTGGAGCCATACGTCTTCAAGGTTCCCCTAGTAAAGCCCTTTAGAACCTTCCTAGCTGAAGTCAAAGCCAAGGACCATCTTATCGTAAAGATCGAGACGGATGAGGGTTATAAGGGTCTCGGGGAAATCGGTCCCCTTCCTGAATTCGCTGGAGAAAGTGGAGCAACCTGCTATAGCGTAACGAAGGAGCTTCTGGCCCCTGCTGTCCTCGGTCAAGATCCCTTTGATATAGAGCGCATCCTTATGAGGATGGATGCGGCCGTGAAGGCGAACCACCTTGCCAAATCGGCCATGGACTTCGCCCTCCACGATCTTCTGGGACAGATCCTCAGAATTCCTGTTTACAAGCTCCTAGGGGGAAGATATCGGGAGAAGGTTCCCCTCTGCTGGGCTATGGGCATGAAGAGTCCAGAAGAGATGGCAAAGGAGGCTGAAGAAACCGTGGCACAGGGCTATAGATGTCTGAAGGCAAAGATTGGCTTGGATCCAAAAATGGATATAGAGCGATTGAAGGCCATCCGGGAAAGGGTTGGTGAAAAAATCGAGATCAGGGCTGACGCGAATCAGGCTTACAGCCCCGATACAGCCATAACAGTCATAAAGAAGATTGAGGCGATGGGCCTGGACCTACAATACGTCGAGCAGCCAGTTCCCTACTGGGATATCGATGGAATGGCTAAGGTTGCCAAGGCTGTCGATACGCCCATCCTTGCCGATGAAAGCATATTCTCCATGTATGATGCTGTCACCATTATCAAGCGCGGTGCCGCCGATATTATCAACCTAAAGGTTGGAAAGGTTGGGGGTCTGAATGTTTCAAGGAAGATTGCCGCCTTCGCGGAGGCCGCTGGAATTCCCTGCATGGTTGGGAGCATGCTTGAGATCTGGATTGGCACGGCAGCAGGAGCCCATTTCGCAGTAGCGACGAAGAATGTTACCTACGAATGCGAACTAATAGGTCCGCCCATGTATACCTTCGATGTCGTAAAGGAAGGATACAGGTACGTCCAAGGATTTCTAGAGGTTCCAGAGAAGCCAGGTTTTGGCATGGAGATCGACGAGGAGAGGCTTAGGAGGGCTCTAGGCCAAACATAATGGAAAATTAGGGCAGGAAAAAGAAAAGTAGAAGGCTTTTATCGGAAAAGGGAGCCCAACAATTTCTTTCTTCTCTCCATATTCTTTCTTTCCTTTTTCTATTTTTCTTTCCTTTGGACCTTTACCTCCAGTTCCACAGCCAATGTTGCGATCCAAGGGCATCCTTTCCCCTTTTTTCAAGCTCCCTCCAGTAAAGGTCGAGGAGATGTTCCTCTTCCTTCGATAGAGGCCCCGAACCTGAGGCTTTCACATTATCCAAAACCTCCTCCACTGAGTTCATCGTAGGCATGACTGTACTAACCATGTCCGATTCGAGAAGGGCCTTTATGGCAGCCCTTCCGAGGCTTATTCCCTTAGCCTTCAGAATCGAGGCCTCCTCGGTGGAAAGGCTTGGGCTTAGGCTTAGAAGATGGCTTCCCCCTTGTTCCTCGTGCCCGCAGAGGGGCTTCATGGCTATGAGACCAAGTCCATACCTTCGAATGCTAGGGGCAATCTCTCCATCTTGGGAGATTGCCCTCCTGAAACAGTAGGCCACGGGAGCCATGATGAAGTCCAAGGACTCTCCATACCTTCTTAGGACATCCAAGGTTTCAGAGGGCCGATGGACAGCAACCCCTACAGCTTTAACCTTACCCTTTCTCTTGGCATCAAGAAGGGAACGGATCCTCCTTTCGTTTTCTTTGGCTCCCTCATCCATCCAATGGTAGACAAACCTGTAGAGATCTATGCAGTCCGTCCTGAAGACCTTGAGGGCATATTCTATTTCTTCTGAAACTCTGGAGGACTCCCAGACGGTGCAGAGGGAAATGAGGACCTCATCCCTTATGGGATGTAGGAGCCTGCTCATAGGTTCCCATTGCTTGTATCCGCTGTGATCGTATATGTCGAAGAGGTTTATGCCATTTTCTATGGCGGCATGGATCTGCCTAGCCCTTCGGTTCTGATCCTCTATGTTGGTCTTATTAATATGGGCCCCGAAGCTTACTTCCGATACGAGGATACCCGTTTTTCCTAAGCGCCTGTAGAGCATGTTTATTGATACGATGGAATGGCATTAAAACTTTCATTAGTCCTCCCAGCTTGAAGATTCATCTTATCAAAAAATTGAGAGGCTTCTTAAGCCAAAAATTTTATTATTTATATTTACTATTTCCTCAGCATAGATGTATCCAATGAATGCGTTATTTTATTAGAAAAATATCTTAACACAAAAGCTTACTGTCAGAAATAACCTAGAGTTAGGATTAATATATATGAATGAGCATCAAAAAAGAACGACCTTCAGCCTAGGCTCCTCCTTAAGGCTTTCCATCTTTCTGCGCTTTTCTAACGTTTTTATGAAGCGCTCCATAGCTTCGTAGGATCCTTCGTAGATATGAGCACTGTTGGAGAAGTCTACATAGGCTCCGACCTCATAGCCCAACTCCCCGGCGATTCGTCTCTGGAGCTCCGTAAGGGCTAGGATGTTCGCATGGGCTGCCCTGAAGAGATCGCGGCTTCGCCATTCGCTTTGAAGAATGAGGGCACGCCCATAAGCCTTAAACCAGAGCCTTTGTAGACATGGAGGCGATGATAGATTCGGATCCACCGAGGGCTTCCAAGTAATAGCCTGAGCTCGCCTTGTGTAGGGAGCTTCCCTAAGCTTTCTTAGGATGAAGGCAACTTGGTCGATGCCTTCGTAGTTGAAGAGGCGTTCATGATAAGTGTAGGGAAGCTTTCCTTCCTTTACAGCATCGTCGAGGCTACCCTCAAGGACCTCCTTCAAATAGCTCTTCAAGGCTACAGTGGCTACAACATCGCCTTTATGTAGGCGGGGCTCCGAGAAGGGCTCATCGATAACCATAAGAAGGGTTGCCTCCTTCGCCCTTTCGCCATACTCCGTGGGGACCTCTATTCCGCTTCTCCAAACTTCTAGGAGGCTCCTCTCCCATACGGGTGCCACGCTTCTTCCGCAGACCGTTATGACTGGAGCTCTTTTCTCTGGGATAGCCATGGTAAAGCACCAGAGATCTTCCTAAAAATTGTTAAAATTTTTTAGTTGGACTCTATAGTTACCTAAACAATAAGCCTTAAAAGGCTCACTCAGATTTTTCACAGATCTCTTTGTTCTTTTTCAAAGAATTTCCTCCTTTATTTTAGTTTTCTCAGATTTTATTTGTTTGAGGAAGAATTCGGGAGAAGGGTAAGTCTGAATGTTTGTTCCATTCATACTTTGTGAATCTATAAAAATTGCAACATCTCCCTTTTTCTTTTTGATTTTCTTATCTATCGGCCCGGTGGATTGAAAGAATGCGGCATAGATATTTTTATTCGCTCTTAATCATGAAGTTGTTTGTCTCTAGAAGGCGCATGGAGGCTTTCTCTGTCGCCAACAGACTCTTGATTTAGAGCGAAGAGCGATTTTATTTTTTTAAGTTGGCAAATCCTTCATTCCATTCCGTTGCGTTGCATTGCATATCAAAGCAAAACTTCCAATGTCTGGGGATAGAATCCTTTGTTCAACTAAAGCCTTATCCCAAGAACAGCAGAGGTGCCGGGCATGGGACTCGAACCCACGACCTCCAGATCTCTCATAGCTCAGGCGATTATGAGTATTGCTCCCCAAGGGGTCTGGCGCTCTAACCAGCCTGAGCTAGCCCGGCTTCAAATAAATAAATAAAAGCCTTCATTAAAGTTTTCGCTCAAGAGAAGAGTTCCCGCCATGATCTTAATTTTTGAAAAACTTCGGAGGAGCTTTCGATATATCTTGGTTTCCCCTTAAAAACTTTTAGAAAATAACGCTCTTAATAAGGGAGTTTGTTGGCAATGGAAAAAGCCTCCATGGGTTTCATGGGCGTCAACAACTTTATGATTAAGAGCGAAAAATAAAATAAAATAAAATAAAAAAAGAAAGGGGAAAAAGCAGTCAGAAAGCCTTATTCAGCCTTTGTATAGCTCCCTAATGGGTTCTAAAGCCTTATCGACACTTTCGAGCCCTAGCTTCTTGAGGGTCTCAGAAGTTGGTATGCCAAGATCGTCCCATCCTAGACTGTTGAACCATTTCTTCTTCCTTGCCTGAACCTCCTTCCTAGAAGCAGCTTGACCAGCCTTGGGACCAGAAGGTAAGGGCTCATAGAACCTCGGTGGATTATCGTCATCAACCCTTGGATCCCAGCGGACATCGGGGCCTCCGATCAGAAGGGCGGCCCTCTGAATGCTTAGCATTCTTGGGCCCATAATGGTGTTCCATTCGTCCATCGTCGTTTCCCATCCTGTAACGGCTCTGTAAAATTCCCATACTGTTTCTAGGGGTCTTACAGAGTTGAACGCGCATATCGTGGCCGAGTCCATGAAGCCCCAGGCCAGCTCCCCGGGCTCTTCCTCCGGGCCCATCCCTGAAACCGATGTATGGTCCCCACCTTGGACATTGCACGCATAGGCGATAGGAGGTGGATAATCGAGGGCGCTTCGGATTCCATGGGCTCCTATTGCAATTCCCTTCACATGGACGGCATACTTGAGGCAGTCGACACCCTTCATCCTTCCGATTTTGATGGCAGCCCTGTACGTTCCTTCCGCCAGGATATCGCCTATCCCTTCCCTCTTCACGATCTTCCAGGCAAGCCTTTCGAAGGCCCTGGCATCGCCCCACTTAAGCTCGAAGCCCAGGTCCTCCTTCGTGAGGATGCCGCGCTCATAAAGCTCGGCTGTGAAGGCTAGGAGGTTTCCGCCTTGGATCCCGCAGAAGCCTAGATCATTGCTGACGGAAGACATGTAAACATTAGCTTCGGGGTCGAAGATGCCTAGGTTCGGACCTTCGTAGGCCTGCATCTCATAGTCTGGGTTATCAGAGATGGCTCCTTTATAGGGACCCCTTAGCACAGAAGCCAACTTCAAGCATGTCGATGGACAGCCAAAGTCTCCCCAATACCTCTTGCGCCAGACCTTTCTTTCGAATTGATCGACACCAAACTCCTTCCTGTCATGCCACTCCTCCTGCCAGTTTCTTATAGGCTCGGAACTTGTGTCCGCTCCAACCGTATAGCCTGCGGCTCCTGTTCCCCATCGCCTCATGGAATCCTCCCCCAAGCGGTAATGCACAATTTTTTGAATCAGGTCCTTCACTTTCCCATAGTCGTAGGGCTCGGGTAGGGGACCTGTTCCCTTCGCCACAATCGCCTTCAGGTTCTTCGAGCCCATAACGGCTCCATAGCCTCCATAGCCTGCTCCATGGGTCCACTTCTGCTCAACAGCCGCAGCCCGAACCCTGTTCTCCCCTGCAGGGCCGATGTATAGGATTCCAGGTTCCTTCCATAACCTGTCCCTAGGTCTCTTACTCTCCAGTTCGCCGACAATCTCTTTATTTATGAGCCTAATTGTCTGCTTGGCATCCTTGCCCCAAAGATGCTGGGCATCCCTGATCTCGGCATTTCCATCCTTTACGAAGATGTAGACAGGCTTCTTTGCTCTTCCAGTAACGATGACACCATCATAACCGGCGCACTTCAGCTCGATCTCAAATTCTCCAGAAACAGCTGAGCCCACGATACCGTTGCTCTCTGGAGACTTTCCCGAGACAACGGTCTTCGGTCCTGGATAGAAGCCCGTCATGGGTCCCGTAAGGGCGAGGAAAATGTTCTCAGGACCTAGGGGATCTATGGTTTCCCAGCGAGATCCAAGCCTATCCCATAGGATCTTGCAGGCTAGGGCCCTTCCGCCTATGAACTGCTTCAGGACCTCCTCATCGAAGGTCATGTTCCGAATTTTCTCATTCGTAAGGTCGACTTCCAAATACTTTCCCGCATAGCCACGGGCCATTTCAGATCAACTCCTCAGCTTTTTCTCCATAAAAACGATAAGCCATATCCTTAACGATGTCGTAGGGTTTTTTCGCATAGAGCCTGTAGCTCATATCGGGAGGCCTTTTTGCGACCCAGAGGGCATTCCATCTTCCTTCTTGGCAGACCTTCGTGCACTGGGGATCCCCGCCGCATAGGTCGCATATGGTAGCCTTTCCATCGCCTGGATGG